>Ga0315282_10003182_pt1 | contig 29577 bp, 16 predicted proteins | sample YL17G07_20_MG_FD_203693 | JGI IMG/M metagenome (GOLD analysis project Ga0315282, IMG submission 203693) | Sediment microbial communities from Yellowstone Lake, YNP, Wyoming, USA - YL17G07_20 | ecosystem: Environmental > Aquatic > Freshwater > Lake > Sediment | place: USA: Wyoming | collected... | reverse complement strand
TGATAAGAGGGTCGCGGGGGCGAGCGGTGGCATAATCGAGGTCAGGTCGGGCCGTGGCGCGTTAGTCGTGGGCGCCACTCGAGCGGCGCTTGAGCGCGCCGGCGCGAAGCTGCTCGACCTCCAGGCGTCGGCCACGAAGGATGGCGGGGCTGGCGACAGCTACTCCTTCTCCCTCAACGCCCGCATGGACGAGCTCTGCGCCACGGACGTCGGCGTCGTGCTCGGCCTCAAAGGCCGTATCGGCGGCATCATCGCCGCAAAGGTTGACGCAGCACAGCAACCAGATGGCCGCACGAAGGCCGACGGCGTCTTCAAGACCAGCGAAGGCTACGTCATGCTCGGCGCCGTGCGCCAGCCCACGGCACTGGATGCGGGCTTCTCCGCGACCATCACTCCCGATGCGCAGGGACACCCCGAGAAGGCCGACATTGTTTTCCAGGCCAACGCGGACTCCTTCTTCGTGCGCAGCCTCCAGCCTGTGAACATTACGTCACTGAACAATCCGCAGAAGCTCGCCGCGCAGGCACGGCTGCAACTGCACGTCGGCGGACGCGAGTTCTGGAAGCAGTTCGGGCCGCTGCTCGAAGTCCTGAACATGTCCACGCCGCTCGAGGAAGCGCTCGACGCCGACCTGCAGATCACCGGCGCTCCAGGCAAGGTGCAGGTGCAACTGAACGGCACGCTGGAGCAGCAAGCGGCGTCGGCCGTGCCGATCCGGCTCGTTGCCAACGCCGACTACGACGGCGCCGCGCTGGTGGACCAGCCGACCGCGCCGTACCTGCGCTTCGACGCGCGCGTCAGCACCGCCGACAAAGGACTGTTCATCGGTCTGGCCGGCACGGCCATGCGCGGCAAGGACAAGCAGGTGATCCATGTCCCGGAGTTCAGCGCCAATGGGGACCTCAAGGCCTTCACCGCTCTCAACGCGCGCTTCGGCTCCTACGTGCGCGTGTTCCTTGGGCCGCGGTACACCGTCACCGGCTCCATCAGGCAGACCGGCAACTCGCAGCTCGTGCAGGACCTCGCGGCCGACGGCATGGTCACCGGGACCGCGCTCACGCTGGCCACCGAACTGAAGCTCGCGGAGTTCGAATTGCGCGGCCCGCCGCTCATCGCCAACGCTCCTCCGCTGCACTGGGCGGAGAGTTCAGCGTCGCTGCAACTGGGTCTCGGCCTGAAAGACAGCGCCGCGGGATCCACGCTGTCTGTCGCGCCTGCGAAGCTCACCGCAACGGCGCTGGACCTCGACGGCGAACTCGCCGAAGCCGATCTCGGGCGGCTGAAGACAGCGGCGAACGCAAAAGCGTCCGCGCTGAAACTCTGGCTGGAGGCGCTGCCCGCCGCGAAGTTGAACGTGCAAGCCAGCGCCGCCGCAATGAAGCAGTTGCAGGTGCTGGGCGTCCTGCCCGGCGACCCGCAGGAAGCGGGCGACCTGACACTCAAGGCCGAGCACGATCCCAAGGCGCGCCGCGTCAGGATCGAGGCGCTCGCCTTTCAGAGCAAGAACGTGAGCCTGAAGCTGCAGCCCACCGCTGTGGACACCGGCGCCCTCGGTCCCGTTGCCGAAGCAACAGCGTTCGCGTTTGCACGGCTTGTGCCCGCGCTGCCGCCGCTGGCTCTTGAAGCGTCCGTGAAGGCAGAGGCACTCCGCGGCTGGCAGCAGAAGCTCGGCCTGCCCGCCGAACCACTGCTCGCCCCCGGCGAACTGACATTGCGCGCACAATACGACGCCAAGACGCAACGAGCGGCAATCGAGAGCCTGGCGTTCGCCGGTCCCGATGTGAACATCAGACTCACCGCGCCCGACATTGACCTGCCCGCGCTGGCCGCGCTGGCCGACCAGACCGCCGTCACGCCCGCGCAGTGGCTCCAGGGAGCGCCGCAGTGCAGCCTCGAAGCGACGGCGTCAGCCTCCGCCATCCAGCGGCTGCAGGCGCTGGGGCTCTTGCCGCAGAACAAGGCGCTGCTGGGCAAGGTCACCGTGCGGGGCGGCTACGACCGCGCGGCTCGTCAGGTGAAGTTCGAGACGCTAAGCTGCAGCGGGGACGCCGGCGACCTGACCTTGAGCGCGGTGGCGCTGAGTGCTGAGAAGCTCGGCGCATTTCTGAACGCGCCGAAGAAGGATGCCGCCGCCGCCGCGGCGCTGCTGCCCGACTTCCAGCTCGAGATGAAGACTGGAACGCCGCTGTTTGCCCACCTCCAGGCATCGGCGCTGCTGCCGGACGAGTTCACGCTGGCGGGCACGCTGAACGCCAAGGCGCGTTACAGCCAGGCGGAGGACCGGCTGGTGATCGAGACGATCGAGTTCGCGCGTGACGCCAAGTGCAACGCGCCGCTCATCACCTTGTCTGCCAGCGGCGAAGTGGCCGCCGTGCGCGACCTGTTCGTGCGGCCACCCTCCAGCGCCGCCCAAGTGATGGCGCACGTTGACAAGAGTCTCACCGTCAAGAGCCTCACGGTGGGACTGTTCGAACTCAACTGTTACCTCGCCAAGAGGAAGATCGCCGCCCAGTTCGCGGCCGATTCGCTGGCGGGCATCTATGAACCCAAGGGACTCATGACGGTGCGCGACCTGGTCTTGCGGCCCGCGGGCGCACCCGGGGTGGCCAGTGCGTCGTTCAGCGCGCAAACGCCGCTCGAATGGCATCCGGCGCCGGCGCCGGGGCAGCCGCGGTCGCCCGACGCGCAGGCGAGCTTGGGCGGGACATGGGGCGTTGACGCGAACGCGCCGCTGCGCCTCAACCTCAACACGGGCGAACTTGCGCTTGAGGGCACGCTGAACCTGGATGCGGCGAACGTGTTCTACGTCGTGGACAAGCGTTTCCTCACGTACAACAAGCCCGCCGGCACGCCGTGCAAGCTGCGGCTCGACGTGCGCTTGAGCGCCGACAACATGCTGCGCGCACCCGCCATCGAGCTGACGGGCGGCGCTATCGGCCTGTCGCTCGCCAACCTCGTCTACAACACAGCCGCGCCCAAGCCTGTCGTCACGCTCGACAAACTTGCGCTGACCGGCGAGCCCTTCGCCGGCACGCTCTCGGACTTCGGGCTGGACATGAACAGGGACGCCCTGCGGCTGCGCTTCGATTGCGAGAGCTTCGACGTCGCGAAGCTCGCGACGCTGGGCCTGAAGCTGCCGCCGGCCATCCAGGTCAGCGGGTCGCTGAACAAGACGCGGGCGTTGTACGAGGGCGCGCTCTCCGCGTTCCCAGGCGGCCTGGCCGCGAGCACCGGCCTGAACGTGCGGCTGGCAGGGACGACGCCGGGCCAGAATGTGGCACTGAGCTTGAGCGGCGATCTCACCGCCGACCAGACCCGTGTCGCCAGCAGAAGTCTGCAGGCGGCGCTCGACTACGCCCCGGCGGCCGGCGCGGCGTCTTCGCAGAAACTGCAGTGTGTCCTGGACGCGACCTCGCGCATACCGGACGCCGGCGTGCTGGACGCGGCGCAAAAACCCGGGCTGCCGCTGCTGGTGAGGATCGCCAACGCGCAGCCCGCGGGGCCGCTCGACGTGACGGCGCTGGTGGACGGCATCAACGCGCTGGCCGCTGCCTGGTCGCCCACGCCCTCGGCCGGCCCCGGCGACATGAGCGGGATCAAGCGACTGCGTGTGGAAGTGTCCGCGAGCGCACCCGTCGTTCTGGCGGGCGGGATGGAAATCCGCAACGTCCAGTTGCCCAGCGTGGTGCTCGACGATGTGAAGCTCACGATCACCGAAGCCAAGGCCAACGTGTACGGCGACGGCGCGGTAACGATCCACAAAGAGGTGCTGGACCTCGCCACCAACGCCCACGACGGCTCGCTGGAGTTGGCCAACATTGACCTGAAAACGGTGACAACCGATCCCGCGGCGCCGCGCGCGAAGGACGCCTACGAACTCCTCGGGCGGCTCAGCGGCAGCGGCAGCATTGCCGGCACGGGCTTCACCAAGGCCGCGCTGAAGACCTGGCAGGGCGCCATCAATGCCAAGGTTGACGGCTTGACCGCACAGAAGAACGAGGGCAAAAGCTCAGGCATAAGCCCCACGAAGATCGCCACCGGCCTGGGCGGAGCGATCCTCGGCGGCAAGACGGGGCGCGCGATGCAGCTTTACGGCGACGACTTCGGCTTGTTCCTCAACAAGCTCGAATTCGAGCCGCTGCCGCTGACTATCAGCGTGGAGAAGGGCCGCGCGAACATCGCCCGCACCAGCCTGGTGGGCAAGGGCAAGTCCGCGGGCCTGCAGCTTGATTTTCTGGGCGGCGTCAACCTCGTGACCACGGCTTTCGCTCCTCAGATGACGATCTGGCTGGCCAAACTGCCCGAAAAGACGCAGAAGGAGTTGCGCCTGCAGCAGCTTGACCCCGCGGACAAGCAGACGCTGCTGGCGGAGTTCGAACAGGGCAAGTTCCAGCCCGTCATCCTGACGGGCAACGTGCGAAGCCCGCAGACCAACGCGGACGACGTGCTGAAGGCGTTCAACACGCTGGACGACCGCATTGAGAAACTCATTCAGGCCAAGAAGGCCCGCGAGTCCGGCCAGCAGCCCGCCGACCAGCAGCAGCCAACCCAGCAACAGCCGGCCCAGCAACAGCCCGCGCAGACTCCACCGCCCGATAAGAAGAAGAAGGACAAGCCCAGCTTGCTGGACATCTTCAAGTAGGAAAGGCAGGCACAACGAGCCGTTACAGCGAAGTGCCGGCACCGAGAAAAGCACCGGATTTCTGCACGTTTTTGCCGGTATCTCCGTCGTTCTACCATGAGCCAGTGGAACCTTTCCTCGACCACGGTAACTGACGCCCCTGCGGGGCCGCGTGAGGCTGGAACGCCTGACCTGCAGGCTGATGAGGATCAGGCAGGCGGCCTGCTTCCGCTGCGGACGCGCATCACGCTGCTTGTCCTGCTCGGCTCGGCGCTCTGCGTCCTGTTCCTGTTGTGGGCATACTACGACGCGAGACATGCCGGCATCACGGTCGTCGCGGCACCGGCGCCCGCGCGGAACTCAGAGGCCACCGCGCCCTCGGCGACGCAAGCACCCCCCGGAGACACCCCGGCGCCTGCAACGCCGACCGCCGCGGCACAGCGGCCGACCGCGCCGACGCCGACCGCCGCCGCGTTGGCGGAGATCGAGGTATTCGCCACGCTGGTGCGCGACGACCCGGACTTCAGCGCCGGGCGCGCGGTGACGCGCCTGCAGCCTTACATCCAGTTCCCGGACGAGACCGTCCGCGCCGCCGCCTCGAAGGTCATGCAGCCGCTCCTGGCGGATCTCGACGCGCGCGCCCGCAGCGCGGCGCGTGGCGCGGCCGAGACGGCCGCCGACCTCGCGGACGCGCAGGATTTCCCGGCCGCCGAGCGGACGCTGCGGCAGGCCTGGGAGACGCTGCCGCACGAGTCGCCGTGGGCGGCGCAGCATGCCGTGCGGAAGCTCGCGGATCTCCTCGCGACTCTCGCCCGCGAGCAGACCGAGGCGAGAGCACAGGCACTGGCCGAGTTTGAGAAGGAATGGCGGCGGGCGCGTGAGGCTAACGCGCCGGCGCCGCCGCGCCTGGCGGCGCTCCTGCAGCACCGCGACCCGCTCATCCGCCAGGCAGTCGCCGCCGCGCAAGCGCGTCTCGAGGACGAGTGGCGCACGAAGGCGCTTAAGCGGCGGGAACAGGACGCCGCGCTGCGCACGGCCTGGCTGGGCTTCTTCACGCGCTTGAACGCGGCCATTGCGGAGGGCGACCTGGAGGCCGCGGCGAAACTGTGCCAGGCGGACGCGCAGCCGGAACTCGTAAAGGGTGGAGTCGCCGAGCCGCAGCAGGTGCTGCAGGGCTGCGCCGCGGACGTGGCGGCGCTCCGCAAGGCCTACGATTTGGCTCTCACCGTGGCCCGGGCGGAGAAGCGCAGCGTGTCGTTGCCCCTGCGGCGCGGGCGCGTGGAGGGCGCGCTCGACGGCGTGGAGGGCCGCCAGATCTTCGTGACACTCGGCGGCGGCGCGCGCGTCGGCGTGAAAGTGGAGAACATCACCGCGGCGGGCCTGCTGAGCATCCTGGACGAGAAAGCTCTGGCCGGCGCGAACCTGCTGGGCGCGGTGTGGGCATTGAGCGCGTACGAGAACGCCGCGGAGGCCGCGGCCTTCCTGCCCAAAGCCTACGCGAACGCCAAGCAGCCTGTGCCGCTGCATTGGGCCGAGCGGTTCAGGCTGGAGAAGTTCCAGCGCCTCGATGACGACGCCACGAAGAAGCTGCGCAAGGTCGAGGAGGAACTGCGCGGCGGCAACGTCGAGAAGGTCAGGGCGGCGTTCGAGGCCGTGCGGCCGGCGCTTGCCGCGCTGGAGGAATCCGGCGGGATGAGCGAGGCGCGGCGCGCCGTTGTCGCCGCGGCCGAGAAACTCCTGGGCAAGGCCGCGGCGGCGCGCGTGGTGCTGCAGAACGGCGTCTCACCCAACGCCGACTACGCGGGCTTGGTGACGGACCAGATCTCGCAGTACCGCGAGAGCGCCAACCGCACCGACGTCGGCGTGCAGTACGGTTTGAAGGCCGGCGCGGCCGGCGGGTTGCAGCGCGTGCTCGTCAAGGCCGATGGTCTCGAAGCGGCGCTCAAGGCCCCGGCGCGCGTCAAGCGTGCGACGCTGGAGCTCTACCAGATTGACTCGCCGCAAGCCCCGGGCGCGGTGCTGGGCCTCTTCCGCCTCAAGCGCGCCTGGGTCCCCGACGCCGGCACGTGGCTGAGCTTCGACGGCGCTAAGAACCTCACGTGGGCCACTCCCGGCGCTTCGGGCGACGCGGACACCGAGGCCAAGGAAGACGCCAAAGTCACGCTGGACCAGAAGAAGAACGTGTGGCGTTCGTGGGATGTCACGGCGTACGTGCAGGAAGTGCTCACGGGCAAGACCGCGAACAACGGCCTGCTGTTGCGCGTCATTAACGGCGAACCTGACTATCATGTGCGGTTCTATCCGGAGACGGACCTCGAATCCGTCAAGGACGCGACCCTTCGCCCGCGCCTCATGCTCGAAACCGAAGCGCAGTAGGCAGCCGGCAGTAGCAGCGGCAGCGGCAGTAGGCAGCGGCAGGGGGCAGTGATTCTGGCTTTCCGCATGTTTTTCCAACGATAGTGCTGGCATTGCGGGCGGGGCGACAGATAATCGTCCCAGAGGAATCGGCATCAGGCGGCAACACAACAGCATATTGCATTCACGCCGTGGGAGAGTAACGCGGCAACCTGCGGCGGTCGTTCTTGGAGGGACAGCCATGCGTACCACGTCTCATTGGCGGATCGTTGTGGCAGGCGGCGCGGCGGTGCTCGCTGTCGGTCTGCTGTTGGCGTTTGCGGGCGCAGCGGCCCAGGCGGCGACGATCTACATCAATGCCACACAGCCCGATGACTCGGGCGACGGCCTGACGTGGGGCGCGGCCAAACAGACGCTCGGCGCGGCGCTGAGCCAGGCCGCCAGCGGCGATGAGATCTGGATTGCGGCGGGCACGTATAAGCCGACCACAGGCACCGACAGGACCATCTCGTTTGTGTTGAAGGCCGGCGTCGGCATCTACGGCGGCTTCGTGGGCACGGAGACAGCGCGCGACCAGCGCGACTGGGTGGCTAACGTCACGACGCTGAGCGGCGACATCGGCGTCGTTGGCGACAACTCGGACAATAGTTATCACGTCGTCACCGCGACGGGCGACATGCAGAACGCCGTCCTTGACGGCTTCACTGTCTTCGGCGGAAACGCCAACTGGAGCAGTCCGAACAACCTTGGCGGCGGCGCGTATTTTAGCAGCGTCAGCCGTCTCGCTGTGACCAACTGCACGTTCAGCGGCAACACCACAGGCAACTCCGGGGGCGGCGGCGGTATGTACAACACCTACTCCTCGCCAACCGTGACGAGCTGCACCTTCAGCAGCAACAACGCAAGCGGAAATGGTGGCGGGATTTGCAACACCATGTCCTCGCCCACCGTGACGAACTGCATCTTCAGCGGCAACACGGCAAGCGGAGATGGCGGCGGGATGTACAACGCGAACCCCTCCGGTTCAGGCGGCGGCTCTCCCACCGTGACCAACTGTTCCTTCAGCGGCAACACCGCACAGCAGCAGGGCGGGGGAATGTGCAATTCGTACTGGTCCAGGCCCACCGTGACGAACTGCACCTTCACCAACAACACCGCCACATGCGGCGGCGGGATGTGCAACGACAAGTGTTCGTTGCCCGCCGTGACCAACTGCGCCTTCAGCAACAACACCGCAAACGGCGGCTTCGGCGGCGGCGGGATGTATAACACGAATCCAGGTTCCCCGCTCACCGTGACGAACTGCACCTTTAACGGCAACACGGCCAAGAACGGGAGCAACGGCGGCGGCATGTGCAACGCGAACTTCCAAATATCCCCCTCGCCTAACGTGACGAACTGCACCTTCAGGAACAACACCGCAAACCAAGGCGGCGGGATGGGTAACGTGAACAGCCCGACTGCGGTGACCAACTGCATCTTCAACGGCAATACCGCAAACCAAGGCGGCGGAATGTCCAACAACGAAAGCAATGTCGACCCCGCCGCGAGGAACAGCGGCTTCCCCGCCGTGACGAACTGCACGTTCAGCAACAACATCGCAAACAACGCAGGCGGCGGGATGTACAACGACACTTCCTCGCCTGTTGTGAAGAACAGCATCCTGTGTGGCGATACGGCGTCGAATGAAATATCCACCGTTGGGATCTCAACACCCACGGTGACGTACACGTGTATCGCGGGAGGCTATGCAGGGGCGGGCAACATCAACGCCGATCCGCTCTTCGTCAACCCGCTCGGCCCCGACGGCATCGCCGGCACGGAAGATGACGACCTGCGTTTGCAGTCTGGCTCGCCGTGCATTGACGCCGGCGATAACGCCGCGGTCCCCTCGGGAGTGACCACCGACTTTGCCGGTAACCGCCGCTTCGACGATGACGCGAGCGTCGCCGATACAGGAGTTGGCACAGCGCCCATCGTGGACATGGGCGCCTACGAGCGCGCCTTCAGGCCGTGGGCAGTTGCCGATGCGGCCACGGTGTTGCACGGCGCCGCTGTCACGATCCCCGTGCTGGCGAACGACGTCACGCTGGATGGCGGAACGCTCTCGATTACCGCCGTCACGCAGGGAACGCATGGTGCCGTCGTCATCAATGGCGACAAGGTCGTGTACACGGCGAACCTGAGTTTCGTCGGCACCGATGTGTTCACATATACCATCAGTGACGGGGTCGCGCCGCCGGATACCGGCACGGTCACTGTGAACGTGACGAACACGGCGCCGACCGTCACGGCAGCCGCCTCGCCCACAAGCGTTGTTCCCGATGGGAACGTCGTCTTCGCCGGCAACGGCAGCGACCCCGATGGCGACGCGCTCGCCTACTCCTGGACGTTCGGCGACGGAGCGACAGCGAACGAGCAGAACCCGACGCACGCTTACGCGTCGGTGGGCGTCTACACCGCGACGGTGACGGTGACTGACTCGGCGGGTGCCACGGGTTCGGCGAGCGTCACCATTCAGGTCAGCAAAGCGCCGACAGTGCGTTTGACGACCAGCGATGTTGTCGCCTTCGGCGGCAACCCGTTCCAGCTCGACGCGAGCTATAGCACCGACCCGGAGAACGCGATTGCGTCCTACGTGTGGGACTTCGGCGACGGCACGCCGCCCGGTTCGGGGCAGGTTATCTCGAAAGTGTACGATCAGCCCGGCGAGTACACGGTGACGCTGACTGTGACTGACGCGGCGGGCGTCAGCAGCACGCTCACGCGCGTCATCCAGGTGTTGCCGGCGGACGAGATGGGCCTGTTCAACGGCTTCGTGGACTACAAGTGCCGCTGGGACCGCAACAAGACGAACAAGGACAGCTTGAGCCTCACGGCCAGCGTGAACGTCGGCGATACCGTTGTCGGGCCGGGCACGCCGGTGGCCTTGGAGATTGCCGGCGTGCGGTTCTCGGGGACGCTCGACAAGAAGCTGCACGACTACAGCAACAAGGACGTGAAGTGGCAGGTCAAGGCCGGACTGCGGAAGCAGCCTTACGGCGCGGTGCTGCTGAAAGTGAAGATCAAGAACGCCAGCCTCGGCGCGGGCTTCAACCAGGCCGGCGCGGTCGTCGGCGCGGACCCGAAGGACACCGTGAGCGTGGACATCCCGGCCAGGATCGAGATCGCTGACCGAAGTTTCGAGGTCGCCGTCCCGTCCGACTTCGACTTCAGCAGCGACGGCACGAAGGCCCGCGGCGAAGGGGAATTCTGAAGGCTTGAGGCTTGAGACTTGAGGCTTGAGGACCGACGGCACAGCGCGGCGGCGCGGCCCCCAAAGCTCAAGGCGCAAGGGAAGAGAGCAATAGCAGCCCGCACCCGGCCCGCACGGTTATACAATCCCGTGGTGGTAGGTCTGGAGTGATTTCACGCCCGCCCTGCCCATGCGCCACTCGGCAATGCCCTGCACCGCCGCCCACGCCGCGGCGGTGGTGGTGAGGTAGGGGATCTTGTACTTGATGGCCGCCTTCCTGAGGTACGAATCGTCCCACTGGCTGAGCTTGCCGATGGGCGTGTTGATCACGAGCTGAATGGCACCGTTCATGATATCGTCGCCGATATGCGGCCTGCCTTCCTTCATCTTCAGGATGGCCGTGGAAGGAATGCCGTTCTGCCGCAGGAAGGCCTGTGTGCCGGCGGTGGCCTTGAGCTTGAAGCCCAGCTCGTGGAACTTGCGCGCCACCTTCAGGATCGCGGGCTTGTCCTTGTCGGTCACGGAGATCAGGACCGTGCCTTCCAGCGGCAGCGGTTGCTGCGCGGCTTCCTGGGCTTTGAAGTAGGCCAGTCCGAATGACGGGGCCATGCCGAGGACTTCGCCGGTGGAGCGCATCTCCGGCCCAAGGATAGGGTCAACCTCGGGGAACATGTTGAAGGGCAAGACGACTTCCTTGACGCCGACGTGCGGGATGTTGCGGCGTTTGAGGCCCATATCGCGGAGCTTCGCGCCCAACATCAGGTTCGTGGCGATCCGCGCCATGGGCACGGCACAGACCTTGGAGACCAGCGGCACGGTGCGCGAGGCGCGCGGGTTGGCTTCGAGCACGTAGACTTTGTCCTGCGCGATGGCGTATTGGATGTTCATGACGCCGACGACCTTCAGCTCGCGCCCGATGCGCAGCGTGTATTCCTCGATCGTCTTCTTGTGCTTCTCCGACAGCGTGACCGGCGGGATGGCGCAGGCGGAATCGCCGGAATGGATGCCGGCAAGCTCGATGTGCTCCATAATCGCCGGCACGAACGCGTCTTCGCCGTCGGCGAGCGCGTCGGCTTCGGTTTCGATGGCGTTGTCGAGGAACTTGTCAATCAGGATGGGCCGTTCGGGCGTGATGTCCACGGCGGCGGTGACGTAATGGCAGAGCATATCGTCGTCGTGGACCACTTCCATGCCGCGCCCGCCGAGGACGAACGAGGGCCGCACCATCAGCGGGTAGCCGATGCGTTCCGCGACCTGCCTGGCTTCCTCGAGGTTGCTGGCCATGCCGGATTCGGGCATGGGGATGCCCATTTTCTCCATCATCTTGCGGAAGCGGTCGCGGTCCTCGGCGAGGTCAATGGTATCGGGCGTGGTGCCGAGCACGTGGACGCCGGCGGCGGCGAGTTCGTTGGCGATGTTGAGGGGCGTCTGTCCGCCGAACTGGACGATCACGCCGACGGGCTGTTCCTTGCGGTAGATGCTCAGCACGTCCTCGACGGTGAGCGGCTCGAAGTAGAGCTTGTCCGAGGTGTCGTAGTCGGTGGACACCGTCTCGGGGTTGCAGTTGACCATGATGGTTTCGTAGCCGGCGTCGCGCAGCGCGAAGGCGGCGTGGACGCAGCAGTAGTCGAACTCGATGCCCTGGCCGATGCGGTTTGGCCCGCCGCCGAGCACCATGACCTTCTTGCGCGTGCTGGTCGGCACCTTGTTGGGGCCGTTGTAGGTGGAGTAGTAGTAGGCCGCGTGCTCCACGCCGCTGACAGGCACCGCATCCCACGCTTCCACCACGCCCAGCTTCGTGCGCCGCTCGCGAATCTGTGCTTCCGGTATGCCCAGGAGTTGGCCCAGGTACTTGTCGGCAAAGCCGTCCTTCTTGGCCTGGATGAGGAGTTCGTCCGGCAGCTCGCGGCCCTTGTGCTTCAGGATCTTCTCTTCCAGTTCCACCAGTTCCTTCATCTGCTGTATGAACCACGGCTTGAGGTAGGTCTTGCGGTACAGATCGTCCACCGTAGCGCCCTTGCGCAGGGCTTCGTACATGATGTACTGCCGTTCGCTGGAGGGCTCGTTGAGCAGTGTCATGAGTTCCGGCAGGGAACGCTTGTTGAAGTCCTTGGCGAAGCCGAGGCCGTGGCGGCCGTTTTCGAGCGAGCGGATGGACTTCTGGAAGGCTTCCTTATAGGTCTTGCCGATGCTCATCACCTCGCCGACGGCGCGCATCTGCGTGCCGAGCTTGTCCACGGCGCCTTTGAACTTCTCGAACGCCCAGCGCGAGAACTTGACGACGACGTAGTCGCCGGAGGGCGTGTATTTTTCGAGCGTGCCGTCCCGCCAGTAGGGAATCTCATCGAGCGTCAGGCCGCCGGCCAGTTTGGCGGAGACGAGCGCGATGGGGAAGCCGGTGGCCTTGGAAGCCAGCGCGGACGAGCGCGACGTGCGCGGGTTGATCTCGATGACCACCACGCGGCCGGTCGTGGGATCGTGCGCGAACTGGATGTTCGTGCCGCCGATGACGCCGATGCTCTCGACGATGCGGTAGGAGTATTCCTGCAGCTTGGCCTGCAGCTTCGGATCAATGGTCAGCATGGGGGCGACGCAGTAGGAGTCGCCGGTGTGCACGCCCATGGCGTCCACGTTCTCGATGAAGCACACGGTGATCATCTGGTTCTTGGCGTCGCGCACGACCTCGAGTTCGAGTTCCTCCCAGCCCCACACGGACTCCTCAATGAGCACCTGATGGACCATGCTGGCGGCGAGTCCGCGGGCCGCGATGACCCGCAGTTCCTCGACGTTGTAGACGTGCCCGCCGCCGGTGCCGCCGAGCGTGTAGGCCGGGCGGACGACGACGGGGTAGCCCAGCTCCGCGGCGATCTTCTCCGCTTCCTCGACGGAATAGGCGATGGCACTCTTGGGCATATCGAGGCCGATCTTCTTCATGGTCTCCTTGAAGACCAGGCGGTCCTCGCCTTTCTCGATGGCATCGGCTTCGACGCCGATGATGCGGCAACCGTATTTTTCGAGCACGCCGGCCCTGGCGAGCTGCGAGGAGAGGTTCAGGCCGGTCTGGCCGCCGAGATTGGGGAGCAGCGCATCGGGCCGTTCCTTTTCGATGATCTCGGTCATGGTGTGCAGGTTGAGCGGCTCGATATACGTCACGTCCGCCATTCCCGGGTCGGTCATAATGGTCGCGGGGTTGGAGTTCACCAGGACGATCTGGTAGCCCAGCGAACGCAGCGCCTTGCAGGCTTGCGTGCCGGAGTAATCGAACTCACACGCTTGTCCGATAACAATCGGGCCGGAGCCGATGATCAACACCTTGTGGATGTCACTGCGTCGTGGCATGTGCGGTTGTCTCCTGCGTTGCCGGCTTACACGTATTCGATGGTTGCCGGCGGCTTGGGCGTCAGGTCGTAGACACAGCGGTTCACGTTCGGGAGCTGCGTGATGCGCCTGCAGATGCGCTCCAGCCTGGCCCAGGGCAGCCGCGCAACGGCCGCCTTGCGGGCGTCCACACTGTTGACGCAGCGCAGGACGATGATGGCGCCGAACTCGCGCCTGCCGTTACGGATGCCCGTGGCCTGGTCGCCCAACAGGGTGGCGAAGTACTGGAACGTCTTCGTGCCCGCGAGTTCCTGCTCCACAATCGCCGTGGCCCTGCGCACCAGCGCGAGCTTGTCCTCCGTTACTTCGCCGACGATGCGCGCGGCGAGGGCGGGGCCGGGGAACGGCATGCGCTGCGCAATGGCCGCGGGCAGGCCCAGTTTTCTGGCGACCTCCCGCACTCCGTCCTTGCGCAGCGCGGCGAGAGGTTCGATGACCCCGTAGCCGTAGGCCTCCTCAGGCTTGATGCCGATCTGCACGAGGATGTTGTGCTGGCGCTTGATGCCGGCCACGGTCTCCTCGATGTCCGTCAATATCGTGCCGTGCAGCAGGAACTTTGCGCCCGTCTCCCGCACGAGGCGCGAGAAGACCTTGGCGTAGAAGGTGTCGGTGACGGCCTGGCGCTTCAGCTCGGGGTCCACAAGGCCCTTGAGCGCGCCGAGGAACTCCGCCCGCGCGTCCACCAGCGTCACCGGGATGCCCAGCCTGACGAACGTCTTGACGACGCGCTGCGGCTCGCCTTCGCGCATCAGGGCGTTGTCCACGAAGAACGTCTTCAGCCGGCCGCCCAAGGCGCGGTGGCCGAGCACGGTGACGACGGAACTGTCCACGCCGCCGCTCAACGCATTGATGGCGCAGCCGCCGCCCACGGTGTTGCGGATCTGCTCGACCTGGTTGTCAATGAACTTCGTTCGATCCATGTGGCTCCTCCCAAAACGCCGGTGACCATGTGCACGCCGCGCGTACGCCGCCCGCGCCACGCACCCGTTGGGGCACAGGTTCCGGTCCGTCGCTCTCGGCTTTGAACGCACCCTTATAATGGCATTTTTGCATCGCGCATCATCATATTGGTCAAAACTGGACAGTTTGCGCAAAAGCGCCACAGGACCGCTGATTTTGCCTTTTGCATTCGGCACACCTTGGGTAAGGTAGCGGGAGGGGATGTTGGGTGGGAGGCCGTCATGGACCTGGACGCATTGCTCGTGGAGTTGCATCAGCGGGCTGGCTCGGACCTGCACATCAAGACGGGGCGTCCGCCCTTGTTTCGGATCTCGGGCGACCTGCTGCCGCAGACCACGTACCCTGAGATCAGTGCCGACGAGATGAAGGCCACGATGCAGCGGCTGATGGGGCCGGAGCGCATGCGGGTCTTCCTGCAGGAGCTCGAGGCGGACTTTTCCTACGAGATCCCGGGCCTGGCGCGGTTCCGCGTGAACGCCTTCATCCAGCGGGGCAACATCGGGGCGGTCATGCGCCTGGTGCCGCTGGAGGTGCCGACGGTTGACGGCATGGGTCTGCCGGACGTTTTGAAGGAACTGTGCGACTACCCCAACGGCTTGTGCATCGTGACCGGGCCGACCGGCTCGGGCAAGTCCACCACGCTCGCCGCGATGATCCAATACATCAACCAGAAGTACCAGAACCACATCATCACCATCGAGGACCCCATTGAGTTTGTGTACTCGGACGAGTTGTGCACGATCAACCAGCGCGAGCTGGGGCTGGACACGCACGAGCTGCACCGCGCGCTGCGCGCCTCGTTGCGCGAAGACCCGGACGTGATCCTGATGGGCGAAATGCGCGACGCGGAGACGATCCATTTCGCCATCACCGCGGCGGAAACGGGGCACTTGGTCTTTTCGACGCTGCACACCAACGACGCCAAGCAGTCCCTCGACCGCATTCTGGACACGTTCGAGGGCACTGAAGCGAACCAGGTGCGCATGCAGCTTTCGTTGACGCTGCGCGGCATCATCAGCCAGCGCCTGGTGAAACGCGCGGACGGCCAGGGCCGCGTCGCGGCCATTGAGATCCTGATCAACACGTCGCACATCAAGGAGCTGATCGAGAAAGGGTCCACGCGCGACCTTGAGCGCGCCATCCTGGAAGGCGCGCACTACAAGATGCAGACCTTCAACCAGGCGCTGTATGTGCTCTGGAGCAAGGGGCTGATCAACGAGGCCGAATCCCTGGCGTCCAGTTCGACGCCGGAAGACCTGCAGTTGATGATGCGCGGCATCAAGCGCGGCACGACGAGCGACGAGTTCGGCAAGGGGGACAGCAGCGCGCCCGGCAGAGGACCGGCAGCCGGCCCGGCGCCCGGCGGGGCCAGGCCCAGGGGCGGGCCGCCTCCGGGCGGCAGCGGCGGTGGCGACAGGACGCCGCCGGGTGGCGACAAGAAGAGGGTGGGGCGCGGCTTCGAATTCTGACGCTTTTCGGCGCACGGCTGGGAGGCGGACAGCCGGAGCGTCCGCCATCCGCGTTTTACGTTTTGCGTTTCACGTCTCGCGCTTTATAGTCGCGGACTCTTTGCACGTCAGACCAGAGTACAGATGCAGCGGAAAGGCCGTACGGGCCGCGCGCTGCAATCGCCGAGGAAGACCGGGATGGGCAAGAAGAAGAATACCGCACGCAACGATGCACTGAATAAGCTGAAGTCGCTGGAATCGAAGTGGCTGAAGGACCGCCGTCTGGCCGCGGTAGACCCCGTGCAGGCCAAGGTGTGCGCCGCCAAGACCGCCGCGCTGCTGGACTTTGCCACGCAGAACAAGCTGACGATTGACGCGACCCTGTGGCCGCTCAGCGGCATGGAGGAGTTCGTCAAGCTGGACGAGCCGACCTTCAAGCAGGCGCTCGCCGACCTACAGCACGCGGGCATACTGAACGACAGCTTCGAGTTCCGCAAAGTGGCCGAGAAGCCGCGCGAGAAACCGGATTTCTCGTCGGCGAGCGGCGTGCTGCACTACCGCTGCGCCAAGCCGGGCGGCATCAACCTCGCCGACCGCGACGAGTACGTCATGGAAGACCAGGAAGTCGCCTACACCGAGGAAGACATCAGCGCCTCGCCCGCCCTGCAGACCGCGATCGCCAACGAATGGCTGGTGCGCATTGACGGGCCGAAGGCGGCGGAACAGGAAGGTCAGTAGTCAGTCGTGCGTTGTCCGTTGTCAGTGGTCAGTTGTGCGCCGTCGGACGACCAACCACGGTTCGCGCCCGGGCTATCGGTTTTCTGGCCCGCCGGTCGGTGTTGTCCGATTCCTGGCGTGTCAGTGACGCTCTCCCGAAGTTCGCGGCAATTGACAACTGACGACGGACCACTGACATCCGCTGCATCTTTACGCTATCCACCCGTCCTCCCGGCGGTGTAGATACAGCAGGCTCAGTTGACGGAGTGCTCATGCGTCTCTTTATTGCCGCGATGCTGGCGTGCGTGCTGAGCGGCGGCGTCACGCCGGCGGCGGAGCATCCGCGCCTGCTGTTCAGCAAGGATGAGATCGCGGGCATCAAGGCGCGCTCGCAACACCCCCAGCTCAAACCGGCCGTCGAGCGCCTCATGGAACGCGTGGCGCTCCTGACCAAAGCCCCGCCGCTGCTCGTCTCGCTGACAAAGCGCGGCGAGAAGGACGCGCCGGGGGAGATGAAGGGCTTAAGCGCCGCGCGCAACCTGCAGGGCCGCGCGCTCAGCTACTGCATGGCCTTCACGCTCACCGGGGACAAAAAGCACCGCGACGCCGCCGTCGCGGAACTCGACCACGCGCTCACCAACTGGAAGGTCTGGGTGGACACCGCGCACGCGCCGCCTTACGACCTGATGACCGGCGAAGTGTGCATGACCTTCGGGCTGGTCTACGACTGGCTGTACAACGACCTCACGCCCGACGAACGCCAGCGTCTGCGCGACGGCGCGGAACGGCGCGGCCTGAAAGCCTACCTCGAAGGCTGCGCCAAGAAGATGTTCTGGACGAACTGCCACCACAACTGGAACGCCGTGTGCAACGGCGGCGCGGCGGTGCTGGCCCTGGCGCTGGAAGGCGAAAGCGACATGAGCGCGAAGGCCGTCGAGAGCGCCGTGGCCGGCATGAAGGAGTACTGGAGCGCGCTGCCGGACGACGGCGGCTGGAATGAAGGCACGGGCTACTGGACCTACGGCCACCGCTACGGCATCCTGGCGGCGGAAACCTTGCGCCGCTGCCGGCTTGCCGGCGGGGCCGAGGTCTTCCAGCGCGAAGGCGTGAAGCGCACGTGCTACTTCCCCATCGTCTTCAATCCGGGGACGAAGCTGTCGGCGAGTTTCGGGGATTCGAGCGGACGCGCCGGCGATCCCATGTTCTACCTGCTGGGGCGCGAGTACAAGAACGCGGACTTTGTGTGGTTCCAGGACCGGAACGGCCTGCGCGGCGCCAAGAGCGAAGGCTGGCCGGGCGAGGCGCTGGTGCTGCTGTGGCGGCCGGTCGGCGAAGCGTGGCTGCCGGAGGCCCAGCCGGGCTTCACGCCGGTTTTCGACCCCGTGTACTCGTTCCCCTCCATCGGCTGGGGGATGATGACGCCCAAGCAGCCGGACCCGCCGTTCTTCCTGGGCTTCAAGAACGGGTCGCTCGCCGCCAATCACACGCACCTGGACCTGAATCACCTGAGCGTCGCGTGCGGCGACACGATGCTCCTGGCGGAACTCGGCAGCCGCTCGTACCCGCCGGACTACTTTGGCCCGAAGCGCTACACGTACTACGAGTTGAGCACGCCCGGCCATAACACGGTGCTGATCGGCGGCAAGGGACAGACGCCCCGCAAGACCGGCCAACTGCTGGGACCGTTCCCGCCCAACGCCGGCCACAGCCCGGCGAAGCAGCCCGCCGCGCGGCTGCCCGAAGCAGGGCCGAGCCGGCAGCCGGACGCCGGGGACAAGGCGGCAGCGGCTCAACAGCCGGCGGCGGGTGGCGGTCCCTATCAGGAGTTCATCGGCGTTGCGGATGGCGCGTATGAGACGCCGACGACGCGCGCGCGGCGTCACGCGGTGTTCGTGAAGGCGCGCTACTGGGTGATCCTCGACGACATCGCCACCCCAAAGCCGGAAACGGTTGAACTGCGCTTCCACACCTATGGGAAGATCAGCGGCGACGCCAAGAGCGGCTGGACGTTCGAGCTGGACGGAAGCGCGCTGGATATCGTGCCCGCGATGGACGGCCTGGAGGGCGAGGAGCAGAAGCCCGACGGCTGGATCAAACCCGTCAACGTACTCAGCCTGAAAAGCAAGGAAGCCGCCGCGGAACGGGCCATCGTCACGGTGCTCTATCCCCGCGCGGCCAAGGACGCGCGTCTCGCGGCCGTGCAATGCCAGCGCGAGGGCGGGAAACTGAACGTGAAGATCGGCGCGGACGAAGTGAAGTTCGAGCTGGCGGCGGACGGCTGGAGACTGGCGGCGGTGAAGTAGGGGCTGCGGGTGGCGGACGAGAACGACGAACGTCAGGGGCGCTGGTACGGTTTCTGGCTCACGCTGCTGCTGCCGCTGTGCGGCATTTCGCTCCTGGTGATGATGGTCATCTACCTCAACCATCGCGTCAGAGGCAGGCCGAGCATGTCCTTCATGAAGGGCATGGGCAAGGGCCTGCTGTGGGCCGTCACCCTGTTCGCGCTGCTGGTGGGGCTGTGCTATCTCCTGGCGCGCGGCCACACGCGGTGAAACTCGAAGCTCCTGTCACTTGTCGCTGTAGCGCAGCGTTGCCCTGTGCTTGCCCAGGCGCTGGTTCGCCAGAACAGAACCGGCGTAGTCTTCGCCGCCCAGGATGAGAGTCACAGGCACGTTCACAGTGCCGCTTTGAGCAGACGGCGGTGGCAGCACGAACGCCGCGCGGCTCATCTTGATGCGGAATTCCGCCGTGTTGCCGGCACGCGACGGATGAAGCTCGATGATGCCGTCGCGCACCCAGCCGCGTCCCCATTGCCGGAGCACCACGTCGCGCGTGTCGCCCAGCACGCTACTCTGCGCGCGCAGATTGGCGATCTGCAGCCCGGCGGGCAACGCCAGCGTGCCGGACACCCACAGGTAATCGCGGTGGCTGTGCGCGAGATCCAGGCTGGCCCGCAGCCGAGTGATGGTCAGCGGCAGCGCGGAGACGGGCGGCGCGTTGCCGGACGGGTTGTCCGTCGTCGGGATATCAAGCTCCACGGGCGCGGACATGGCCACGGCCCAGCCGCCGGCCAGCGCGCCGCTGTCGTGAAAGGATTCCTCGGTCAAGAACAAACGGCCACGGTAATGGCGAGAAGGCAGTTCGAGCGTCCCCGGCAGCGCGCGGGTCGGCTCCCATTCCCCGTACAGCAGGTACTGCCGAGCGGGCACGGCTGCGTCGTAGGCCGGATTGGCGGCGGTGTCGGGAACGCTCACGGGCACAAGCTGGCCGTCGTTGGCGCCGGGCTGCCGCTGATCCGTGCGCCACAGCACGTGATAGCTGTTGTTGCCGACGAAGCGGACACTGGCGCTGCCCTGCGCATCAGTGACGAAGAACGCGATGAGGATGTAGCCTTCGTAGGCGTAGTCCGGGTTGTCCTTGTAGGTCGCGTAGTCGGCGTCGTTCGAGTTCGCGGGGTTGGGTTTGAGGCGCCACCAGCGGCCCAGGCTGCCGATGACCTCGTTGCTGGCGTCGTCCGCGGCGGCGAGCTGCTCGGGCGTCGTCGCGCCCTTTGATGGGTTGCCGACGATCTTGATCTGGTAGGCGAAGTTCGGCTTGAGGCCCGTGGCGGAGACAGCGCCCGCAAGATAGTTGAGGCCGGGGGAGTCCAGCGAGATGGTCACCTGCGCGGCCGTGTACGAGTACCCGGCGGTAAAGCTCTGCGCATACGCCTGCCCGCCGATGTCCTTGAAGCGGTAGTTGCCGCCGGTGAGGCCCTGCATCGCAACGTCCTGAGCGGACACGGCGGCGAGGCAGGCGAAGGACAGGAAACAGAGCACGTAACGCACAGTCAGCGGTTTCTAGCCCAAGGTACGTGAATTCAAAATGCAAAATGAGGAATGAAAAGTGACGAGGTTGGGCCACAGAGGTCACAGAGAACACGGAGGAACGAAGCTGTTCCACCCTACCGGCGTGCGTACCGCGCTCCGTACCTTCCACAAGCGCGGCGATGAGGACGCCGGGCCTTGGTTTCCGCTGCTCAACGCCGCCCGGCGGGGAGCGGCGGGCGAAGCACGGGGCTTGAGGGACCACGGGAGCGGGCCAGGCATTGCGAGCGTTGCGGGGAGGTCGGCGACATAACTGACTGTCACCAGCTGCCTCAGCGGTTGCGTCGTCGTTGGCAATAGTCCTACATAGTATCCCTGGAATTCCGCGAACAGGATTGACGGTGTCCCCGTAATAAGGCAGCCTACCCAAGGGCCGTCAGGCAATTGCCTCGATCATGGGGCGGGCGGATGTGGATCGAAGGGCGGCTCAAAGAAAAGCTTCTCCCAGTTGCTGGGGTTGCGGTAAAACGAGTCATGCAGATCACAGAGGCGCTTCTCGAACGCGCCGCACGCTTCCTCTGTTACTGCTTCTTTCTTGAACGTGTAGAAGTCGGGCGAATCACTTACGGCATACGCGGAAAGCAGTAGATGCGCCAGGTCATGTGCGATGCGCCGCCGCTTTTCAGTGTGTGTAAGGCCCATGTTGAGCTGTATCTTCGTGCCCCTTGGCGTGACCACAACCATCTCGGCGATTGGCGGCTCATATTCCAGCACCACAATCGGGTACACTGCCCCATTCCTGAACCCTTTTTGCCTCCGCAGCCAGTAGATATGAGTCTGAACAGCCCTGATTGTATGAGCCATAAGCTCGTCTTGTGACAACCTGTAAATTCGCGCCGCTATGTCCTGGGGTGTCATAGCTCGTCCGCAAGAAGCGCCCGCTCCAGTGCAGCGAGTTCGTTGGATTCTGAAACGCAGCCTGAAGCCGAAGCACAGAACGCGCCACCGAGACGAGCTCGTAGAAACTCAATCTTTGCCTTCGGCGAGTCCTTATCTACTCCGTTCTTCTCGTAGATCGCGTTGAGAAATGCGATGGCGCGGGGTGTATCTTGTCGCTCACCAATGCGCACAGCTCGCAGTTCCGTGGTCTCCGTGACGGTCATGCTGGAATCCTCCTTAACTCAGCCGGCGAGAAATCGTTCTCTCGCAACGAATCCGGCCTTGCCCGGTCCGCGCATACCTGCCTGCTTCCCTACGAGAACCACCGGAAACGATACCATTCGCAAACCGTCTGTCGTCGACTGTTCGAGACCGGTGTGGCCAGCCCCATGGCACAGCACATGAGCCGAAGCCCAGAATTGATCTTACCATCGGGTTCGCCCTAACTTCAACCTTATGTATTGAGCCATTGACTTTTATCGGAAAACCGGAAGAAGTCAAGCAGTTTTCCCTTTAATTACTCACGCTCGCACGCCAATGGGGCATCTCCACGCAATTCCCATGCCGAAACTAACAGACGGACTACTCCTCGAACACTCCTTTCGTCCCGTCATGCTTCTTCGTCCGCTTGCGGCCAACCTTCCGCAGTTGCAGCGTGCGACCCTCCAGACGTTCGACAAACGAAAACGAGCCGCAGGGACGGCCCATGCACGCGTTCTTCCGCACCGCCTCGGACCAGTACCATGTCGAAGCCAGGACACTCCCTGTTGCCGATTCTGTTCTGCCGCCGTGGTGGACGTCCGTTTACTTCACGAACTCGATCTCAACCTTCTTCGTCTTCCCTGGCACCAGGCAGTCGCCGTTCTCGGCGCGCTGGACTGCGGCGCCGTCAGCTTTGGCGCTGGCCTTCAGCTCTTTTGGCAGGCGCAAGACGAAGCCCTCCGGCGGCTCGGCCGTGCCTGTGAACATCGCCTCGGCGCCGCCCGCCGTGAGCTTCCACGCGACGGAAAGCGGGCCGAAGTGCGTCGGCAGGCTGGCGATGCTCATGCCGCTCTCGTGCGTGAACCACTCCGGCGGCACGCCCGCGAACAGGACGAGCTTGCCGCCGTCTTCGAAGAGCAGGCTGTCGCGCAAGAGAAGCTGCATCTCCGCGATGGCCCAGCCGTGCGGCATGGCCACGTCACCGTTCCAGGTTGTGCGCACGTGCGGCCAGCCGCCCGAGCCGCTCCGGCCGCCTTCGTCGAAGGCATACCAGCCGCGCAGTTGTTCGTGCTCGAGGTGCATGGCCAGCGTTTTGTGGCCGGCGTCGCGGTTGCCGGCAAGCAGGCCCTGATGGGCGGTGGCGAGCGGGAAGTAGCGCCAGCCTGAAGGTTTTTGCGCGCCAATACCTCGAAACTGCTCGAACGCCTTACCGTTGTCGTACGGGTACAGCCGGCACGGCCAGAGCACTGAGTAACTGCCGTACTTCTCCGGCAGCTTGCCGCCAAAGCGCTGGTCGTACCTGGCAAAGAGTTCGTCGGCCAGCGACCGCCAGGTCCGGGCCTCGTCGGGCTTGCCGGCAGCATCCGCGAGAAGCGCGGCAGCGCGCATGCCGGCGACATCGAACGCGTCCGTGTAGTTCGGGTTGAAGCCGTCGCACGCGCCGGGCTTGAGCACCTGCCGCTTGTTGGCCGGCGGGTCATCGGGCGTATCCGGCGGCAGGTTGTCGCCGAATTCGAGGCTGGTGGCTTTGACGTAGTGCGGTTCGGGGGTCGTGCGGCAGTAGCGGATCAGGGCCGCGATCTTCGCCGCCGCGGGATAGACGCGTTCGAGCCACGTGCGGTCGCGCGTGAACAGCCAGTGCTCGCCCATGACCCACAGAATCTGCCCGGGGTTGTCGGCCTCGACCTGCACACGGCCGTTGAACGGATGCTGGAGGAAGTAGTCAATGCACTGCGCCGCCAGCTCGAAGTTGCCGCTCTTCTGCAGAATGTTGGCGACGTAGACGCCGTCGCGGTTGAAGACGTTGTAGTTCACCACCGAGACATCCGGCGCGCCGTCGTTCATGCACATGGCTGCGTGGCCGGTGATGGCGGCGAAGCATTCAGCCCAGCGTGGATCGGGGAGCGTGATGGTCGCGCGGCCGACGAGGTCCTTCCAGTACGCGGCGGCTTCGCCAAACAACGTGTCGGCTTTCAGTGAGCGGCAGTAATCGAGGCCGGGGTCAGGCTGGACAGCCTGACCCACGCTCGGGTTGGGCTTGTTGAGGTCGGCCTGTGCCCACCCGCTGACACCGTCCCACTTGTGGCCGACGGCGCGGCGGCCGGGAAGGACGGGGCAGATGAAGCCGAGCGTTTTCGTCTCGTTCGGGGCGAGCGTCACATCGTAGCGCAGGGCGCCGGAGCAGTCGCCTGTCTCGGACTGCGCCTGCTTGTCGGCCGGCATCTTGCCCGCGGCGAGCAGCTCGCCGATGGTGTCCGTGGCGACGACGCCGGCACTCGCAGGCTTCCCGTTGGCGACGATGGCCGGATGGCCGTCTACGAGCAGCGCGTCGCCGGCGTCGCTGACGGCGAGTTCCTTCACGGGTCCGCCGGAAGGTCCCAGCGGGCGCAGGACGACATAGAGCGACAGCTTGCGCTCGGCATTGCCGGAGTTGTGGAGGTGCACGCGCGCCGCGACGACAAACACCTCGCCCTGCGGCGACGCGCGCCGGACTTCGCAGACCTCCGTGACGACGCCGATCCCTTCGGCCGGCCACGAGGAGAACGGGATCAGACAGCCGACGCCACTGAGACGGTGTTCGCACTTCACGCCGGGCATGGTGGGCGCGGTGAGTTTGCCGCTCTGCGGATCGAAGAGCCAGAAGTAGATGCCGTATGTGCCGACGCCGGGCGAGAAGCAACCTTCGGCTTCGACGAAGGTCTTGAGCGTATCAACGGTGTTGGCGACGCCGATGGGGATGTGAATCTTGCCAACGGGATCGAGCGGCTTGCGCGGCGCCTGGCCCGCCGCCACGTCGCCTGTCGCTGCCACGAGAAGCCCTCCAATAACGAGAAGCGGGAACCGCATGGCCGGCCTCCGTCCACGGCGTAGCATGGGCATCTTGCCCATGGACCACGGGCGCGGGACGCCCGTGCTACGCACACAGGCAGACGATACTACACCGGCGTTGCGTCTGCGATAAGGCGTTATTTTGTTTGCTTTTAGAGGAAAATGGACGACAAATATACCGTTCGCAGGAGCAGGAGGCCGAACTGTGAAGCATGTGCAGCGTTGTTTCCTGATGCTGGGTTTGATCGGGCTATGCGCCGGCGCGATTGGCGCGTGGCGCACGGCGTCGGCCGGCGAGGTGATGGACAACGCCAAGCTTGAGAAGATGGTGACGGAAGGAATCCCGCTGGATGTCATCATGAAGCTGCTGAAGCCGAGCCCGACGCCGGGCGAGGCGCAGCGGGGCGCCAACTGCCGCTTCGACGCTTCCAGCGAGGCGATGATCTCGATTCAGAAAGCGTGCAAAGAAGGCAACATGCCGCCTGAGGACACGAAGAAACTGCTGTCCGAAGTGATTGACCTGGCCAACAAGGACCAGAAATACCTCAAGGAACTGGTGGACCGCGCGTTGAACGTTTTCGAGAACGCGGATGAGAACGAGTACGAACTTATGATGCGGGAACTGGCGCGCGAAGGGAAACGCGTTACTCCGTACCTGCTGGCCAAGGAGAACGTGGAAAGCGAACGGCAGCGCGGCGGCATCGCCGACTCCCTGGGCCGCATGCTGGACAAGAGCGACACCGTCATCGCTGCCGTCAGCCGGATGCTGACCGACCGCTCCAAGCCCGTGCGCTTGCAGGCCGCCAAGGCGATCGTGGCGCTGGCCGGCCCCAAGACCGCGGATGAGCTGATCGAGCGCCTGAACAACCGCACGGCGAAGCTCGACGGCGTGGCCATGGCGCTCGGCTACCTGGGCAACGCGCTAGCGGTGGAGCCGCTCACGAAGCTGCTGAAGATGTCTGGCGACAGCGACGCCCGCGTCTGCGCCGCGTTCTCACTGGGCGAACTGCGCGCCAAGTCGGCGGGCGCCGCGGAAGCGCTGCTGGAAGCGGTGCTGGATGAGCGTGACGAGAAGCTGCGCGAGGCGGCGGCCGTGGCGCTGGCGAAGACCGGCGAGAAGCGCGCGCCCAGCTACATCATCAAGGCGTTCCACCGCTACAGGCCGGGGCGGGAGGTCATCATGCAGGAGCTGCGGACCTTCAAGGATATCTCGGCCCTGGAGTTCCTGGTGACCCAGGTAGATAACGACGACCCCAAGGTCAAGCGCGCGGCCATCGAGACGCTGAGATACATGACCGGCGAAAACGAGACCGACGCGGACGGCTGGCGCGGCATTCTGGAGGTGCTGCGCGGGCGTCCCGACTGGCGCGGCACTCAAGGCGTGCCCAAGATCCCCGATGCCGGGCGTGAACGCGAGGGCGCCGGCAACAAGACCGGCGACCCCAACGAGACCATCCCCACCTCGACGCGCTAAAGCGCGCCGGATTTGCGATTTTTGATTGCCGATTTTTGATTGGCGACGCCCTACTCGCCGCTCTTGAGGCTCAGGGCCATCTCGGCGAGTTTGGACTTCACCTCGTTGAGGCTGGTCTGGCCGAAGTTCTTGGTAGCGAGCAGGTCGGCCTCGGTCTTCTCGATCAGATCGCCGACGGTCTCGACGTTCAGCCGCTGCATGCACTTGCGGGAGCGCACGGAGAGTTCGAGGTCGGTGATGGGCTTGGAGAGCACGGGATTCTCGCCGCCGCCCAGGCGCAGGCGCTGCGCGCGGGCCTTGCGCTGGTCCTCGTCCCGGTGCATGCCCAACCGCAGGCCCTTGCTCTCCAGCAGCGTCTTGATCTCGCGCAGACTGGTCTCGCCGAAGTTCTTGTAGGCGAGCAGCTCGGCCTCGGTCTTGCGCACGAGGTCGGCGAGCGTTCTAACGTTCATTTTGGCCAGGCAGTTGCGGCTGCGCACGGACAGCTCGAAGTCGTTCACGGGGATGCGCAGCACCGCCTCCAGCCGATCGTGTTCCTTGCGCTGGGTTTCATCGTAGTACATGTCGAGCGACTCGACGGAGTTGCGCAGGTACAGCGCCGCGCGCCTGTTGGTCGGGTCGGCCTTCAAGGCTTCCTTGAAACAGGCGATGGCGTTGTCCATGTCGTCGCGGTCTTCGTGCAGCAGGCCAAGGTTCAGCATGGCGTTGACGAAGGCCACGCCCTGGCCGGTCACCTTGCGGTAGAGTTCCAGGGCGCGGGCGTCTTCGCCGCGCAAGTCCGTGTAATACGCCAGGCGGAAGGCGGCCTGAGCGTTCTGGCTGTCGAGTTCCAGCGCTTTCTCATAGGCGGTGCAGGCCGCTTCCTGCAGGCCCAGCACTTCGAGGCACCAGCCTTCCTCCAGCCACCACTCGCTGTCCTCGCCGGCGGTCTTCTGGACTTTGGCGAGCACCCCGCGCCCCTCGGCCGCCTGCCCATTCGCGCGCAGCGCGGCAGCCAGTTCCAGCGCGACGGCGGGCGACGCCCCTTGCGCGGCCTGCAATTCGGTCACCGCCACGTCGGGCTGGCCGCGGTCGAGGGCGATGCAGCCGCGCACGACCCTGGCCAGGGCGGCCGGAGCGCTCTTGAGCGCGCTTTCCGCTTCGTCGAATCTGCCGAGGATCCAGTTGCCCACAGCCTGCCGCAGCGCCTTCTCTTCCTTGGGCAGGTCCTCGCCGTCCAGAGCGGACAGGCGAGCCTGCAGGGCTTTGCGTTCCGCATTGCTGTTGCGCACGGCGTTACGCAGTCTGAGAATGGCCTCGGCATCGAGCGCGGGCTGGGACACGATCTCATCAACGCGGCTGGCGGTACGAGTTTCTTCTGCCATGTAAGACTGCTCTCCAATCAGGACTCGAAAGCGACAAAATACCACCTGCCGGCCTTCTCGGGGCCGGCTTAGAAACCGCAGCATGATACGGTCACAGCCTCAAGAAGCAAGAGGCTTATTGCGCCGACCGCACACGCGGGTGCGGACCGTTACAGCGGCTCGCGTTTTTCGTTGATCAGGTACTTGGCCGCCATGTAGTCGAGCGCGCAGCCGGCAGGCTTGCCCTGGGCCAGCAGGCGCAGCGCCGCCAGGTCCGACTGCCACGCGACTTCGCCGGGAGCCAGCAGGCAGGTGGTGCCGGGTTCGTGCGCGGTAAAGAGCTTGCCGTCCTTGAAGTAGTAATGCTCCTCGCAGACCTCCGTCGGATAGGCGTGCATGTACGGCATGATGTCGTTCGGTTTGAACCACAGCTTGATCTCGCGCTCGGCCTCGGGGTCCGTGGCAGAGGCGTGAACCAGGTTGTCCATGCGTTCCCCGACCACCTTGCCCGAGGCATCCGTGACGGGAACGACGGTGCCCAGTGCGCGGAGGGTGCCGGGCGCCTTGTCTCTGGCGTTGTGGGGGTTCGTCGGCCCGGTGATCTGGCGCACTTTCTTCACGGCATCCGGCCCGCAGTAGACGATGGCGATCACGCGCCGCTTCTGCGGCTCGGCCGCATAGTGGAGCCGGCCGGTGATGTAGTCCACGAGCGCCGGGTAGAAGGCCTTGCCTTGGTGCTCGGCGTAGTGCGCTTCGGCCAGCATCCTGCTGACGTGGACGATCTTCGCGCCGGCAAAGCGCAGGCCGGTGTGGAATTCGGAGAACTGCGAGAGGATGTAGCCGGTCAGAGACACCTTCAGCGCGTCAGGCTTAATCAACACGAGTGTCTGCTCAAGTTCCTTCGGCACCATCTGGGATGCTCCTGTTCAAGCGGTCCTGGTATCGCGGAAAAAGCAATGGTAGAGGCTGATTGGCGGCTGGCAACTGCCTTTCGCCGCGGTCACGCTGGCTGTCCTTGCCCCTGGCCTGTTTACCTGATATGTTTAGGACTGAGTCAGGGGTCAGTAAGAGGGTGCGGAGGAGCGTTGTGAGCGGTCTGCACGAACGGACGCTGGTTCTCATCAAGCCGGACGCCTCTGCACGCGGGCTGGTCGGCGAGATCATCGCGCGGTTCGAGAGGAAAGGGCTGAGCATCGTCGGCCTCAGACTCGGCACTATTGACCGTCAGACGGCGGAGCAGCACTACGCCGACCACGCGAGTCAGCCGTATTTCCCACGGTTGATCGAGTTCATCACCAGCGGCCCGGTCGTCGTTCTGTGCCTGGAAGGGTACGGCGCCATCGGCGTGGCGCGCGGCCTCGTTGGTCCGACAGCCGGGGTAAAGGCGCCTCCCGGCACCATTCGCGGCGACTTCGGGCTTTCCGGCAGGAAGAACCTCGTGCACGCGGCTGACTCGCCGGAGACCGCGCAGCGCGAACTGGCGATGTGGTTCAAGGACGGAGAGTTGCTGGCTCCCGGCACCGGCACGGGCGGCGCGATGAGAGAGTGGGTGTACGGCGGAGACGAACGCGAGAGGTGATCCGCGGTGCAAGACACGGCATGAAAGGAAGGGAGCGTATGTGCACCAAGCTTCTTCTGGCGGCATTGCTGGCGACTGTGGCGAGCCTGGCTTGTCGGGCCGATATCGTCTGTCTGAAAGACGGCACCGAAGTTGACGGCACGGTGATCGAAGAAAACAACAGCACCGTGGTGGTCAAGCGGCCCAACGGAGCGGTGCAGTCGTTCCGCAAGTCCGACGTGGATGTCATCGTCTACGACAAGAAAGCAGCCAAGGCGGCGGAGCCTGCGCCCGCGCCCGCCCCTGCGCCCAAGAAGGCCGAGGCCGCTCCCAAGACGGAAGAGGCTGGCAAGAAGGAAGAGGCCGGCAAGAAGGAAGAGACTGGCAAGAAGGAAGAGGCTGGCAAGAAGGAAGAGGCCGGCCAGAAGGAAGAGGCCGGCAAGAAGGAAGAGGCTGGCAAGAAGGAAGAGACGACCAAGCCCACTGAGGCCGCGCCTGCGAAGGAAGGCGCCGTCCCGGCAAAGACGCCCGACGCCGCGGCGGCAGGCACCGAGGCCAAGCCCAAGGAAGGCGCCGTCCCTGCAAAGACACCCGACGCCGCGGCGGCAGGCACTGAGGCCAAGCCCAAGGAAGGCGCCGCGGGCAAGGAAGACAACGCCAAGAAACCCGCCGAGACCGCCGGCGCGCCGGGGAAGAAGGAGGAGGGCAAGCCG
>Ga0315282_10003181_pt1 | contig 29580 bp, 23 predicted proteins | sample YL17G07_20_MG_FD_203693 | JGI IMG/M metagenome (GOLD analysis project Ga0315282, IMG submission 203693) | Sediment microbial communities from Yellowstone Lake, YNP, Wyoming, USA - YL17G07_20 | ecosystem: Environmental > Aquatic > Freshwater > Lake > Sediment | place: USA: Wyoming | collected... | reverse complement strand
CCCAGAAACCAAGCAACCTGCATGATCGCACTTCCTTGAGTCCTGAATCCCGAATGCTGCATTCTGGTTGACCTTCTAACCACGGCTCGGTTATCTTGGGCTTTCGGCTTGGTAACCAAAACGACGTTTTGGCCGTCCATTAATAATGTGGCGCCCCTCCCGGGAGGAGTGTGACTCGACGCGCGGCCAAAATCCAATAGCAGGTAGTACATCCAGATCAAGCTATCATGCAGCCTGCATTCAACTAAGGATAGAAACATGAGCACGCCCAGTACAATAGAAACAAATGAAGTCGAGGATCGACCGAGCTTTTCGCCAGGACCTCCGGGTAAGGAGCCGAAGCGCCGCTGGTGGGTTTGGCTGCTGGCGCTGGTGGTTTTAGCCTTCGGAGCGTACCGGGTGCGGAAGGGAATGGTAACCCCGGAAGCGGCGAACGTCAGCGCGCCGGGGAGCGTGTCGGCACGAGGTTTCGGCGCGGTTCCTGTGGTTACCGCCCAGGCCAGCAAAGGTGACATCGGCGTCTATTTTACTGGGCTGGGCGCTGTCGTACCGATTTATACGGTAACCGTAAAAAGTCAAATTGCCGGATACCTGATGGAGGTCCTCTACAAAGAGGGCCAGATTGTTCACAAGGGCGATTTGCTGGCGCAGGTTGATCCGCGGCCTTACCAAGTGATGCTGGAGCAAGCGGAGGCCGGATTGGCCCGCGACAAAGCCAACCTTGAGAATGCGAAAGTAGACTTGAAGCGTTATCAAACGCTCGTCCCTGTTCACGCCGTTCCGGAGCAACAACTGGCCACCCAGGAAGCTTTGGTGAAGCAGTACGAGGGAACCGTCAAGGCAGACCAGGCGCAGATTGACACCGCCAAGCTGGACCTGGTTTACTGCCAGATTACTGCGCCCATTACCGGGCGCGTGGGCCTGCGGCTGGTTGATCCCGGAAACTACGTGTCCCCGAATGATGCCACCGGACTGGTGGTCATTACCCAAATCGAGCCTATCAGTGTGATTTTTACCATAACCGAAAAGCAACTCCCTCCCGTCATCGAGCAGCTCCGCCATGGAGCGAGGTTGAAAGTGGAGGCTTGCGACCCGGCCATGAAGGAGCTTGCCCAAGGCTGGCTGGCAACGGTCGATAATCAGATTGATCCCACCACCGGGACGGTTAAGCTGCGTGCCAATTTCGACAATCGAGACGGGGCATTGTTCCCGAATCAATTTATCAATGCCCGACTACAGGTCGAGGTGAAGCACGGGGTGACCCTCATTCCCACGGCGGCTGTACAGCGGAACTCCCAACGGACCTACGTTTTTGTGGTGAAACCTGATTCCACCGTGACGGTACGGACCATTACCCTCGGCACCATGGAGGGGGATGAATGCGAGGTCACCTCGGGCCTGGTCCCGGGTGACGTGGTGGTGATGACCGGCGTGGACAGGCTACAAGAAGGAACGAAGGTCCGGGTTCAGAAGCCCAAAGAACAGTGACGAGTGACGAGTGGCGAGTGACGAGCCGGAAAGAGTGTCGTCGTCACTGGTCGCTTGTCACTGTATTTGAAGGAGCGAAGGAATAGTGAGAAGGACAATTGGGGAGTGATAAGCAAGAAGGTGTTCTTGCTCCTCACTTGTCGCTCGTCACTCGTCACTGTATTTGAACAATGAGTCCGTCACGCCTCTTTATTATTCGTCCCGTAGCCACATCGTTGCTCATGGTGGCGATTGTGCTGGCGGGCGCTGTAGGGTTCAAACAATTGCCGGTATCAGCGCTGCCGGAGGTAGATTATCCCACCATTCAGGTCATCACGTTTTACCCGGGGGCCAGTCCGGACGTGATGGCGTCTTCGGTGACCGCGCCGCTGGAGCGCCAGTTCGGCCAAGTGCCCGGGCTCCAGCAGATGACCTCCACCAGTTCCGCCGGCAGCTCGATCATCACCTTGCAGTTTAACCTCAGCCTGAATATCGACGTGGCGGAGCAGGAAGTGCAGGAATCCATCAATGCCGCCGGAACCTACCTGCCACCTGACCTTCCCACCCCGCCTATTTACAGCAAGAGCAATCCTGCCGACGCCCCGGTTCTAACCCTGGCGCTCAGTTCCGATACGTTGCCCTTACCGAAGGTTGAGGATCTTGCGGACACTCGCCTAACGCCGAAGATTTCGCAGTTGCCGGGAGTGGGCTTGGTGAGCATCAGTGGGGGACAGAAACCGGCCGTGCGGATTCGGGCCAATCCGACCTTGTTGGCCTCCTACGGTCTCAACCTCGAGGATCTGCGCAGCGCCATCGTCGCCGCCAACGTGAACCAGGCGAAAGGGAGTTTTGATGGCCCGCATCAGAACTATCAGATTGGCGCCAATGACCAGTTGCTCTCCAGCGCGGATTACCGGCCGCTGATCGTGGCCTACCGAAACGGCTCCCCGGTGAAGCTGACCGATGTGGCGACTGTCCAAGACGACGTCGAGAACGTGCGCCAGGCCGCCTGGATGAACGAGACTCCCGCGGTGATCGTGAATATTCAGCGCCAACCGGGCGCCAACGTTATCGCCGTGGTGGACCGCATTAAAGCCCTGCTGGATCAGCTCATGAAGTCATTGCCCTCCTCCGTTAAGGTCAACATTCTGACGGACCGGACCACCACGATTCGCGCCTCCGTCCACGACGTTGAATTCGAATTGGTGCTGACGGTGGCCCTGGTGGTGATGGTCATTTTCCTCTTCCTGCGCAACCTTTCCGCCACCGTCATTCCCAGCGTCGCTGTTCCACTCTCTCTGGTCGGCACCTTCGGGGTGATGTACCTGCTCGGCTACAGCTTGAATAATCTGAGCTTGATGGCCTTGACCATTTCCACCGGCTTCGTCGTGGACGACGCCATCGTCATGATCGAGAACATCACCCGTTACATCGAAGAAGGCGAGCCGCCGCTCCAGGCGGCCCTGAAAGGGTCGGCGCAGATTGGCTTCACCATTGTTTCGTTGACCATATCCTTGATTGCGGTGCTCATTCCGCTCTTGTTCATGGGCGACATTGTCGGGCGACTCTTCCGCGAGTTCGCCGTCGCCCTGGCGGTCACCATCCTGGTTTCCGCGATCGTGTCTTTGACGCTTACCCCTATGATGTGCTCGAAGCTGCTCAAGCATGCCCCGGAAGCCGAGCAGAGTCGTTTTTACCGCACCACCGAAAAGGGCTGGAAGGCCATCATATCCTTCTACGACCGCACCCTCCAATGGGTCCTGCGGCATCAAACCGGGACACTGCTGGTCGCGGCTACGACCTTGGTTATGACGATTCTCCTCTACATTTACGTCCCCAAGGGTTTCTTCCCCATTCAAGACACCGGGGTCATTCAAGGCGTCTCAGAGGCCGCTGAAACGGTGTCGTTTCCCCGAATGTCCAGTTTGCAGCAAGAGCTGGGCAAGATTATTCTCAAGGATCCTGCCGTGGAAAGCCTTTCCTCGTTTATTGGGATCGATGGGACAAATACCACCCTGAACAGCGGACGCATTCTGATCAATCTCAAACCTATCGAGGAGCGCAGGATCAGCGCCAGCGAGGTCATCCGCCGCTTGCAACCGGAGCTGGCTCAGGTGGCGGGAATCACCCTGTTTATGCAACCGGTGCAGGATATCACGGTGGAGGACCGCGTCAGCCGCACACAGTTCCAATACACCCTGGAGGATCCCAACGCCGACGAGCTTTATGCCCTTGCCCCCCGCATGCTTGAAAAATTGCAACAGTCGCCCGTGTTACGTGATGTGGCGAGCGACCAGGCGGTGGGCGGGCTGTGCGCCAGGCTGGTGTTCGATCGCAGCACTGCCTACCGCTTCGGCATCTCCCCCTCGACCATCGACCAAACCCTTTACGACGCTTATGGGCAGCGGGAAGTGTCCACGATTTATACTCAGTTGAACCAATACCATGTGGTCTTGGAGGTGGATCCGTCCTTTATGAGGAACCCCCTGGACCTCCGCAACCTCTTTATTCGGACCAACCAAGCCAGCACGACCGGCTCGACGGGGTTGGTAGCCGGTGGTTCCTCTACCTCCCAGTTGTTCGGACCGACAAGCTCCCTGACCGCCGCCAACACCAGTCTCTCGAACTCTGCCTCGGCTTCTTCCCTCTCCTCCACCATTGCCTCCGATAACGCCTTCGGCCGCGGCCAGATCGCTTCTACGGCGCAATTCCCCAACGGCGGTCAGGTGCCGCTGGCCGCCTTCACGCACCTGGAGGAGACAAACGTTCCGGTCACCGTCAACCACCAGGGCCAGTTCCCCGTCGTCACGCTCTCTTTCAACCTGGCCCCCCGGGCTTCGCTGGGAGACGCGGTGAAGGCCGTGCACAAAATCAGGGACGAGAGCCACATGCCGCCCGCCATTCAGGCGGCCTTTCAAGGTACGGCGTCGTCGTTCCTGGCCTCGCTTTCGAATGAGCCCGTCCTGATCCTGGCGGCGCTCGTCACGGTCTACATCGTGTTGGGCGTCTTGTACGAAAGCTACATTCACCCCATCACTATCCTGTCCACGCTGCCCTCGGCGGGTGTGGGCGCCTTGCTGTCCCTCATGATCTGCCGGATTGATTTCAGCGTGATTGCCCTGATCGGTTTGGTTCTGCTCATCGGGATTGTAAAGAAGAACGGCATTATGATGATCGATTTTGCTTTGGACGCGGAGCGCAAGGAAGGCATGACGCCTGTAAACGCCATCTATCAGGCCTGCTTGCTGCGGTTCAGGCCCATCATGATGACCACCATGGCGGCGCTGCTGGCCGGCGTGCCACTGGCGCTGGGCACCGGTATGGGTTCGGAACTGCGCCGGCCCCTGGGAATCACCATGGTGGGCGGACTTCTTTTGAGCCAGTTACTCACGCTTTATACGACTCCGGTCATTTACCTCTGGTTTGGCCGCTTGGCGGCAGGCCTTTCACGGTGGCGCGGCAGGGCAGTGACGAGTGGCGAGTGACAAGTGACGAGCAAGATCGGCGATTGGTGATTTGTGGTTGGTGATTTGTGATTGCCCTCTGCCGGTTTTCGATTGCTGACGGTGGCACGGTGTTCGCCGATCGTCGACTTTTCCCATCGGGCAATGTAAAGCCGTCAATCACAAATCACCAATCGCAAATCACAAATGCCCAGTTCCGTGCTGAATTAGCATGAATATTTCAGAGCCTTTCATCCGGCGGCCTGTGGCGACGACGCTCCTCGTCATTGCCGTGTTTTTGGCGGGCGCGGTGGCTTTTCGGCTGCTGCCGGTGTCGCCGCTGCCGCAGGTGGACTTCCCCACCATCTCCGTGGGGGCAGGTTTGCCCGGGGCGAGCCCGGAGAACATGGCTTCCTCGGTGGCGACCCCCCTCGAGCGCCAGTTTGGGCGCATCGCGTCGGTCAGCGAAATGACCTCCTCGAGCGCCTTGGGGGCCTCCGGCATCACCTTGCAGTTCAATTTGGACCGGAACATTGATGCCGCAGCGCGCGATGTGCAGGCCGCCATCAATGCGGCCCGCGGATACCTTCCCATCAATCTTCCCAACAACCCGACTTACCGTAAAGTGAATCCCGGCGACGCGCCTATTCTCATCCTGGCCCTTACCTCCGACATCCTCTCCAAGAGCCGGATTTACGACTTTGCCTCCACGATTATGGCGCAAAAGTTGGCGCAGGTGAGCGGGGTGGGCCAAGTGTTCGTGGGAGGCGGCGCTCTGCCTGCGGTCCGCGTGGAAGTGAACCCCACTTTACTCAACAAGTATGGCATCGGGCTGGAGCAGGTGCGGGGCGTGCTGAATAACGCCAACGCCAACACCCCGAAAGGGTATTTTTCCGACGGCCAACGCATCTGGCAGGTGGGCGCCAACGACCAGCTCTTCCATGCCGTGGACTATCGGCCGCTGATTGTGGCCTACCGGCATGGCGCCCCGGTGCACCTCTCCGACATTGCGGAAGTGCGCGATGGACCGGAGACCGTCCTGGCCTCCGGCTATACCAACGGGGAGCCTTCCGTTATGCTCGTCATTTTTCGCCAGCCGGGGGCGAACATCATCGACACTGTGGACCGCGTCCGGGCCATCCTGCCGCAGCTCAAGGCGGATATCCCCCCCTCGATCGACACGCGGTTCGCCATGGATCAGACCATCACCATCCGCGCCTCCGTGCATGATGTGGAGCGGACTCTGATTATCTCCGTGCTGCTGGTGATCTTGGTCGTTTTCGTCTTTTTGCGCAGTGCGCGCACGACGTGCATTCCCAGCGTCGCCGTTCCCGTGTCGCTGGTGGGCACTTTCGGGATTATGTACCTGCTGGGTTATAGTATTGACAACCTTTCCCTGATGGCCCTCTGCATTTCTACCGGGTTTGTCGTGGATGACGCCATTGTAGTCATTGAGAACATCACCCGCTACCTGGAGAAGGGCATGGCGCCCTTCCAGGCGGCTCTCCACGGCGCGCGGGAGATCGGCTTTACCGTGTTGAGCATCAGCATTTCGCTGGTGGCGGTGTTTATCCCCCTGCTGCTGATGGGCGGGATTGTCGGCCGTTTGTTTCGTGAATTCGCGGTGACTCTATCCACGGCCATTCTCGTTTCCCTGGTGGTCTCGCTCACCGCGACGCCCTCCATGTGCGCGCATCTCCTCAAGCAGCACGAGTCCCACGGCCGGCTTTACCGGACTTCCGAGCGCGCTTTCAATTGGGTGGTAGGCTTTTATGGACGGACTCTGGCCACCGTGCTGCGTTTCCCGGGCCTCACGCTGGCCGCCCTGCTCGCCACCATCGCGTTGAATGTTTACCTGTACATTTATGTTCCCAAGGGGTTTTTCCCCCAACAAGATAACGGGCGCATGATGGGATCGATCATCGCCGATCAGGACACCTCCTACCAGGCTATGGACCGGATCCTGCGGCAGATGATTGAGATCATCAAGGCAGACCCCGCCGTGGATACCGTAAGTGGCTTCTGCGGCGGCGGCGGTCCCGGCGGTGGAGCCATAAACCAAGCGCGGATGTTCATCATGCTCAAGCCCCCCGCCCAGCGGAAAATCACTGCCGACCTGGTGATTGCGCGTTTGCGCCCGAAGTTGGCGCGCGTCCCGGGCGCGAATCTTTATCTGCAAGCCACGCAAGACATACGCGTGGGCGGACGCTTCGGCGCCGCCCAGTATCAGTTCACCATGCAGGGTGATAATCTGCGCGACCTGCAAGCCTACGGCCCGCGCATGTTGCGAGAATTGCGCACCATCCCGCTGATCGCGGATGTGAACAGCGATCAGCAGGACCGCGGCTTGCAGGCTTATGTGCAGGTTGATCGCGCCACGGCCGCCCGCTTCGGCATTTCCTCCCAACTGGCTGACAATGTCCTTTACGATGCCTTTGGCGAGCGCCAGGTCTCAACCATGTACGGCCCCCTCAACCAGTATCACGTGGTGATGGTGGCGCAGCAGGAATTCTGGCAGAATCCGCTGTTCCTGCACCAACTCTACGCCTTTGCGCCCAACGGGCAGGACGTTCCCATGAGCGCCTTCTCGCAATTTAATCCCATCACCGCGCCGCTGTCCGTAAACCACCAGGGCCTCTCGCCTTCCGTAACCATATCGTTCAATCTCCAACCGGGTATTGCCCTGGGAGATGCCGCGGAGACCATATTGCAAAAAGCCACTCAGATTGGCTTGCCCGCGACGATCCATACCGGCTTCTCCGGGACCGCGCGAGCTTATCAGGATTCACTTTCCAGCGAGCCCCTGCTGATCGCCGCCGCCCTCATTTCGGTTTACCTGGTGCTGGGCATCCTTTACGAAAGCTACGTTCATCCCGTTACCATTCTCTCCACCTTGCCCTCGGCGGGGGTGGGCGCGCTGCTGGCGCTTTTGCTCACCCGGACCGAATTGACGGTGATTGCCATTATCGGCATCATTTTGCTGATCGGCATTGTGAAAAAGAACGCCATCTTGATGATTGATTTTGCTCTCGCCGCCGAGCGCAACGAAGCCAAGTCGTCCCGGGACGCCATCTACGAAGCTTGTTTGTTGCGTTTCCGTCCCATCCTGATGACGACCATGGCGGCCATGCTCGGGGCCGTGCCGCTCGCCCTCGGGCGCGGCACGGGGTCAGAATTTCGCCGGCCGCTGGGAATCGCCATCATTGGCGGGCTGGCCGTGAGCCAGTTGCTGACCTTGTACACCACCCCGGTGGTGTATCTCTACTTCGACCGGGTCCAACAATGGTGGTGGAGCCGCGTCGGTATTCGACGTCAGGAGGAAGCCTGAGCGTTGTAGGCAGTGGGCAGAAGGCAGTAGACAGCAAGCAGGCGGAGACGGCAAATGGCGAACGGAAACTCGAAATCAAACAGTAGCCAGCAGCTCCCGAGGCGCCGAAGCGCGACGGACGGAGACTTGCTAATCGGCTACCGTGAAATGGCTAACGACCAGGCGCAGGAAGCCGAAGCGCTGGAATGGTGCGAAGGGCTGGTTGGCGATGCAATGCCACAGGAGGGATAACGTCAGGACTGTGAAATGAGCTATGAGCCATAGAATGACACCCGCTCTGGAAGTCCAAAAGGCAGACCGCTCCATGCTGCTCGCTGTTGTCTGCCTTCTGCCTACTGCCTTCTGCCTACTCTTCCTCTCGAGCTGCATGATCGGACCGAAGTATCAACGGCCCAGCGCGCCGGTTCCTCCCGCCTATAAGGAAACCCCGCCTGCCAATTGGAAGGAAATGCAGGGCTGGAAGCAGGCTCAGCCCAACGAAGGAGCGAAGCGTGGAAAGTGGTGGGAAATCTATAACGATCCGGAGCTCAACGCGCTGGAAGAGCAAGTGAGCATATCCAACCAGAATGTTCTGTTGGCGGAGGCGCAGTTTCGCGAAGCAAGAGCCGCGGTGCGAATCGCGCGCTCCAATTTGTTTCCGACGGTCACCGCCGGTCCATCGATTGTGAACTCTCGAGCGCCCGTCACCTTCACTCCCGGCGAAAAAGCCTTCGCTCCCGCTTCACGCACCACCTATGACTTTCCGATGGAATTGTCTTACGTGACGGATATTTGGGGAAGCATCCGGCGCAGCATTACGGCAAGTGCGGAGAGCGCGCAAGTCTCCGCCGCCCTGCTCGAGAACGCTCGCCTCTCCTATCAGGCGGAGCTTGCGCGGGATTACTTTGAGTTGCGCGGCACGGACGGCCAAGAGGATTTGCTACGAGACACTGTGAATTCCTACCAGGATTACCTCAAGCTCACCCAGGACAGGTTTAATAGTGGCGTGGCGTCCGGTTCGGACGTTGCTCAGGCGCAGACCCAGTTGGACACCGCGCGAGCCCAGATGATCGATTATGGAGTGGCGCGGGCGCAATTCGAGCACGCCATTGCCGTCTTGGCGGGCAAGCCTCCCGCAGAGCTTTCCATCACTCACCGCCCGATCAAGATCACACCCCCACCCGTGCCGGTGGGAGTTCCCTCCACGCTCCTGGAGCGCCGCCCCGATATCGCTGCCTCCGAACGCCAGGTGTCCGCCGCGAACGAGCAGATCGGCATTGCGAAGGCCGCTTACTATCCGACGCTAGACCTCAGCGCGTCGGCGGGAGTTGAGAGTGCGCAGTTCTTGAAGTGGATCTCCTGGCCAAGCCGATTCTGGTCTGTCGGTCCTCAGTTGGCAGAAACGGTTTTTGATGCAGGCAGGCGTCGCGCGATATTGAACCAGAGTCTGGCTGCCTACGATGGCGCGGTGGCGAACTATCGTCAGACCGTGCTCACGGCTTTCCAGCAAGTCGAGGATAGCCTGGCGGCGTTGCACGTGCTCGAGAATGAAGCACAGGCTGAGGATGAAGCGGTGAAGGCGGCCCAGAACGCCCTGGATATAGCCACATATCAATATAAAGCCGGAACTGTCAATTACCTCTCGGTGATCACAGAGCAAGCCATTCTGCTTCAGGATCGGGTGCAGGCCCTGAGCATCCTTACGCGCCGTATGAGCGCCAGCGTGCTCCTCATCGAAGCCTTGGGCGGGGGATGGGACGCTTCGGCTCTGCCTACCGTGCACGAGGTGGCGCAGGGAAGGTAGGAGAGCGCCTCTCGGGTTCCATTGACCCCGCTGATGCCTCAGGCGCACCCTGCGAGCGCACGATCACATGAAGACCACCGACTGAACACCCGAAATCTCGAAGCGCTTCCGGCAGCGGGGATTCTTGCATTGAACGAAATCATCTCGCCGCAGCATATAGTTCCTGGACTTGGCAAATCGCGCGCGGTCTCGTTCGTCGGCGTTACCTGGAAGCTTTTTCCTTTTGGTGCGCACTAACCACCGAATCTCGTAAGCTTCCGTCTGATGACAAAACAGGCATGAGAGGGTGGCAGGTTTCAGGGTTTCAGTCTCATCAAAAAAATCGCGCTCATCCATATCTCATGTATCTTAGCCGGATTCGTCCTGTAACTCCACCTCCATTTGAGGATAGAGAGCGCTTGTCCGGCGAGAAACCATTAGCAGATTTCTCTTGAACAGACGTATAATGCGCTGGGGGCGAGACTCGCGTAGTCTCTCAGGTTTTGCTCTAGGCGGAGGACCAGGCGTATGGCCCACACTTTTGGAGAGCAAGAACTCGCCGATTACCTCTTTGATCGCATCATTGTGAATTGCCCCACCTGCCTGGACACCAAGTGCCTGCGGGTGGCGTGTCTGAAGGTTGCGGAGGAGCTTCTCGAGGACGCTGAAATCACTTACAAGCTGGCGCCCATTTCCGACGGCGGGGCGTAAGCGCCCTCAAGAGGTCGGCTGACGGATCGGAATGACAGCGGGACGCTCAAGCAACCGACTTTTGTGGAAGGAATTTCGGGCCTAGCCACGCCAATGCCAGGGCGTCGATCAACCCATGCGCCAGCATGGCAGGATAAAGGCTCCCGAGATGAATCACGGCATAGGCCAGCAGCGCCCCCAGCAGGAAGGCTCGTAGCATCCCGTTCCAACCTTGATAAACGTGCGCCAGCCCGAAGGCCAGTGAGGACGCGGCCCCGGCCCAGGCGCCGGAACTCAGCCATTGGCTGAGTTGCGCAAGGAGGAGGCCGCGATACAGGAATTCCTCGCAGAGAGCGGCCGTGGGAGCCAGCAGCAGCACGGACCAGAACTTTTCCTGGCGCGTCTTGGGAATCAATAGGCAGACCATTTGGGCCTCCGCCGGCCACCACCCAATCCGTTCGAGGAAAAGACCCAGGCAAATGCCAGCCATGGACAAGGCCACCAGGGCCCCCGCCCAGGTGAGTGCGGTGACGGGCGCCAGCGCTCGGAAGCCTATGGAAAAAGCGCTCAGCGAGCTGAGCAAGAAGATGAGCAGCCCCAAGCCCGCCAGCGCCCACTGCGAAATCGCCGCCGAGAGGTAAAGCGTGAGCCGTGGCACCTGACGGAGTTGGCTGTCGCGCGCGGTTGATAAGGAAAGAACCGGAACGCCGATAACCAAGAAAAGTACGAAGAGAACCATCAGCGCCTTGGCTAACATTTCCGGTCCCCAGAACAATCCAATCCCTATCAGAGCGCGCTCGCCGCTCAACGCAAGAGGTACGCGCCCAGCACCGCCCGGCAGCGGTCACGGTATACTTCCACCGGCACGTTCTCAGGGCCCATTAACCACTGGAGACAGTAACCGTCGACCAGCGCACGAATGGTGGAAGCTGCATCCAGCGGGTTGACCCGGCGAAACTGCTGCTCTCTGATGCCGTCTTCCACGATTCTAGTATCCCGCTGCCGGCACTTTTCGAAGAACTCTGAAAAGAGCTTTCTGAAGCGCTGGGAGCGTGCCCCGCGGCTGACAAAATCGAAGAAGACCAAATAAAGCTTGCGATTGACCTCGGTGCTATGAAACAGAACTTCCAACTCGGCCCCCAGCCGGGTGCGCGCAGGCTCCTGGGAATGGACAACCTCGTCCAAGCTCCGATTCAATTGCTGGAGCAGCCACTCCAGGACGCCGAACAGGAGGTCTTCCTTAGTCCGGAAATAATAGAGAGCTCCTCCTTTACTCGACTCCGCCCGGGCCACCACGGAATCCAGCGTCGTAGCCTCGATCCCTCGCTCCAGGACTTCTGCGTAGCCCGCCCGCTGGAGAGCTTCGCGACGACGGCCAGCCAGTTCGGGATTGGCCCTGCGTGGGCTCATTAGGCTCCCTCTTCCTTACCTTGCAATCGCTTGAGGCGCTCCCGCCAGCATGATAGCATGAGTTGAGACCAGGGCATTCGATGAACGCGGGAATCTCAAGCCAAAACCTTGTCGGGCTTGATCGCCAGGAATTGGAACGGCTGGTGCAGTCGCTGGGCAAGCCGCCTTATCGCGCTCGCCAGCTCTTCCAGGCGCTTTACCGCCGGCGGGAAACAAACCTTGCCGCCTTGACCGACCTCGACAGGAATTTCAGAGCCGCCCTGGCGGCTCATTATGAAATCGCCTATCCCCAGCTCCAGGGGGAGTTCACATCAAAGGACGGCGCCGTCCGCTTTCTCCTGCGTCTTCAGGACAACACCTCCATCGAGACAGTGTACATGCCCGAGGAAGAGAGGATCACGCTTTGCCTTTCCAGCCAAGCAGGCTGCGCGGTGGACTGCCGGTTTTGCTTCACCGCCCTCTTAGGACTCCAGCGTAACCTTTCGGCGGGAGAGATTCTCGGACAGGTATTGGCAGTGGCCAAAGCGCGCGCCATTCCCCCTGCTTCACGGCTCAATCTGGTCTTCATGGGTATGGGCGAGCCGCTCCTCAACCTTGCCCAAGTGATGAAAGCCGTCCGGATTCTCACCCACCCCCAAGGTTTTGGCATTCCCCTGCGGCGCCTTATGATTTCCACCTCCGGCATCGTCCCGCGGATGCGCGAGCTGGCCCGCGACCCAGGGCGCCCCAAGCTGGCCATCTCGCTCAACGCTTCGAGCGAGCAGCAGCGGACCGACCTGATGCCGATCAACCGCAAATACCCGCTCAGCGAACTCCTGCGCGCCTGCCGAGCCTATCCCTTGCGCCCGCGCGAGCTGCTCACTTTCGAGTACGTCCTGCTGAGCGGCTTGAACGATACCGACGCCGATGCCCTGCGCGTGGGGGAACTGCTGCGCGGCATCCGCGCCAAGGTCAACCTTATCCCCTACAATCCCGGCCCCGAGCTTCCTTATCGCCCTTCGCCTCTCGAGAGAGTTTTAGCCTTTCAGCGGCTTCTGACCGAACGGAACATTGCAGCCTACATTCGCATTTCACGGGGACAGGATATTGGGGCCGCCTGCGGCCAACTCCGCCTGGAAGGAGCCGGGCAAATTCCCATGGCCGCCAGCAGGCGCCCCGCGCTGCTTCCTTCTTGGCGATAGGAATAGAAGAGGTCCGTGCGGCAAGCGGTGCAGAAATCCGCCACAGCGACATGGTGAGGCGACACCCGCTCGATCGGTCAACAGCGCATGACCGCGAGGTTGGACGAGGCCAGGCCGTTCGGGCATTCGGTTCCCGCCCAAGCTCTATTCGAGTTCGCCGCAGACGGCAGGCCGAACGTGATACACACTGGCGGAATGGACTTGCCGGAGCGCCGCCGGCGCGAAGTGTTCCGCGCCAAGCTGCCACAAGAAGAGTTTCCGGTTTTCCCCACACCCTGACGCGCGGCGCGCTCTGCGCAAGCCTGGGTTGAACTTTGCCCGCTGCTCTGATAGGCTGAAAGCAGAAGAACAGGGCTGCAGGCTGCGAGAGAGGAGGCAGACCATGTTATCTGACCGCCTGATCCGGATGATCGAACACCATGCGGATGAGTTGACGCGCGGCTTGGTAGTGGACCTCCGCTCCAACACGCGCACCCCCTCATACCACCGACTTTCCCGTGAGGCCATTCACAATCGCACGTACAATGTGTACAAAAACCTCGGTTTATGGCTGGGCAGCAAAGCGCAGGAGGACATCGAAGCAGCTTACACGGAGCTGGGAGAAAAACGCCAGGCCGAGGGAATCCTCATCAGCGAGGTCGTTTACGCGCTCATCTTGACCAAGTTTCATCTTCGTGACTATATTCGGGCTGCCGGCCTGTTGGATTCCGCTGTGGACCTTTATCAGGCCCTGGAATTCCAGCTCTTGGTAGGCCGTTTTTTCGACAAGGCCATCTATTACACTATCAGGGCTTTCGAGCGCGCGGAAAGTCTTCGGGAAGTGACCGCTGTGGTTCCCAGAGCGCGCTGAGCCTGGCGCAGCCATTGGCTTCTTAGTGATGATTGTTGGGACTGGGGTCGATATAGCAGAGATTGCCCGCTTCGAGCAAGCTCTCCGCAAGCACGGTGAGCGTTTCTCCAAGCGCGTATGCACCCCCGCAGAGATCGCGTATTGCAAAAAGTTCAGGAACCCGGCGGAGCGGTTTGCCGCCCGTTTCGCGGCCAAGGAGGCGGCGTTTAAGGCTTTGGGGACCGGCTGGAACGAGGGAATGCGCTGGGTGGACGTGGAAATTACTCACTCGCCCAGCGGCAGGCCGGAGCTGATCCTGCGGGGTCGGGCGGAGGAAATTGCCCGCCGCCTGGGGGTTACACGCACCGCGCTTTCGATTTCGCACTCTGACCATTACGTTATCGCTCAGGTCATTTTTGAATCCGATGGCTAGCCTTCGCCAATGCGGGCGGCGTTACTTGCAGGGGATGAGCCTGGTACTGCTTTGCCTTCTCGAGATGCCGCGCGCTTGGGCGCAGCATGCAGAGAAACCACAGCAACTCCCGGTGTTAGGGACCAAACAAGCTTCCCGCCTGCTTTATAGCCAAGTTCCTCCGGAATACCCTGTTCTGGCCAAGGTGAACTACATTCAAGGCCGAGTTCGCGTGCAACTCGTGGTCTCCCCCGCCGGTACGGTGGCGAGCGCGCACGTGCTCAGCGGCAACCCCCTTTTGGCGACGGCTGTGCTGGATTCGGTTCGCGGCTGGCATTACTACCCGTACGAGGTCGCGGGTCGCGCCACTTCTTTCACAACTAGCGTGGATGTCAATTTCACGCTGCGTCTAAAGAAATTGGATCTCAACCCCGCGCAGGCGGAATCCGACTTCCGCCGGCAAGTCAAACCCCCTGAAGTGTTGATAGGGCCGAAGGAAACAGACTCCGCTGATCCTTCGGTGCGCATGCGCTTGCTGGTAAGCGCGGAAGGCAAAGTGATCGATTCGGAAATCCTGAAAGGCATTGCTTCCCAGATTGAAAAGGCGAGGAAGAGCATCGAGCGCTGGTCGTTCCGGCCGGCGCGATGGGGTACTCTCTCTGTTCCTTGGTACCTTGACGTGGAAGTCCCCCTCGGCCACGCCCCCGTTCAGGCAGGCATCGGCTCGCCGGCTGGGCGTTGAACGCCCAGGGCCTGAAAGACCCGGCCGAGAGAAATATTCGCCTCCAGGGTGATCCCGCGCTAAAATTAGCAGAAAGCCGGAGGTGAACCGCCGGCTCGGCACATGACGCCGCTGGAGTAGATGCTTAATGAAATTAGACTGGGCAAGACAAACCCGGAAAATCTGGCCTCTGGCCCTCTTGATTCTTATTCCTCCCAGCGCGGCTGTGGGAGTTGAGCAAACCAGGGAGGCCATCTTTCAATATGCGGGCGGATCCGAAAAAATCGAAATCGATTGTGCCGGCAAGCTGGAAGTCTCGCTCGAGGGTCTGACTTTCAAATGTCCCACCGGCTCGGTAGGTATGCCTTTTTCGACGATCACCCTGATGCAATTTCGTCCCGATGTCAGTCCTCGGGTTCGTAAGCTGAAGCTCAAGTGGAGCACCTACCCGACGATTCTGATCGCGGGCAAGCAAAATAGATATTTCACTGTTGTTTACAGGATACGGGGCGTCACTCACGTGGTTGTCTTGCGAGTCGATCCCCTTTCTATGCGCCCCTATCTTGCCGAGATCGAGCTGAAATCCGGCAAGCGCGTCGAGGTGATGCCTTACGGGGATTACTCCTGAGGGCGACCGTTGCCCCCGCCGCTCGGCAATGGGGCTAAGGAATGGTGACGAGCCCGTGCAGCCTGTCATTCCGAGCGAAGCGAGGAATCCCGCATGGCGTTTGTTCCCAGAGCGAGATTCCTCGCTTCGCTCGGAATGACAGGCCAATTGGGTCTTTCAGCACCCTCTAAGGACTGCTCCCGCTCAAAAAATATCCTGCCCGGCTCCGCACCTTGACTCCGCTTCGGTCCACGTGCACTTCGATGCGGTGAAAACCGTTGACGCGGGGCGCGCGAGGCACATAGGCGATTTCGTACTGGCTCTGGATTTCGCTGGCAATCCGGTTCAGCTCGTCCTGCAACGGCTTCTTTGACCAGCTCCCATAACACACCCCCCCGGTGTACCCGGCATAAAACTCCAGCGCGTTCTTGGCCACCACGGAGCGGATCATTTCTCCGCTCTCCAGGATCAAAGGAACGATCGGCAAGGTTGGCGCTTCGTAGGTGTTCTGGACGTTCGAGGGTGTGGGCGCCATGTTGGGAGGCGCGGGGAGCGCCATGCTTTGGTACACGGGGTTCGGCGCGGGGGGCTGGGGTTGCCTGGCCAGCATGGCGCGCGCCGGGCTGAATCCCAGACCGTAGATCGTGATCCCAGCGTTCACGGCTCGTTGCACGACCTCTTCCTTACCGGTATGGCTCCCTAAGTCATGGCCATCCGAAAAAGCTACGATTATCCGCCGGCTCTCCTTCGGCCGACCTTCCAGCATCTCGATGGCGCGCGTCAAGGCGTCATTGAGATGGTCAGAGCCGCCCCGTGCTTCGAGAGCGCGCAGGGCGGATTCCAGCCCATCAGCATTTTGAGTGAAGTCCTGGACCACACGAACCTGATCGCCGTAAGTCACCACTGCCGCCTCCCCTTGCGGCCCGAGCATGAGGCTGGAGAAGAGCGGACCGAGGGGACGGACCTCATCGAGCAGCGGGCCCGAAGTGCGATTGCATTGCACCACAACCACCGCCGCCAGCGGTTGCTGCTCCAGGCTGAATTGTTCGATGCGCTGGGGAACGCCGTTGTCCAGAACCTCGAAGTCCCTTTGCTGCAAATCGAAAACATAGTCGCCCTTGGAATTAATCACCGTCACTGGCGTCGTCACAATGTTTGCTTGCACCCGTATACGCGGCTCGGTCGTGGATGCATCGGGCCCGGATCGCGACTCTTGCTCGGACGTTGAGTTCGCCGGATTATTGACGGTGGCTCCTTCCTGGGCGCGGGCAGGGGGCGAAAGGATGAGACTGCAAGAACTGCCCGCCAGCACCACGATTAAGGTGGATTTTAGAAAAGCACGAATGTGATTCACAAGCATTCGCTCCTCCAAGCAGTGCCCTGCTTATTCATACGATGTCTGCATGCGTCCAGGCGTTGCCGCCCTCAGTCCGAAACCGGAAACTGGAAAATAGAAACTCGAAACTCGCCAAGATTTTGGATCCCGACTTTCGCTTTTCCATCCCCCCCCTCAATTTTGCATTTTCCAGTTTCTATTTTCGAGTTTCGATCATTTCCCCGTGCGTTGTCGCAGGGCTTCGAAGAGCACCACGGCGACGGACACGGAAACATTGAGTGAAGCCACGGGACCGCGCATGGGGATGCGCGCCAGTTCATCGCACGCTTCCCGAACCAAACGGTGCAAGCCCGTCCCCTCTCCGCCCAAGACCAAGGCGCAGCCCTGGGCATAGTCCAACTCAAGGTAAGACTTGCCGGCTTGGGCCTCGAACCCGTAGACCCACACCCGGTGCTCTTTCATCTCCTCCAGCGTGCGTACCAGGTTGGTGACGCGGGCAATCTTCACATGTTCGAGCGCCCCGGCTGAAGCGCGCGCCACCGCGGGTGATATTCCTGCGGCGCGGCGCTCTGGAATCACGATCCCGTCGCAACCGGCGGCCACGGCCGTGCGCACGATGGCCCCCAGATTGGCCGGGTCTTCCACCCCGTCCAGGACAACCAGCAGGGGAGGCGCGGAATGCGCCAGAAGGCTCTCGACATCATCGTAGGCTCGAGGCGCGCAAACCGCCACCACGTTCTGGTGTTGGGTGCTGCCCGCCGCCCGCTCCACCGCCGGGCGGGGAGCAAAACGCACCCCGATGCCGCCCGCCCGGCAGGCGTCAATGATCTCCTGCACGCGCGGATTGTGCTGCCCTTGCGCCACCAGCACGTAGTCAACCGGGCGGCTGCGCACGGCCTCCTTGACTGCATGAATGCCGTAAACCACCTCGAGCTTTTCCCCGCTCTCTCGATGCGACATGCGTTTTCGCGCTGACAGCTTACGATACCATACCAAAGCACTGTGAACGCTATCATTCTGAACACGGTTAGCCGATGAAGGTTATCCGTGACTCGAGAAACCGCTGCCGCAGGGCCGGCGTGCTTCCACCCGGATTCGACCCCTTCAGGGTCGGTCCTTGTGGGGGCGCTTATTCCGAGGGCGTCGCCCGCGGCTACTCTATTAATCCCCTCCGGGGATAATGCATGGGCGGACTCCGGGAGGTCGCGGGAACTCCGGTAGGCAGGTAAGCGTCTTCCGGTGGATTCGGTCCATTCCTTTTGGCACTGAAATGCCGCTTTTTTCGCTATGTTTGCCGCTTTTTGTGCGCAAAAGGGAGTTCGTTTTGAAGGCCTTGTTTTAGTTAACCCTTTTGTTTGCAATAGACGCCTTAGTTCGTTCCCACGATTTAGTATCTTTTTTACGGGCTGCTGGGGCCGAACGGCGTTCGGCCCAGGGCCAGCGGGTGTGTGTGAAAACCCAACCCTCTCCGCCTTGGGGGAGAGGGTGGGCCGCGACGGCGTCCTCAACAGTCTGTCAGTCGAAGGACCGGGTGGGGAGGTCGAAGCCCCTGGGCTAGTCCGCCCACATCGTTGCCCGTCGCCGTGCGGCCGGCCGGAGGGATGCCCTCGCAATGAAGCTTGGTAGTTATCCGAAGACCGCTCTTCTTTCTTGCGCTTCTCCTGCATTTCCTCCAGCAAGCGGATCTTACGTTCCAGTTGCCGGTGCAGGGCATTCTGCTGGCGGATGATGGCTGCCCACTGCGCATGCGAGGGCGCCGTGGCCGCCAGCCGTGCTGCCCGCGTGTTCTCCACGTGCTCGCGCAGGAAGAGTTCGTATTCCCGCCCCACATCCGCGATTTCTTCCGCCAGCCCCGCCGTCATCAAATTCTTGATCTCCTCGAAGCCCGGCTCCTGCGGCTTCATCTCCGACAACTTGTAATAGTAGGGGTAAATTTCGGAGCCCCGCACCGTAGGATCGGTGCCGTAGACGGCGCGCAGGGATTCCTGCATGAAGTAGGTGAATTCATTCTTCTCCACCATCTCGATCAGGCCCTGGAGAAGGGAAAGCACCTGCTCGAATTTGCCGGGGGCATCCAAGGTCCTGCGCAGGCCGTTTTCGCGTACCTCGGACTCTAAGGTGTTGGTGATCCTTCGCCCCACCTGGATGAATTGCTTGCGCCGCTCCAGATCGTGCTTTTGCAGGTTGCGCACCTGCACGGCTACTTCCGCCCGGTCCAGGCGGGCCTTCTTCCAGATGAGCAGCGCGATATCCTCCACCAGCGCCATCTCGAGGGCGTCGGCGGGCTGCCGAGCCAGCACCAGGCCCTTTAACAGACGCTCGAACTCGCGCGGGTCTTCCCCCAGGGCAATGGCGGCGTCCCAGTAGAAGCCGGCGTTCGAAAATAGGCCGTGCTTGCGCGAGTTCCGGCTGGAGCGCTCTTTGCCCTGTGTCGTGCGCGGCCCGGTGGACTTCCTGGGCACTGGCGATTTCTGATTGGGGATTTGTGATTTCTGATTGGCGACTGCCGATTCCTCATTGCTGGTTGGCGACTGCCCAGCGGTCAGATTCTCAGTTTGGCCTTCCATGTGTGTTCTCCTTTTCCCTGGCTCCCCTCCTTATCAAGGAGGGCGATTAAAGCGTCACAGATCAGCTCCGCGGCCCCGCGCCAAAGCCCCGATTGCGCTTTCCGCCCGCCCCGCGCGCGGTCCGCCCGGAAGCTAAATCTACTAGGCTATCAGAACGAAATGGGAAGGTGGGTAAAGTTGGGAAGACTGTGAATGTTTATTTTTAGGCTAATGGAATCAACGGATTGCAGTCTGCCTGGGGGCGCAAAATGAAGCCGCCACCGTCAAAAGTGTGGCATTTTGACACACACATGCACAGAGCCCTCAATTCGGGGCGGAAACCACCGATATAAACAATGGACCTTGAAAAGCTAGACCCATATCCTATACTCTATGAGGCAAAGAAGATGGGACGAATTTTATCTCCGATACTTTCATTGCCGGGATTTGAGGCTATTGCGCGCCATACCAGCATCCCGCGTGGAAGACGTAAGCTTATAGCCTTTGGGTGGTACGGGGGCAAATTCAGTCACTTGGAATGGCTGCTTCCTCTGCTCCCACAACGTCACCACCATTGTGGGCCTTTTGCGCGTCCGGTCGCGGTGTCGGCGTAACCTCGCCCTGAAATTGTCTGGATCCGATTGTGACAGCAGCTCAGCCTCAGCCAAGCCTCGTCAGAAGCCCCTGGACGGAGACCTTCAGTGAGCTTGTTTCGCGCTGCCAAAGTGACCTCCTACTCGTCTCTCCCTTCGTCAAGACGCGGTCCGCAAACAGAATCGTGCAAGCCTTCCTGCGTCGGGGCATTGAGAAGCAAGTGCGCGTTGTGGTCCTCACCAACCTGCGTCCTGAGAGCGCCTTGAACGGGTCTATGGGCCTTGAGGCGCTTGTTGAAATGAGCAAGGCCCTGCCCCACTTCGAATTAACCCACCTGCCCAGCCTGCACGCAAAAGTCTACGTCGCCGATGAAGAGATGGCAGTCGTCACTTCAGGGAACCTGACTGAACCTGGAATCGGCGGAAATCTGGAGTACGGCGTGGCCTTCACGGACGCACGAATGGTCCGACAGGTCCGTCATGACTTTGAAAGTTATGCCCTGCTGGGCGCCAGAGTTGCTCCCAAAGACGTCGAAGCCCTGTTAAATGAGACCAGAGAGCTAAAGCTACTCTTCAAGAAGGCCGAACAGTCGATCCGGGGCCAGGCAAGGCGCGCATTCGAGGAGAAGTTAGAGGCGACCCATGGACAACTGTTGAGGCATCGGGCAAGGGGCAAGACAACGCAGGGCATGCTTTGCGATGCGATCCTTTTCTCACTCGCGAGGGGACCTCTACGAACGACTGAGCTTCACCCCCTGGTCCAACAATTGCAGCCAGACCTCTGTGACGATTCGATTGATCGTGTTATAGATGGTGTACATTTCGGAAAAAGGTGGAAGCACCATGTGCGAACCGCGCAGCAGTTCCTGAAACGAACGGGCCGAATATCATACGACGGCGAGCGTTGGCGTCTAGTAGGGGCGGAAGGACTCGCCAGCCCCTAGTGAGGTCGGGAGGAAGGAGGTGCAGGTGGGCATTGCGGCTAGTAGACCGTTGCGGAAAATCTTCGTGACTATCCAAGAGGGAGTTGCCGAGGTTTGTGAAGACACGGTTCCGCAGGGCATCGACGTCGAAATCCTAGATTTTGACTATCTAGTACTTGGTGACGAGATTGGCCGTTATTTCAAGCATCACCAAAGAAATGATTTAGGCTCCACCGATGTAACGCGGACTTACGGCACTAAGCACTAGCTATAGAGGCGGAGGAAGAAATGTCCTGCTGGTCGGAGGATCTGCGGCAATACTGGCAGACCCACCATAAAGCCTGGGGGCGCTGCGGACCCGACTGTCCGTGCAAGGGGAAGGGGATGCGACCTGCAAAGGCGTAGGCCTCGGGAAGCCTCGAAGATCGAAATTGCCAGGGTACAGCGATTGAGTAGCCCTCAATATGGTGGGCTGATCGAAGGTCTGCTCGGCATATCGAGTGGTGGCAGATACGCCGTGTACATCGTAGTTGCTGCTTTGCGGGCCATGAAGGAAGCTCTTGGACTTGATTGGGAGATTCAGTACCAAGGCATCAACGTCGCTGACGCTGCCTCTGAGGAACCGGGCGACATCAGAGTCAGCCGCAAGGGGCTGACCTTTCTTGCTGCCGAGGTGACCGAGCGCGTCGTGGACAAGGCGCGCGTTATATCCACCTTCAACACGAAAATCGTTCCTGCGGGAGTCGAGGATTACATTTTCTTTGTGAAATTCAAACCGACAGGGGCGGACCCCGACGCGGTGAAGCAGGCCCAGCAGTACTTTGCCCAAGGCCACGAGGTAAACTTCCTGGATATTAAGACCTGGGCACTTAACACCCTAGCTACAATCGGCAAGAAGGGCCGAGTTGCGTTTATCTCAGAGATGGTGAGACTTCTCGATAGCGATGACGTTCCTCGTAAGATGAAGGTGGGGTGGAACGAGCAAGTCCAAAAACTCACCAACATATAGCGGCTGTTTCGACTGCGCAGTCCTGACGGCGGGTAGCGAAGGCCGGCAATTTTCAAAGATTCACGGCGGGAAAAGCCGCAAACTTCGAAAAGCACGAAGTCTGCGCTACCCACTATTCACCCGACATCGGAGAACAGCACGGCTTCCTGACGGGTTTCGGCTCCATCAATTCCGCGCGCGTGTAGTCAGGATCGTAGAGATTCAACTGCCATTTGCCGTCTCGCCCGATCTGGGGTTTTTCGGCTTTATACCCTCGGCCAAGCACTTTCCTATAACCTGCCTCGACGCTCGGAACGCCCAGCGCGAGGTGGTGCATCACGCCGAGGGTTCGTGGCGAGGGATTGTGGACGTTCAGCATATATTCGAGCCAATCGCTGCCCTCGGGTACGCGCATATCCACCCAATCCACGCGGTCGTCGCTCATGCCCCCGTACCAAATCGACTGGAAGCCGAGAATATCCTTGTAGAAGCGGTCCGCGACCGTGCGGTCGCGGACTGTGACCCCGACGTGGATCATGCGCTCTGAGATACGAGTGTCCGGAAGGAACTTGCCGAAATTGCGGCGGGTGAGCGACCCCTCGAGGTACTCGACGAATTCTATCGAGTGCCCCTCCGGATCCTTGACCGTGAAACTCAAATTGCCGTCGAGTGCGGGTTTCAGCGAATCAGGCACTGCCACCCCCTGCGCGGCAAGGTAGTCGCGCAGCGCGCGGGCATCCGTGGTCTCGAAGGCAATGTGTGAAAGCCTGTCTTCCGTGGGGCTGGCCAGGCCAGGGAAGACCTGGATATATTGATGATCGTTCACCTTAAAATTCGTCAGCAAAAGGCTGCCCCCCGGTTTATCCAGCGTGAACGCTTCCTGAAATCCCAAGGTGTGTCCGTAGAATTCGCGGGCCGCAGCAAGGTCGCTGGTCTTGATGCCGATATGCGCGATCCCTATGATGGGCGGCCGATGCGTCGCTGGCTTGCCGGGAGCGACAACGGCGAGCAACCCCGCAAACAAGCCGAGACCCATCACTGCGAACAGCGCGTCGACCCTTATACGAACGAGAGACTTGCCCAGCGACTTTCCAGTTCTGGCATCTCTCATTTCTAAGCCTCCTTGGCCAAAGGACGGAAATTGGGTCTTTGCCCTCTCCCTTGGGGAGAGGGTGTCCCGCTCCGGCGCTTTTACCAGCCAGAGCGGGACGGGTGAGGGGTCTCATGCACGGCGAGGAGCGACAACATGGGCTAACATACCTAAGCAACCGCTCACCTGGCTCGCTCCGCTCGCCACCCTCTCCCCAAGGGAGAGGGCTGTGTTTCCGACTTGTGCCCATGTCTCCAGCCGAAGCAGGCGGCGCAGACTTGCGGCTTTTGCAGGTCTGCGGCTCTTAAAGATTCACGGTGGAAAGAGCCGCAGACTTCGACCCGTCGCCAGAAGGCTTTGGGCCGCAGGGCGAAAAGCACGAAGTCTGTGCTACCAACTCGGCGTCAAAATCTGCGGAACAACAATGTCCCTTGGCCGGCTCCACGCACCTGCCCCTTGACCTCGGCGTTTTGACCAATCCCCGGCAGAGTGAGGATCAGGGCGTTCACGGCCCCCGGAACGTGGCGCACGAGATTGGGCTGCGGTATGCCGTCGAGCAACAATTGGAAATTCTGGAGGGCGGCGGCGCCCTCACCCTGCGGCACAAAGCGCAATTGATATGAGCCAGCGGCGGTGATCTTCTGGGAGAGATCAACATTGAAGCGGTGGTCTTCCCACTTGCCCACGGCGTCATCCGCCCAGACCGGCGCCGGCGCGTCCCAGGTGGAAGGAGGTTGTGAACCAGTATTGAACGCCGCCAGGCGCCGCAGCGCCGCTTGGCCAACGCCCTCCGTGATCGTGACCCTCACGGCCTCGAACACGGCCGGAGCGACCGGTTGAATTCGTTTCTGTCCAATGGATGTCCCCCTTCCCAGCGCCACCCATTTTCCCTGCGCTCGGCCCTCGAGCCTGTAGGCGCGAATTCGCTGGCCTGCCGAGCAGTTTTCTTGCAAGATCACATGATCGAGGCGCGCCGGGGAAGGGAGTGACAAGGTCAGAGATTCCCCAGAACCGTGGGTCTCCGCGATGCTCTGCCCAAAGCGCCGCCGAATTTCACCGCCAAACTCGCGGGCCTGCGCGCAGTCGGCCTCCGGCAAAAGGCCGCGACGGTCAGCAGGGATATTGAGGAGCAATTGCGTCCCGCGGCCCACCGCGCGGTAGTAAATCTCGAGGAGTTGATCAAGCGAGAGCAGATTTCGCTCATTCTGCGTGCTCCAGAACCAGTTGGGGCGGCGAATCGAGACGTCGGCCTCGAGGGGAAGCCACACGCCACCCCGCGGGTCACCATGCATGGCTGTGGCGATGCCCGTCGCGGCATCGGATTTGGAAACGGCGTTCCACACTGGATAGGGAGCGAATCCGTCCTCATTGCCCAGCCAGCGGATGGTTGCAAAAGGCCCCTGAAAGATCATGGCGTGCGGCGCTCGTTCTTTGAGAATGTCGCCCACCGGCGTCAGCAAGGAGCCGTCGAACCAGACCTCCACCATCTCGCCGTAGCGGGATAGCAATTCGGTCAATTGGCGGCGATAGAGCTCGTTGTAAGCCCTCTGCAACTCAGGAGTCCTGCATCGCCCGCCGGTGCCCGCGCCAAACTTGTCATCGCGAGGTGAAAGGTAGACTCCCAGTTTCAGGCCGTGCTTGTGGCAGGAGTGGGAAAGGTCGGCCATGACATCGCCTTTTCCTCCGCGCCAGGGCGTGTTGCGGATGCCATAGTCGGTGGTTTCGGTTTGCCACATGCAAAACCCGCCCACGTGCTTGGCGACGAAAACGATGTACTTCGCCCCCAGAGCGCGGGCGCATTCAGCCCATTGGTCGGTATCCAACTGCGCGGGGTTGATGGCGGAAAGCGGAGTCGAGAGGTCATCATACTCTCGGTCCTGCCAGGTATTGGGCGCGAAATGCACGAACATGCCGATTTCGAGGTTCTGCCAGGTGGCTTGGTCAGCGCTTGGCGAGGCCAGCTTTCCATTCGCCGGGGAGGCGAAAATTGGCTGCGCCTCCGCAGGCATTTGCCACATAGGGAGAGTCGCGCTCGCGCCAATCAGAGAATTGATAAAATGGCGGCGATTCATGATGAACACTTATGCCAGAAGTGGCAGCCTTCTTTCAATGCTATAATTGCAGTGATGAAGCGAATCCTTTTGACCAACGACGACGGAATCCAGGCGCCGGGGTTGAAGTGTATGGAAGAGAGCCTGGCGTCGGTGGGGGAAGTCACCGTGGTGGCGCCGGACAAGGAGATGAGCGCCAGCAGCCAGTCCATCACCACGCACACGCCGCTACGAGTGCGTCAGCTTGAGGAGGGGCATTACGCCGTCTCAGGTACGCCCGCGGACACGGTCATTATCGCCATCTATCACCTCCTGCCGCAGAAGCCGGATCTGGTGGTTTCCGGCATCAACCCGGGGGGCAACCTGGGGGAAAATGTGGTTTACTCGGGCACCGTGGCGGCAGCTATGGAGGCGGCGCTGCATGGTGTGCCGTCGTTCGCCATATCCCTGGCCACGCGCAAGTCCCGGGATTTTTCCCGCGCTGCCAGCTTCGGCGCCCGACTGGCTGCCAAGGTCCTCGAGGAAGGCTTACCCCAGGGCGTCATGCTCAACGTGAACGTGCCACGCGGCGAAGTGCGCGGGGTGCGACTGACGCGCCAGAGCCAAAAGATTTCCCAGAACCTGGTGCTGGAAAAGAAGGACCCGCGTGGGCGCGCCTATTATTGGCTGGATGAAACGACGGAACTGGATAAGGTCGAGCCCGATTCCGACTATGCCGCCATCCTGGCGCACGAGATTTCCGTCACCCCGCTGCACGTTGACCGCACACATTACCCCAGCCTCAATCACCTTTCCCGCTGGCTGCCCACCCTGGAGTTGACCGTGGGCAAGTAGCGCAGACCCGGCTTGAGCGTGCCGACCTGAAGGTCAGCGCTAGGCCTGATTTTTTTGACAACCGCGGGTCTAAAGAAATACAATTTGTATCTTAGGGGCAATTCGAGACATCAACTAAATAGATGGCTGTTGGCTATAACGCATTTTCTTAATCACATCTTCCGGCCTAGCTGGGGAGAGGCCGGCGCTGGAAAGGTCTTCAGGTAGCGGGTGAGGCACCAGGGCGAGACCACGATTACAAGTAGCGCATGCTGAGAGCTTAACCCGCTTGCGAACACCGTGTTGGGGCTTCCTCCATGGCCCAAATTTTTCATCGCAGCACTAATACAATCTCGCGGGTGAGTATCGGTGGAGCGATATTTATCGCTGCCGGTCTCGCCTACCTAGGGTGGGCCGTCACCCAATCACCTTACTTCACCGACGTCAATGTTGCCCGGCAACAGCCTGTACCTTTCAGCCACAAGCATCACGTCACGGATGACGGGATAGATTGCCGCTACTGTCACACCTCGGGGGAGCAATCCTCCTTCGCCGGCATTCCCTCGACCCATATTTGCATGAGCTGTCATTCGAGACTCTGGGTCAACAGCCCCATGCTCGAACCCGTGCGCGTGAGTTATCAGAGCGACCAGTCACTGGAGTGGACGCGAGTCAATGCTCTGCCCGACTTTGTGTATTTTGACCACAGCATTCACATCAATAAGGGCGTTGGGTGCACCACCTGTCATGGGCCAGTGGGAGAGATGCCGCTCACTTGGCGGGCTAACACGCTTTACATGCGCTGGTGTATTGATTGCCATAAGCATCCGGAGCGTTACGTCAGGCGGCGCGAGGATGTTTTCAAGGCCGACTACAAACCACCCCAAAACCAGCTCGCCCTGGGGCGACAACTGGTGAAGGAATACAAGATTAAGGACGCGAGGCAACTGACGGATTGCTACACGTGCCACAGGTGAGCTGCAAGGATGGGAAAGGCGAATGGCCGAGAACGACAGCACAATGCGGACTGATGACCTTGTAGCGCCGGGCTTTAGCCCGGCATCTGCCGACCCTTCTCCCGCAACTGGAGGATCAGGGCAAGCTCTAACGGGCGGCGCTACAAACTCGAGTGCCGACCTAAAGGTCGGCGCTACACCAGAGGATGACGCCAAGAAGCGGTTTTGGCGTGGCCTGATCGAACTGACGGAAACTCAAGAGTACAACGATTTCCTTCGACATGAGTACCCGTACGGCGCCCTGCACCAGATGGTGCAGGGCGGCGCTCTGCCTCCGTCCCCGGATGGGATGGAGGGCGGAGCGGCCAAGGGAGCGCACAGCCTCGGACGCCGGGATGTTCTGAAGCTGATGGCCGCCTCCGCTGCCTTTGCGGGCCTGACGGCCTGCACGAAGCTCCCTACCGAGAAGATCGTCCCTTACGCTCAGCAGGCGCCGGAGGAATTCATTCCGGGCAAGCCGCTCTTCTACGCCACCGCCATGCCTTTCGGTGGCATCGGCACAGGTCTGCTGGTGGAAAGTCACATGGGGCGGCCCACGAAGGTCGAGGGCAATCCCGGCCACCCCGCCAGTCTTGGCGCTGCCGATGTCTTCGCGCAGGCCTCGGTGCTGGGTCTCTACGATCCGGACCGCACGCAGGTGGCCGTGCGCAATGGCCGGATTGGGAGTTGGAGCGCCTTCCTCACCACATTGGACCAACTGCGTTTGCAGCTCGCCAGCAGCAAGGGAGCGGGGTTCAGGCTGTTGACGGAAACTGTCACTTCGCCGACGCTGGCGGACCAGATTCATTCTCTTCTAGCCCAGTTCTCTTCCGCCAAATGGCATCAGTTCGATCCTTGCGGCCGCGACGCGGCGCGCGAGGGCGCGCGTCTGGCTTTCGGCGAGTACCTCAACACGGTCTACAGATTTGACCGGGCTGACGTAATCCTTTCTCTCGATGCCGACTTTCTCTGCTCAGGGCCCGGCAGACTGCGTTACGCGCATGACTTTGCCGACCGGCGGCGGATTTCCGACCGCCAATCGACGATGAATCGGCTGTACGTCGTGGAGAGCACGCCGTCACCGACCGGAGCCATGGCGGACCACCGCTGGCCCTTGCGCCCTTCGGAGGTGGAAGGTTTCGCTCGAATGGTTGCGAAGGGGCTGGGAATTAAGGCGCAGTCAGAGGCGCAGTCAGAGGCGCTGCCAAGCTCTTCCAATCTTTCTGCCGCCTGGGTCAGCGCGCTCGTCCGCGATCTTCAGGACCACCGCGGTCGAAGCTTGGTGGTCGCAGGCGATCAGCAGCCGCCGGTAGTACACGCGCTGGCGCACGCCATGAACGAAGCGCTGGGGAACGTGGGTGAGAGTGTTTACTACACGGCGCCGCTCGAGGCCAACCCGGTCAATCAACTCGAGTCCCTGCGCGAGTTGGTTTCCGATATCGAAGCCGGTCAAGTGGACGTCTTGATGATCTTGGGCGGCAACCCGGTTTTCACTGCTCCGGCGGACTTCCAATTTGGCGAGCGGCTTCTGAAAGTTGGCTTGCGAATCCATCTCGGGCAGCACGAAGACGAGACCGCTGAACTCTGCCATTGGCACATCCCCCAAGCACATTACCTCGAGTCGTGGGGCGATGTCCGCGCCTTCGACGGGACGGTAAGCATCATCCAGCCGCTCATCGCGCCGCTTTACGAAGGCAAGACTGCCCATGAACTCCTTTCCCTGCTCTTGGGGCAGGCTGGGGGGGTGCCGCACAGCGTCGTGCACGACTACTGGAAGAGCCAAACACCTGCTCCGAATTTTGAAGCGGCCTGGGAATCCTGGCTCAACGAGGGAGTGGTGGCGGGGACGGCTCTGCCCGCCAAGCCGGTGAAGCTCCTGCCCGATTTCCAGGCACGGGTGCTTCAGGGCGCGCCCGGCGGTCGCAGTCCAGGGGAGGGCCTTGAAATCGTCTTCCGTCCAGACCCCACAATTTGGGACGGGCAGTTTGCCAACAATGGCTGGCTTCAAGAGTTGCCCAAGCCCTTGACCAAGCTCACCTGGGATAACGCCGCCATGCTCAGCCTGGCCAGCGCGGAGCGTCTTGGGGTGAAGAACGGGGATGTGCTGAAGCTCCGCTTCGAGGATCGCGAGGTTCAGGCCCCGGTTTGGATCATGCCGGGTCACGCGGATGGTTGTGTCACGGTGCACCTGGGCTACGGGCGAAGGCGCGCCGGCAAGGTTGGCTCGAATGTGGGTTTCAACGCTTACGCCATTCGCCCTTCGAGCGCGCTCGCGTTTGGCTCCGGCCTTCAAATCGCGAAGACCGGCGCCACGTACCCCCTGGTGACCACGCAGCATCACCACATCATCACCGGCGAGAACCAGAAGAAGGAAGAAGAGGAAAGTGTGGTGGCC
>Ga0315282_10003180_pt1 | contig 29583 bp, 21 predicted proteins | sample YL17G07_20_MG_FD_203693 | JGI IMG/M metagenome (GOLD analysis project Ga0315282, IMG submission 203693) | Sediment microbial communities from Yellowstone Lake, YNP, Wyoming, USA - YL17G07_20 | ecosystem: Environmental > Aquatic > Freshwater > Lake > Sediment | place: USA: Wyoming | collected... | reverse complement strand
GCGAAGTGATCAAATTCCTCAAAAAATCTGGTGTAGATTTTCATGTGAGAGATGTTGTTCTCACGCCGGATGACCGGATGGTCCTACGGTAAGTGAACGGGTGCTAAATATTTTTGTCCCAAAGCCTGCCAAACTTAAAGGATTAATGCGACACACCATTGTTGGGGATAACTATTTAAAACAGAGTTTACAGGGGATTAAGGTGACAAAATGGCAGTGGGGATTGTTTCATACGGACACACAAAATACGGCGTGTTGGATAAGGATACTCCCGATCTCATCAAAGAGGCGATGGACGGCTGTTTGAAAAACGTTGAGAAGGGCATTTCTCCCAAGGAGATACCATGTGTCATCGTGAGCTGTGTCGACAACTCCTTTTCCGAACAGCACCAAACCGGGACCCTGGCGTGGGAATATCTCGGAAATCCCGACGCTTACGGTTTCCATGTCGAATCGGCCTGCATAAGCGGGAGCATGGCGGTGCTTCAGGGCAAGAAGATGATTGAGGGCGGGCTGGCTGAGAATGTCCTCGTCGTGGGGTTCGAAAAGATGAACAAGTTCGGGGTCGACAGAGTCACGGAAATCATAACTCACGGGTCCTCTCCAGAGGAGCGCAAGTACGGCATAACCGCGCCCGGCGCATACTCCTTGATGACTCAACTGTACGCTCAGAAGTACGATGTCACGGAAGACGACTGGGCGGACATCTCGATCAAGAACCACAAGAACGCGCTGAAAAACCCGTGGGCCCACATGCACAAAGACGCCACGAAAGAGATGGTGATGGGTTCGAGGATGATAGCCGACCCCATCAGGTTGTTCCACTGCTCGCTGATCACTGACGGTGCCGCCGCAGTCCTGTTGAGCGCCAATCCGAAGAAGTACACCGACTCACCGGTCTACATCAAGGGGATGGGCGTGGCTCACGACACCTTTGCGGTGGCCGACAGACCGGACCCAACGTTTTTGCTTTGCTCGAAAAAAGCAGCGGACCAGGCCTACAAACAGGCGGGAAAGAGTCCGAAAGACATTGACATCGTGGAGGTTCACGATGCTTTCACCCCGGTCGAGCCCATGTGCTACGAGGCGCTGGGTTTCGCCAAGCAGGGCGAGGGTGCCAAGCTGGTCAGGGACAAAACAGTCATGTTCGATGGGTCTCTCCCCGTGAACGTGAGCGGCGGGCTCAAGGCCAAAGGCCACCCCATAGGCGCCACACACATCGGGACCATTGTGGAGATGTTCTTGCAGCTCAGAGGGGAAGCCGGCGAACGCCAGGTTCCCAATAGGAAAACTGCCATAGTCGAGGGACACGGTGGGACCGGCTCCGTTGGAATAGTTACAATATTGGAGATGTGAAGATGAAGGCGAAATTACTGTGTTTCACGGAAGTGACCGTTCCACCGCCCCCCTACAGAAAGTCGACGAAGTCCGGGATAGTCGAGGACGAGACTGGAAAACGTTACTTGGTCAGGATAGAGGACGAGCACTACCCTCTTTTGAAGCAGGGGATGGAGGGGACGGTCGAGAAGAAGGTAACCGACTTCGGGGAGTTCATCATCTTCACTCCCAAGCTGGAGAAAAAGGCGGCCACCAAGGTCGCGGTGATCACGGGTGCCAGCAGGGGGATAGGCAAGGCGATAGCTGTGGAGCTGGGCAAGAGGGGCTTCAACATCGTGATGAACGCCTTCCACGACCCGCCGGAGGAAGGAGTGAAAGCCATGGAGGAGATCAAAAAAGCGGGTAGAGAGGTGCTCTTCATCAAGGGCGATGTCTCGAAATACGAGGAAGCCGAGAAGATGGTGAAGGAAACCGTGGAGAAGCTGGGCAGGGTGGACGTTCTGGTGAACAACGCTGGGCTGAACGTAGACAAGCTTCTCGTCAACATGGCCCCGGACCAGTGGCAGAGGGTCATCGATGTGGACCTGACCGGGACCTATAACTGCATCCGATTGGTGTTGCCTTATATGATCAAGCAGGGCGGGGGGAATATAGTGAACGTGAGCTCCATGAGCGCCATCGATGGGGCCACGGGGCAGGCGAACTACGCAGCTGCAAAGGGAGGGGTGAACGCGCTCACGAAGGTGGTCGCGCTGGAGTATGCCCAGTACAACGTACTTTGCAACGCCATATTGCCCGGTTTCATAAGGACCAGGATGACCGACGCGATGCCTTCTGGTCTGGCCCGTGAGAGGGTGTCAAAAATCCCGCTCGGAAGAAAGGGAGAACCGGAGGAAGTCGCGAAGCTGGTGGCGTTCCTAGTGACCGAGGGGACGTACATGACCGGACAGCTGATAAACATAAGCGCCGGGGAATACGTTTAAACCCACTCAAAAATGTAAGTTTTGGGGTTGAATATGAAAGTAGTGACATCTGAGGAGGCGATTGGCCGCATAGCAGACGGGGCCACGGTCGCGACGGGCGGCTTCACGACCACCAACCTTCCGTTTGAGCTCCTCAACGCTTTGAAGGACAGGTTCCTCAAAACTGGAAAACCGAGAGGCCTGACTGTCATCCAGCCGGCGGGCCAGTCTGGGGGCAAGGGTGTAGGGTTCGACATGATTGCCATCGAGCACCTCATTAAAAGATTCATATTCACCCACTCAGGGAAGGCCCCGCAGGCAAGTGAACTGATGATGAACAACAAGATGATCTCCTATTGTCTGCCGCAGGGCGTGATTTCGCAGATGTTCCGGGACATCACCGCGAAGAAACCGTGCGTGATAACGCACACAGGTCTGTACTCTTTTGTGGACCCAAGAGTTGAAGGGGGGAAAATAAACGAAATCACGAAGAAAGAGGAAGACATCGTGGAGCTGACAGAGATTGACGGCAAAGAGTACCTGAAATACAAGGTCTTCCCGGTGGATTTCGCCTTAATCCGCGGGACGACTTCGGACGAGAAGGGGAACATATCAATGGAGAAGGAAGGAGTGACTCTTGAAAACCTGTCCATTGCCCAGGCTACAAGGAACTCCGGCGGGACTGTGATTGTTCAGGTGGAAAAGGTCGTCAAGGGGCTCCTACCAAGCAGGACGGTTAAGATTCCCGGTATACTTGTGGACTACGTCGTGGTGGCGACGAAACCCGAGTACATGTGGCAGACCATCCACGAGTCGTACAACAAAGCGATCAGCGGCGAGGTGAGAGTTCCTCCAGCCGCGGTCGAACCAAGGCCGCTCGACGAGAGAAAGGTCGTCGGGAGAAGGGCCGCCATGGAGCTGAAGCAGGGCGCAGTCGTGAACCTCGGCATCGGGATGGCAACTGAAGTCGCAAATGTCGCCATGGAAGAGAACATTTACGACAAGATCACGCTGACTGTGGAGTCCGGTGTGATAGGCGGTGTTCCTTGCTCTGGCTGTGATTTCGGGGTCGCGCTGAACTACGAAGCAGTTATCGATCAGCCCTATCAATTTGACTTCTACCAGGGTGGCGGGCTGGATCTGGGATTTCTGGGTCTGGCGCAGGTCGATGAGAAGGGGAACGAGAACGTGAGCAAATTTGGCGGGAGGTTCGCGGGCTGCGGCGGGTTCATCGACATCGCCCAGAACGCCAAGAAAGTCGTCTTTTGCGGAACGATGACCACAAAGGGTCTAGAGGTGGAAGTCGGGGAAGGGAAGCTGAAAATCTTGAAAGAGGGTTTGGTCAAGAAATTCGTGAAAAATGTGGAGCAGATTACGTTCAGCGGCGAGTATGCGAGAAAGCGCGGGCAGGAAGTCATGTATGTTACGGAGCGGGCGGTTTTCAGGCTTGGCAAAGACGGCCTCGTGCTGGAAGAAATCGCGCCTGGGGTTGACTTGAAAAAGGATGTTCTTGATCAGATGGAGTTTTCTCCAATCGTCTCCAGCAAACTCAAGCTCATGGACGAAAAAATATTCAAGACGGAGAAACTTGGGCTCAAGTTGGAATAGGGAAATCCCGTTGGAAAGTCTTTGCTCCGTCGGCTTAATTTAACCCAAATAAAATGGATTACGAGGCGTGGGCATATGTCAGTTAAAAATGAAAAACAGTTGCTTGAAAACGCTGAAACCCCGGAACTTCGCAAAGCGAGAAGCGTGCTTATCGAGGTTGTAAACAAGGCGATTGCTTCGGCCGACCCATCTTCGGCGATGCGCCGCCGATTGAAGTTGGAAGGCAAACGCCTGAAAGTTGGAACTAAAGAATTTGATCTCTCAAAAGTTGGAAAAGTCATCGTGGTGGGCGGCGGGAAAGCGAGCGGGGCCATGGCGGAGACGCTCGAGGAGATGCTTGGAAACTTTATCACGGCCGGAGTGGTTAACGTCCCAAAGGGGCTGGCTTCGAAATATCACGTGCGGAAAATCAATCTCGTTGAAGCCACCCATCCTCTGCCAACCGAGGCCGGCGTGAAGGGTGCAAAGAAAATGGTGGAACTCGTGAGCGACCTCGGACCCAAGGACCTCGTCATCTGTCTCTTGAGCGGTGGGGGTTCGGCGCTCGTCCCGCTGCCTGCCGAGGGGATTTCCCTTGACGAGCTGCAGGGAACGACCAAGCTGTTCCTCAAATGTGGGGCCGACATCCACGAGACGAACTCCGTCAGGAAGCACCTCTCGGGAATTGCCGGCGGACAGCTGGCCAAGGCGGCTTTCCCTGCAAAGATCGTCACGCTGGTCATCTCCGACGTGATTGGCGACAGGCTGGACACGATTGCCAGCGGCCCGACCTACCCGGACTCGACGAGCTTTGCAGATGCGATGGCGGTTATTAAGAAATACAAGCTCATTGACAAGGTGCCAAAAAGCGTCCTAGAGCGCCTGCAGGCGGGATTGAAGGGAAAAATTCCGGACACGCCAAAACCAAAAGACAAGTACTTCGCGAACGTTTTCCACGAGATCGTAGCAAGCAACGCTCAGGCGGTGGATGCTGCCGCGGAGGTGGGGAAATCACTCGGCTTCAACGTCTCGATACTCACGACGGAGATGCAGGGTGAGGCAAGCGAGGTCGGCGAGAACTTTGCCACCCTTGCAAAGAGTGTGATGAAGTCGGGCAAGCCGGTGCCAAGACCCGCGCTCTTTGTTTCTGGCGGGGAGACGACGGTAAATGTTAGAGGCAAGGGGCCAGGCGGGCGCAGTCAGGAACTCGTGCTCGGCGCTGTGGCAGGACTGTCCGGTTTACAAAATGTTGCGATGACGGCCTTCGGCACGGATGGGATAGACGGGCCAACGGACGCTGCAGGGGCAATCGCGGACGGGTCCACACTCAAAAGAGCGAAGCACCTCAGACTCGACCCCAAGGACTACCTCAAAGAGAATGCACCCTACCCGTTTTTCAAGGAGCTTGGGGACCTCTTGATGACCGGACCCACCGGAACGAATGTTATGGATGTAGCTTGCTTGATTGTGATTTAACGAAAAAAAAAAGGTAGGCGGCAGTGCGAGGAGTTAATCACTTTTTACTTTTTGCTGCCCCACCGCCCAATCATCACTATCGCTACAACACATAGCAGCGTGACCATAACGGCAGTGACGACAAACACCGCCCATTGCCCCCAATTTGCACCGGTCGTTGTGAGTGGGACGCCGGCTGTGGTAAAACCAGCCATGACGACTTGGGTCCAGATCATACCGATGACGATACCAAACGCCGTTCCGAGCGATGTAGCAACAGTTCTCTTTATTTCTCCCATGCTAATTGGTGTAGACTGTTCCTTTGGCATTTTTTTCACCTCCGATGTTTCTCTTTTCATTTGTATTTTTTGTATTTAAACATTGAAAAGCAAAAATCTTTTTGAAGTGAAACTCCCGCCAAACGCCAGGCTGAAGCCAAAAATTCTATGTTCAATGATAAACTATTTCTTTATCTTGTCGGAGACCCACCCGACATCCAGCTCTTCCAGCTTGCCCTTGGTGGGAACGCCATGCTCGTCCCATCCCATCATCTGGTAGTAATCTGTGACTGCCTGCTTGAAGACTTCCTTCGAGAACTTTATGCCCTTCTGCGGACCGTTCCCGAGAGGTTGGAAGAGCCTCTCCGGCACCCAGTCGTCTGCCTTTGTCAAGCCTTCCCTGACGTTGAACGCCTTGGCCATCGTGGTGCCCCTCTCCCCGACCTTCATGAGCTCCCACGCGGTGGTGTCCCAACCAGTGACTGCATTTACAATTTCCACAACCTGCGGTATACTCCAAATTCTGGCAGGTGCGGTCGTGAACAGGCACAGGTCGAGACTGTTGCCCAAGCTCCACCAGTGCTGCAGGTAAGTGAACAGCCTTACCTTGCGCGGGCCAAGGTCCATGCTCTTCACCGGTTCAAGAATTCCTATCGGTTTTAGATTGCCAAGGAAGAAACCTTCACCTTCAAAGCAGGGGTCGTGCTCCATCTGGACGTGGTCGGCCCCGGTGGGAGAAACTCCGTAACCAAACCCTACTCCCGCCTTAAAGCGGCCTTCGTGCATCGGGAGCTCCTTGCCTTTGGCATGCATGGCATACTTCTCTGCCCCCTTGCCAATCTTTTCGGCGGCCTTCTTGACGCCCTCAGCGAGGAGGTTGCCCAAGCCCTCGCGGTCCGCTATCATCTGCACCATTTTCAACATGCCCTCGGCGTTCCCAAACTTGAGGTCAATTCCGCCAGTGTCTTTCTTGGTCAGGAGACCGTTTTCAAAGCACTCCATCGCGAAAGCAACCGACACTCCCGTAGAAATTGAATCCATCCCGTATGCATTGCAGATCTCGTTTGCCTTGCACACGGCCTTCACATCGTCGACGCCACAGCATGAGCCTAGGGCGCCGATTGATTCGTACTCGGGGGCGCCGTATGCTGGGTCTATCTTCATGTTCGGATCGTCCACTTTGACCGACATTTTACAAGCGATTGTGCACGCCCAACACGCCGTCTGACCGGAGTGAATTGTCTCCTTTATTTTTTCACCGCTTATCTTCTCAGCTCCCTCAAACGCTCCGTCGCGGAAGTTCCTTGTCGGAAGAATTCCCGCACCTTGGCACTGGAGGACATACTGGGCGGTGCCGAGTTTGTTAAGCCCTGCGGGGTCGCCGCTGGCACACTTCATCCAATTCTCGGCGAACCATTTCACGAGCGTTTTTATTTTCTCCGGGTCCTTCATCTCGGTCCTTTTCGTCCCCCTCACGGCGATTGCCTTGAGGTTCTTTGACCCCATGACCGCACCCATTCCTCCGCGGCCGTTTACATCCCTCAGCTTGTTGACGATACAGGCGTACCGGACAAGTTTTTCACCTGCCGGGCCTATTTGAGCGACCTTTATGTTCTTGTCCTTGTGCTCCTCCTGGATGGCCTCTTGAGCTTCCTTCGTTGGCTTGCCCCATATTTTGCTGGCATCTTTGATCTCTGCCTTGCCGTCGTGGACCCAAAGATAAACCGGCTTCTTCGCTTTGCCTTTCACAATCACGGCGTCAAATCCGGCGAACTTCAGCTCAGGCCCCCAGTCTCCGCCCGCCTCTGCCTCGCCATAGCTTCCGGTCAGGGGAGATTTGCAAGCGACCGAGAACCGGGAAAGGCCCTGCACTGGGGCCCCGGTGACGACGCTCGGCGCGAATATCAGCAAGTTGTCCGGTCCAAGAGGGTCCACGCCCGCCTTCGTCTCATTCAGAAGGTAGTAGAGCGCAAGACTTCTTCCGCCGAGATATCTCCTGTAGAAAGTCTCATTCGGTTCTTCCACAGTGACTTTATCGTGGGTCAAATCAACGCGTAAAATCTTCCCATTGTAACCAAATGCCACATTCTCACCTCAGCGTCCCCTCTTGGGCGGGTTTGCCAAGAGTTTCTCCACCTCTTTCCAAGTCGGCATTGTTTGAGCGCCGACCTTCATCACAGAAAGGGCTGAAGACGCGGTGGCAAAATCCGCTGCCTCCGCAGGCTTCATCCCCTTGTAGATGCAGCTGACGAAAGTCGAGTTGAAGCAGTCCCCGGCGCCAGTCGTGTCCACCACCGGCTGGAGGTCGTAGATCGGTATGCGCTCCTCTCCCTTCTCAGTCGCGACCAAGCACCCCTCATCCCCCAAAGTTATGACGACGATCTCGGGGCCCATGCCGAGCAGCTTTTTCGCCGCCTTCTTGACGTCCGTCTCCTTCGTGAGCTCCAACGCCCCCCTGCGGTTCGGCAGGAGGATGTCGGTCATCTCGATCAAATCTTTTATCTTGCTCAATCCGTACACCGCGACGTGCCTTTCCAGGTCAAACGAGACCCTCTTCCCGGCCTCTTTCGCTATCTTCATGCATTTTCTGGCGGACTCCATGTTCACGGCGTCGGTGTGGAAAATGTCCGCCTTTGCCACATAATCAGAGATTATGTCTTTGGGAAGCAGGACGTTCTTTTCCATGTACGGGTCCTGAAGAATCTGGCGCTGCCCGTGTGAGTCAACGACAATGACGTTGACTGCGGTTTTCGTGTTTTTTCTCAGGAAGAAGTGCCCCGTGTCCATCCCTTCCTTCTTGAAGTTCTGCATTATCTCGTGACCGTTCGGGTCGTCACCGGAAGAACCCATGAAACCGGAAGCCACTCCCATCCTCGCCACCCCGACGGAGAAGTTTGCCACTACTCCGCCTGGCATCCTCGCGAACTCCTTTATCCAGATCTTGTCGTCAGGCTTGCAGAACTCATCCACCAGCACAAACTGGTCTATCGAACATACGCCCAATCCCACGATCTTTGCGGTCATTCTCCAGCCTCCTCAATTTTTGCTATTTTACCTACTCCTGACTAATTTAAAGTCTTTCGCCCGTTCCTGGCCCTTGTAGAGACGATGCTTCAGGCTTTTCCTGCAAGCCACTTCAGGATTTGGCCCCCGAACTGGAGGTACAGGTTGCCCAACTCGGCTCCTTCCACTTCTTTCCTGTCCTTCCCCCAGTCAACCATCCCGCCCACCCAGTGTGGCGAGAGGTCTGTGGTGAAGGCTAGGGTTCTGCCATTTCCATACTTCCCGACAACGAGCAGTGGGGCCTCTTCCTTTGACAGCTTTACTTCTTCCACCTTGTCCTTGCCGACCGACTCTATTCTCCTCATGTTCAGGAGGACCTCTGCATCAGATTTCGCTGTCACCGCGTTGTATCCGCAAACGGTGGGGGGGTCTTGCCATGGCAGCCCTTTCAGTATCGGGTGGTCCTTTTTCTTTATTATTTTGAACCCGTTGGGGTCGTTTACGCGGTCGTCCTTGGGGGAGCACTTCACTGGAAGTATCTCCTCAACTGGTGTCCCGTGGTAGTTCCCGTTGGATCCCGTGAAAGACCACCATCCGCCGATCATCCCTAGTCCTTTGCCTTCTTTCACGTACTCTTTCAAAAGCTCCATCTTCTTGTTGCCGATGTTCTGGGCCGGTCCGTCGCTTATCACCACTGCATCGTACTTTTGCAGCTCTTCAAGCTTCGAGGGAGTTTCACTGAGTTTCTCCGGGGCGATGCGGTGGAAATCAAACCCACTGTTCTTCGTCACGGCTAGCAGGTACCTCGCATATGCATCAAGCTCGCCTAGAATCAACACTCGCATAGATGTAAGGTGGAAAGATGGAATTTAAAGCTTTCGAGGCCTTCGTTCAAAAAAACCTTTAAAGCAAGTTTTGAACTAAATCTGGTGAAAAGCATGAAAACAGAGGGCGATGGCTACAAAGTAGTTCTGACATCAGATTTGCCTACGATGAGCAATTTCGGGAATGACCCGTTCATGGCGTTCCTCTGCACTTTCCCCGACAAATTGGCGCACCGGTTTTTGGAGAAATATTTTGTGCCACGGCTGGACGAAGAAGGTAAGCCAGTGTTTGCTTCATATGGCCTGCGGAGGGTCGAGGCAATTCTGACAAAAGAGTTTGGGGAGGAGAACGTGGTGGTCGCACACCCGCAGACATTGAACAAGTTCGTGGGGGATAACACGAAAATGATTGGCGTCTCAAGTCACGACCCAATGGGGCTCGCTTACGTGAGCCGGACCTACAATGCTATCTTGGGTTTTGGCGGGGGCTCCGTCAACTACTTTTACTTTAACCAGCTCATGGAGCACCCAACCATAAGAGGGCGGGACAAGAAAAAGACCAAGCTGATGGTGGGCGGCCCGGGCTCCTGGCAGATAAAGGACATGAAGATGCAGGAGAAATTTGACATAGATATCCTTGTCCACGGCGATGCCGAGCGTGACCTTGCGGGGGTGGTTCAAAATGTGCTCGACAACAAGGACACCGGCAGAGAGGTGTTCATGAACTCTGTGGACCCTGAGAATGACAACATCCCTACAATAATCAATCCTGCGAGCTATGGCTGCGTTGAGATAACCCGCGGGTGCGGCAGAGGGTGCCAGTTCTGCTACCCGACCACAAGAAAACGATACTCTTTCCCGATAGACTTTGTGATGAAAGAGGTCGAGACAAACGTGAAAGGGGGCTCGAGATCTATCTTCGTAATCTCGGACGACATCTTTCTGTATGAGGTTGGGCCTAACTTTGCCCCCAACCGCAAAAAAGTCGTGGAGCTGTTCTCAAAAATCGCTTCCTACCCGGGCGTTGATGACATACACCTCTCACACGCGGCAATGGCACCGGTCGTGGCGGACCCCAAGATGATCGAGGAGCTGAGCCCAATCCTGCTCGAGAAGAGCCACCGCCGCCTGAACGGAAAACCCTACACCACCGCGGAGATTGGGGTTGAAACCGGGAGCGTCAGGCTGATGAAGAAAGGGATGCGCGGGAAGTCGCTGCCGTTCAAAATAGAGGACTGGCACGAGATAATCGACACGGGGCTCGGGATACTGAACGACAACTCCTGGTACCCGCTCTGCACTTTTCTCGTGGGGCCGCCGGATGAAACTGAAGCAGATGTGCTGGCAACGCTTGAGCTCTTAGACAGGATAAAGGACAAGAAGCTGCTTTACGTCCCGGTGCTCTTCATCCCGATCGAAGGCACATACTGGGAAAAGGAAAGGTGCGTTGGGCTTGAGCGCCTGTCCGAGCTGCAGTGGGAAGTGATCTCCACTGGATGGAACCGGAACTTAAAAATATGGAAAAAAGAAAGCGAAAAAATAATAAAAACTGCAGGGTTCTTTGCCTACTGGCTCTACCTGCGGTGGAAGCACGGGGGGAAGAGCACCAGACCTGTCATGAGGTTTTTGGGACTTCTGGACCAGCAATTCTTAAAACCAAATTCTGAGCGAAGTGTTCCGTTCCGACCAAAAATTTCTGATGTAACCCAAGCATAACGGCTGAACAAATGCAGATGTGAAATACAAAAAAATTAAAAAAAAGAGCGAGCGATTACTCGCTCTTAGCTATTCCCCATATGGCTTTCAAAGCGATTATCGCTGCTCCAGAGCCAACAAAAATTGTGATGTTCGCCGCCAGCCTTGTGAATTCCGGGTAAGTTACAAGCAGACCTGGCAGGGCTGCTGATATCAGCGTTTGCATGCCCAGGGCCGTAACAATGAACGCCACTGATGCAAACAAGTATGGGCCCGTTTCCTTGGCTGTTACATTGGCCAGGCCAACAAGTACTCCGAGAATCGCTAGAGCAACATAGATCAACCCTGTGGGCTGGATAAGACATGCAACTACTGCTACCAATAGCCCGACGTAGAACACTGCTGGACCGACCATTTTCAACATTGATTTTACTGGCGCTGCTGCAGCTTCAGCTCTCTTTCTTGGCAAATTTTCACCTCATATTATATCAGAGATTTCGGCTTTTAAACCCATCTATGCCCTGAAAACGCTGCTAACCGACCTTTTTGGTTCAAAAAGGTTTTTTTACTGGGCTGGAGCCACCATTGCCTTGAGTTCTTCATCAAGCGCGACTGGGTTCTTGGCACCAACAACTGCCGCAAGACCCAACATCTGAGCTCTGGCCTTGGCCAAAAGTACTGGCATGACGGGGCCAACCAACATGGAAGAGTTCAAGGCAAGGTTCATGGCCGATGCCTTGGACTTCAGCAGCAAGATGTTGATCGTTTCTCTCGCTGGGTAACACGTGTTCACCGCCAAGTTGAAAGCACTTGCCCGGGACTTTATAAGTTGAGAGATTACGACAGTCTCATCCACGTTTAGAACGTCCCCTGCGAATATGATCCCTCCCTCAAAAGCGGCCCTGAGCCTGAGCCCGAGCTCTAGCGGCATTATCCCGAACTTCGCGATGACGTCTGAAATTTCTTTTGTGATGACGTCCCCTGTTTTCAAAATATGATGGTCTTCTAGCACCACAACCTTCCCCGCCTGAATGCGCGCCTTGATGCCGACCCTCTGGAGCTCCCCGACCACCGGTCCTGGGGGCAGGCCCGTCTCTCCAGCCGGGATGACGATGTCACTCGGAGACTTTGAGCCTGGCTTGGCGGGAGCGTTCACCCTGCTGTTGCGGAGGAACTTGTTTAGCTTGAACGGGTTCACATTGGAAAACACAAGCCCCGACTGCCCGCCAACTAAACCAGCGAGCTCGCGCAACTTCGCATCCCTCTCCGCCGCTTTCTCCAAAACTCTCCTAAGTAGCGTGTTTTTGGAAATAACGATGACAGCTTCACTTCTAAGCTTCTGACGGATCTGTTGGAACTGCCGGGCCGGGAGCTCCGAGATGTCCACAATCCCGATGACCGGGTACTTCTCAATCAGACCTGAAAGTTCGCCGACAACTTCCTGCTTCCACTGAGCCACCCGGACAGCACTCGCCATCAGGATGCCCCCACCTTCACCGGTTTTCCCATGGTGGTCTTGATGTAAATTGCCTTTACCCTTCCCCCTGCGTCGGAAACTTTTTTCTCCAGAGCATCAACCACCGCCTGCGCGTTTTCCACTAGCTGTTCATCCGACATCCCTTCTTTGCCGATTTGCGCGTGGAATGCGAGCTGAGCCTTGTTGGCCACCCTGACGGTCTTTCTCAGCCTTTCGATGACTGGCTTCGGGTTTGCGTTTGTTGGAACCGGCTTCGGCATCTTCCCGCGCGGACCCAGAACTGGACCAAGCGTCTTACCGATGAGAACCATGAAATCTGATTGGGCTGCGGTGAAGTCATAACCACCAATCAATTTCTTTATTTTCTTCTTGTTCCCCTGAAAGGCCTCGATGTCCGCACGCCCCATGACTGCGTCCGCCCCCGCGTCCCTAGCCAGTCTCACCAGTTCCCCGTCAGCGAAAAACAAAATCTTCTTCTGCTCCCCCGCGCCGTGCGGCAAGACAACGTCCTCGCTCATCCTTCCCTCCGGCTTCTTTGGGTCTATACCTGCGATTGTCATTGTAACGTCAACCCCCTGCTCAAACTTGCGCTTCTGGCTCGCCTCGCGCATCTGCTTTACTGCCTTCGAAAGGGATTCTGCTGCGACTGGCATCTACTTCAGCTCCTCATCGTGACTGCCATCGTCGATCTCCTTCTGAAAATCCTGCGCGCGCTTTCCCTCCACTGTCACTCCCATTGTAACACATGTGCCCACCACCTCTTTCACTCCCGCCTTCACGCTTTTAGCCAAGGTGCCTTCGGCTTTCATCTTGGCTATTTTTACCGCCTGCGCCAGGCTGAGGTTCCCCACCACCTCTGTGCCGGAAGTCTTTGCCCCCTTCTCCAGCCCAAGCTCCTTCTTTATGAGCGCGGAAACCGGGGGAGAACCCACCTCCACGTTAAACTGCTTCGACGCATCTACAACAACAGTGACCGGGACCTTCATCCCTGCAAACGGGGCCGTCTTCTCGTTGATCTTCGCCACCACCTGCCCAACGTTCAGCCCAAGCGGCCCGAGAGCCGGACCCAAGGGTGGCCCGGGCGATGCCTTCCCGCCTTCTACCAGAACTTTGACCTTAGACGTCATCACAACCGCCTACACAGATTGGTATCCCACAAAAATAAACTGTCTGCGTTAAAAAGCCTCGGTTTGCGACCTCCTGCCCATCAACAAGCGTTAAAGGCATTTGGCGGCTCACTTTTCAACGATGCCTGCCAAAAGACACAGCCTGCGGAAGGATGAGTTGAAAGAGCTCGAAGCTGAAGTCAGCGGAAAATTCCATTTGCTCATGCCGCTGGGGAAGAATATTGAAGCCATAGAACTCGAAGATGGAGACAAGATAATCCTGAAAGAGGGGAAGGAGATACTGGCCAAGATAGACGGTGAACTCGTCCCGACTCTTACGTCCGTGAACTCCGCTCAGCTCAAACGGGTGGTGGTGGACATGGGGGCGGTGCCTCACGTGGCGAACGGCGCGAATGTCATGGCGCCGGGGGTTGTTTCCGCCGATGAGGTAAGGGCGGGAGACACTGTCGCGGTGGTGGACGAGCGCCACGGGAAGCCGATTGCAGTTGGACTTGCGCTCATGGACGGGCAGCAGGTGAAAGGGACCAAGGGGCAGGCGGTGAAAAACATTCACCACGTTGGAGACGACATTTGGCGCTTCCTCCAAGAAAGGATTAAATAGTTTGAACTCGACCAAGCATTTGCAGGTGGCCTCATGGGGATACTGAAAATATTCAAGAAACAGGGACAATCGATGGAGATAAAGCAGGAAATTCCGGTGATGGAAGTTGAAGAGACCGGGGCCATGTCCAAAATAGACCTCGAACCGATTTATGTGAAGAGCATAGAGCTCCAGAACACTATTGCCATTCAGGATGCCACCGAAGAGCTCCAGCGGGGAAATATCATAATCGTAGATTTGGGCCCTCTTCTCAACCAGAACCCGGGCGATGCCAAGGTGGCGGTGGACCAGCTCAAGGCATTCTCGCAGAGAATCGGGGGGGATGTCGGGAAAATAACCGATTCAAAGGTAATCGCCACCCCGAAGTTTGTTAAGCTGCAGTTCAAGAAATCGTCTTGATTTTGGTGCGTACATGAAGCGGGAGTTTGTGCTCCCTGTAGAGCGCTGCCCAGTTTGTGGTGCTCAGGGGACATGCGAGTTCAGGGGGATGATCCAGAACATACCTCACTTTGGGGAGACCATGGAAACTCTGGTGTCGTGCAACCAATGCAAGTTCAAGCACGCGGACGTCATGCACCTCGGGGAGAAAGAACCTGTGAAGTACGAGTTCACGATAAAATCTGAGGATGACATGATGGTCCGGGTGATCAGGTCCAGCATGGGGACCATCGTGCTGCCCGAGCTCGGCATTACCGTCAGGCCCGGGCCGTCAAGCGAGGGTTACGTTTCAAATGTGGAGGGGGTGCTCAACCGGATGGAGGATGCCGTCCGGATCTCGATAAAAAAGGTTGACCCGCTCCGCCAGCGCAACGCCAAGATCAAGCTCAAGAAGCTGGAGGCCATAAAACAGGGAAAGACTCCTGCAAAATTGATAATCATGGACCCCTGCGGACACAGCGCAATTTTCGACAAGCGGGCGAAGAAACGGAAACTTACCAAGGAAGAAATGGCCGGGCTCTGAACTACCTCAGCCTTATCGTCTCAAGGTTCATCGGGGCCCTTGTCTCCACCCTGAAGAGCTTGTGGATTGTGCTTGCGAGGTCAAGGCACTTGCTTTCCTCACCGTGGAGGTTTATCACCCTCTCCGGCTTGGGGACGATTCTCTTGATGTAGTTGAGGAGCTGAACCCTGTCCGAGTGGCCGCTGAACCCCTCGACGGTCTTGATCTCCATGTTTACCTTGACCTCCTCCAGCCTGCCCCTCTCGCCCCTGAGAGGGACCTCCTGCCACCCCTTCTGGATCCTTCTGCCCATGGAGCCCTCCGACTGGTAACCGACGAAGACCAGTGTGTTGCTGGGGTCGGGGGCCAGCTTCTTGAAGTACTCGAGCACAGGGCCTCCCGCCATCATGCCCGCCGTCGAAACAATCACGCACGGCCCGCCATCAATTACTTCCTGCCGCTTGTCCGGCCCGGAAACTTTCGTGAACATTTCCGAAATGAACGGGTTTGTGTCCTCCTTGAATATCGCCTCCCTGAGCTCCTGCGACAGGTACTCTGGGTATGCAGTGTGGATTGCCGTGGCCTCCCATATCATCCCGTCCAAGTAAACCGGAAACTCGTCAATCAGCCCTTCCCTCTTGTAGCTCTCGAGCAGGACCATCATCTCCTGTGCCCTACCCACTGCAAATGCCGGGACCACCACCTTGCCTCCCCTCTTTATGGTTTCCCTTATTATCTGGATGAACTCCTCTTCCGCCTGGGACCTGCGTGGCTGAACGTCTTGAACCCCACCGTAGGTGCTGTCAATTATTACTGTTTCCGCGCGGGGAAATGCGTATACTGCCGGGGAAAAGAGGCGGCTCCTGTCGAATTTTATGTCTCCCGTGTACACCACGTTGTAAAGGCCCTCTCCGATGTGAAAGTGGGCGACGGATGAGCCCAAGATGTGGCCGGCATTGTGGAGGGTCACCCTGATGTCTGGGGCGATGTCCGTGACGTCCCCGTAATCGAGAGGTATCGTGTGTGCCAAGTACCTGCTCAGGTCTCTTTTGTCATACGGCATCTGCTTGTCCTCTCTCTCAGCTATGTCGACGTAGTCAATCTGAAGGAGAACCGAAAGGTCCCTGGTGGGGGCCGTGCAGTAGACGGGCCCCGTGTACCCTGACTTGTAAAGGTAGGGGAGGAGCCCGCAGTGGTCCAGGTGGGCATGGGTGAGAACCACGGCGTCAAGCTTGTCCAGCCTCACCTCCGGGGCGTCCAGATGTGGAAACGCCCTGTCCTCGGAAGCAACGTTCACCCCGCAGTCGATCATCACCGTGCTCTCTGGGGTCTGGAGGAGGGAGCAGGAGCGGCCGACCTCCCTTGCGCCTCCCAGCAGCGTTATCCTGACCCAGTCCCCCTTCGCGGTTTTCACCCTGTGGATGTTTTTCCCGATTGCCCTCAGGATGTCCCGCCTGTCCGCCCCAGCGTTGATCATGGAGCGCCTGATGTTTCTGACGAGGTCGGATTTTATGGGCGGGGCTCTGACAACCCTGGGGGTCCATTTTATCTTGTACATGAGCTCCCGGAGGAGGGCGCCTTCTTTTCCTATTACCACTCCGGGTTTTTCCGCCTCAATTGTGACCTCCCCGATGTCCTCGCTGAAAATTACGTCTGTTATCTTGGCCTCCTGTGGGACAAATGCCCGGATTTTTTCCTCTGCTTCCTTCTGGTTGGTCAGTATCGAGGGGTCGGGGCGGAGGATTATCCTCTTCCTTATCCTTTTCGCCAGCTCCTTTATCGCGTCGCCGTTCTCCACCAGCAGGTCCAAGTTCTGGCAGTAGAGCACCAACCTCGGGCCCTCGAAGTCCACACCTGACACTGCGTCGCCGAAGGGGGTCTCTTCCTTCACTATCTTCTTTATTTCCTTTAGTAGCTCGTCTACAACCATTGAATCACCTTGTTATGGAAGATTGTGTGATTAAGCCAGCTTTTTTATCTCTTCTGGCGATAGCTCGCGGTAACCTTTCTTTGTTATCTCGGCCGCCCTTACTTCATTTCCTGTTGCGATGTCGCGCTTCATTGCCGTCCTGACGGCTTTAACCAGTATCGGGAGGGCCTCCTTTGTCGACATCCCCGACCTGAAATCGTTTTCAAGGACCCCGTATGCAACCGGGGAGCCAGACCCTGTGGCTGTCATCTCCTCTTTGGTCGCGCCACCGTCCATGTCCACAAAGTAGAGGTCGGGCCCCTTTGCATCCACCCCGCCGACGAGGAGGTTGGCGATGTAGGGGTACCAGGAGTAGTAGTTCATAATGTTGGCCACGAGCCTTGCGCACGAAACCACCCCCATCGGCTCTCCCTCATGCATGGAGTAGTAGCCCGCCTCTGCCTTGAGCATGTCGACAAGGTTCTGGGCGTCCGCCACGCCCCCGGCCGTGGTGAAAGCTATCTGGTTTGTGATCTTGTAGATCTTTCTTGCCTCCTTGCTGGCCACGAGATATCCGGCGACGGCCCTGCTGTCGGAGGCGAAGACAACCCCGTCCGCGCAGACCACTCCAACCGTCGTGGTTCCTTCTAGTTTTTCGGGCTTTTTCAAACCAACACCTCAGGTAAAAATGCTGCAGAGAAAGCAGCAATATGAGCTAGTTGACCCACCATATATAAACTTTGTCTGCAGAGGGAGGCTGGGAGAACTTGAAGGAGCCTAAGAGGATTGAGCTTCCCCGGGAAGTGTGGATAGGCCGGGGGGTGGTATCGAAGACATTGGACGTGTGCAAGCGCCTTTGCCCTGGGAAGGCGGCGGCGATAGTCGCAGACAAAACTACATTCGCTATTGTGGGGCGAGGAATTGAAAAGCAGCTTGCCCGGGCGGGGTTCAGGGCTGGGCACTTTTTGATAAACGATGCGGACATTGCTACGGTAGAAAGGGTCAGGAAGTTCTTCAAAGGGCGAGCCAGCTTTTTCCTCGGCGTTGGAGGGGGGAAGTCCATAGATGTGGCCAAACTGGCTTCATTCCAGAATGGCGTTCCTTTTGTATCAGTACCGACGGCCGCTTCCCACGACGGGATTGCTTCATCAAGGGCCTCCATCCGCGGGGGGAAGAAAGCAACTTCCATTGAAACTCACGCCCCGCTGGCGATAATCGCGGACACAACCATAATGGGGCGCGCCCCGCACAGGCTGCTGGCGGCCGGTTGCGGCGACCTCATATCAAACCTCACGGCGGTACGGGATTGGGAGCTTGCACGCCGGTTGAAGGGGGAGCCATACAGTGAGTATTCGGCCACACTCTCGCTCGTGAGCGCCGAGATAGTGATGGAGAACGCCAAGGTCATCGCCCGCCACACCGAGGAGGGGGTTAGAAAGGTGGTGAAGGCTCTCATCTCAAGCAGCGTGGCGATGGCGATAGCCGGGAGCACCAGGCCGGCGAGCGGGGGCGAGCACCTCTTCAGCCACGCCCTCAACCTCGTGGCACCGAAGCCTGCCTTGCACGGGGAACAGTGCGGGGTGGGAACGATAATGATGGCCTACCTTCACGGGGAGGAATGGCAAAAGATCAGGGCAACTTTGAAGGCGGTGGGGGCGCCGACGAACGCCAAGGAGTTAGGGATTCCGGCGAAGTACATTGTGAAGGCGCTCACGATTGCGCACAAGATAAGGCCGGATCGCTACACGGTGCTGAAGTCCGGGCTGAAACGAGAGGCGGCTGAGCGGCTGGCAAAAGCCACCGGAGTTATTTAGCCCTTTTGACTGTTATCCTGTCGTCTTTATCCTGCAAGTCTCTTTTCGAGCGACTCCACGCGCTCCGGGATGTAGGCTTGGCTCCGATGGTCGACCCCCACCACTCCGATGTCTCCGGCTCTTTTCCAGTAGTAGACTCGATAATCTCCGACCGCGAGTGCCCAGAGTTCACCGCGGATTTGCCTTATGTCACCTCTACTGGTTTCGTGAAACTTCTTTAGCGCGCAAACAATTCTGCTCCTGATATTGGGTGAAAGCTTCTCAAACTCTTTCGCTGCGTTGCGATGGAGTTGAATCAAACGTGTTTTCTCCCTGTTTTTGTGTGAACTTGATTGGATGCGCGATGCGATGGCGTCGCACCAGCCGAGCCCCACTTTCGTTCAAGCTCCTCAAGTGGAATGTACTCTTCTTTTGGGGCTTTGAGACGGCGCCCAAGTTCCTCCAACCTTGCATCGTATGCCGCGAGGAGGTCCCGGATTATCTCATCGTAGGTCTGCCCTTTTCCCCCAATGGCCTTGAGCGCCTCGCGCGTTTCTGGCTGGAGCTGGATTGTTGTTGACATATATTCACTATATGTTCTGCATAGCCACACATAAAAACCTTGCCTTGGGAGTTCCACCGTCGCATTACGGCAGATTAACGGGTTAACGGGACACAGCTCTCACTGTTATCCTGTCGCCCGTCTTGAGCTTTCGGAAGTTTTCCACACCTGAAGCAATCTTGGCGAAGGTGTTGACCGCGCTTATGGGCTGGAATCGCCCGAAAAAGATGCAGAATGCGGGGCCATCGGGCCAGTAGGAGACGTCGCCGGCGGTGGTTTTTGGCGTTGGGTTCTCCGAAGGGGTTTTTACCGGGATTTCAAAGTATACCTCCTCCTTCCAGACCTCGAGCTCGGCCTCGAAAGGCAGGGCTTCCCAGATGGCCTGGCATGTTTTTGGCTGATCTTCTTCCATCATCTCGGCCTCGACCTCAAAACCTGAGCAAATTATCCTGATTTTTCTGCCCATATTGCCACCAAACCCACCTTTTCCAAACTTCCGCCGCCTGTCCTTAAGGATTTCGGGCTTCAAACATGTACCAATCCATTGAATGGCACATTTGTATGCGCCATAATGCACTAAATTGGTATCTGTTTAACTTAAATTATACTATATAGAAAATTATTTATACCATAGTGTAAGCAGGATTATATGGGGTCCGGAAGTGTCACCTGAAACATACTATGGGCCATTGGGCTCTTGTGATGCCAATACTACATGCCCCTCCAAACCCTCAGCTCTCCGGACCCCATCTCAAGCTGTTTTTTCAACCCCAACCGGGAGCGGCGCCCAGAACCTTGAAGTGGGCGCTGCTCCCACGGACCCCATTTCTGCCAAATCTAACGCTAATTTTTCGGAAATCGGGGGCAGCGCCTCAAACAATGAGAGAGGTGTTGCCCCCACGGACCCCCTCACTCAATCTATTTTTTCAACCGGGAGCGGCGCCCAGAACCTTGAAGTGGGCGCTGCTCCCACGGACCCCCTTCACGCTAATTTTTCCGGACCTTCTGGAGGGAGCGGCGCCCTGAACATTGCCGAGGGTGTCGCTCCCCCGGACCCCCCAAGAAGGCTGATCTGCTGGAACGAGCTGGCCAGAAAGGTTATCGCATTTTATATTTGCTCAATTTTCGTCCTTTCCCCGATCCCTGTGTCGCTGGTGGCCGCGGCCGAAATCCCGAACGCGGATTTGAGCATTCCTGAAAACACGGAGAATGTTAACGGAGCCGTCAGGTTGGTCCTTGGGCAAACACAAGGCACTTTCACTTCCTCTGTTATCGACGCCGGACAGGTGGTGGCGTGGAGCACAATTTCGTGGACGAGTGAAGCGCCGAGCCAGGTTAGGCGGGCGGAGTACGCGGCCGAGACTGAGGAGGAGGTGCTTGTAGACAACAACTCCCGCATCGGCACCGTCCTAAGCGGCTCGATTTCCGACGTGGCGGCTGCTGACGAGAGCTATGAAATTATCCAAGAAGGCGCTGCCCAGACAAACCCAACTGACAACACCATGGAAACCGTCCCTGAAGACACCATGTCTGTGGTCGTCCAAGAGCCAGCTCCGGAGGCCTACTCCCTTCTCTGGGAGCACTGCATCAGAAACATTTCGGCCGGGTTTGACGATTACACTGTCAATGTCAAAGGCTACACGAGCGGCGACAACGAAAGCGTGGGCGTCTACATCTGGATGCCAAGCGTGGGTTGGGAGTTCCTTGGAACCATGGACAACACTGGCCCAACGATCATCACGAAGAACATCTCCCAATCCGAGATCTCCGGCTACCTGGTCGGGGGCAACCTCTTCATCGGGTACCAGGACATGGACCAAGCCGACAGCACCCCAACCACTCTCCACGTGGACCTTTGCTCTGTTGAAGCGAGCACCACAATAACCTCCGAAGTCAATCTGCAGGTCAGCGTGAGTGATGACGGCCTGAACTGGAGCGAGTGGCTTGGACCAGATGGAACCACAAGCACCTACTTCACGACATCTCCTGCAGACATGTCAAACATCCCGACCGGCCGCTACCTCGAGTGGCTCGCCTACCTCTCAAGCGGGACCTCTGAGCTGGGCGGGGCTGACGGACCAAAAATCTCCTGCGTGGTGGTGAACTACTCTCCTCTAACTGAAAACCAGACGCCTGCGGAAAACGTTGTTGAAAACATCGCTGAAAACGTGGCTGCGGACAACTTTGAAAACAGGATTTTGGAAAATGAAACCCCGGTGTTGGAAAACCTGGTGTGGCACGGGATTGAAAGCTGGAGCACGACCATCTACTATGAATCTCTTGCTTTGGGCAAACTGAAGAACCGCCGAATTTCTCCCAACGCCAAGCGGGCAAATATAGGCAGGATTGCTCGGGGCAGGATTGGCACGGCCGACTTCCGGGCGCAGAGGCTGCCCTTGAAGTTTGTAACGATCACCCCGTCAGTGGCTGTGGACAACGTGGAGGTGTTCGCGGAACTCCTGGACAACCTGCCGGAGGATGTGCCGCCGATCGAGGGGCGCAAGGTCTATGACTACATGGAGATTTCCACATCTGTTCCAAACGAGTTACTCTCCGGGGCCACCATAGGGTTCAGCCTCCCGCAGTCCTTACTGGCGACCCCGGGCTTGCACCATGTTTTGCTCTACCACTACGACGGCACCGAGTGGACGGCCCTGCCGACGCAGAAGGTCGGAGAGAACGAGGGGGAGGTCCAGTTCGTGTCGCAGACGGCGGGGTTCTCTACATATTCTGTTACCGACACCGCCGACGCTGACTTCAACGCGGGGTGGCAAGGGGGGGCGAACGAGAACTGCGAGAACGTGGAGGTCTCGGTCAACAACGTCCAGCTGCAACAGGACAAGAACCAGGGGCGGTTCACCTCCCAATCGTTTGATGCCACCGACAACGTGGACTGGGAGACCCTGACCTGGAACACGACCACGCATCAATCCACGCGGTATGAGAACGACAACGTTGGATATGAGAACGTGACGCTGATAGACGGCGAAAACCGCGACAATGGTATACTGGTGGATGGCACGCTCGCCAACACCCGCGACAACGACAACGTTTACGAAAACATCCGCGAGAACAACCTCGGCGGCGTAACGTACCGCTACGTCCAGAGCCAGACGGTTTATGAGGGTGAAAACGAAAACCGCGTTGAAAACGCGCAGAACGACGACGAGAACTATGAAAACATCCGCGAGAACGACTACTCGTACCCGGTGGAGAACTTGTACATGATCTCCATCGGTCCTATTATAGGCACAACAGTCGCATACGAAAATTTTGTTTCGTTCTTCAACCCCGCGGGCAGTGGCAGGACTGTTCTCGTGAGGAGGATTGAGATAAGGGTTGACGACGTGACCGCCGCAGCGGGCGTCTACGTCCCCATGACCATCAGGCCAATCGTTGGACCTGAACCCGTTGGCGGCACCTTGATCTCCAGTGATAACATCCCAAAGAAAAACCAGTACGAGCCCAACTCCGGCGTGGCAATCAGGGACCGCCGCGCCGCCGCCATAGCCGTGACCTGGGGAGACAACACGAAAATTACCAGTGACAACAGGATACTCAGTGTGACCACGCCTGGGGCGTTAGGGTCAATCACGGGCTACAAGGAAGTTGTCTTCCAGAAAGGAGAGGAGCTCGTCTTGATCGAAAACACGGGCTTCGCCTTATATCAGGAGCTCGCAGGCAACGCTAACCACAGGATAAGGCTGCTAGTGGAGTGGGAGGAGAGGCCCACCGCGCCCCCGGTCAAAAACAGGTACATGATCTCCATCGGTCCCATTACTCCCACCTACACAACTCAAGGTGAAAACTGGATTTCGTTCTTCAACCCTGCGCTGAGCGGGAAGACTGTTCTCGTGAGGAGGATTGAGATAAGGGTTGACGCGGTGGCGGGCGCGACCTACGAAAACATGAGCCTCAGACCAATCGTCGCTGCCTGCGGCGGAACTCTGTACCCTGCCGAAAACATCCCCAAGATGGACAACCGCGCAGCCACATCCGTCGTGCAAATCAGGGACAACCGCCCCGGCCAATCCCCAGCTCCAGCCGGCTTATACGTGACCTGGGGGGATAACACGAGACTTTACGGTAATCCCGCTGACAACAGGTTCCTCATTGTGACTACGCCGGGGGCAGCGGGCCAAACCATAGGCTACAAGGAAATTGTCTTTGACAATAATGATGAGCTCATCTTAATCGAAAACACGGGCTTCGCCCTATTTCAAGATGGTCCTAATCTTGGCAGTACTAGCCACAGGATAAGGCTGCTCGTGGAGTGGGAGGAGAGGGCCAACGCCAGCGCGCCCACGGCCGAAAACAGGTACATGATTACCGTCGCTCAAGGTGGCAGCACTGTTGCATATGATAACTTGATCTCGTTCTACAACCCTGTGGGGCGCGGAAGGACTGTTCTCGTGAGGAGGATTGAAGTCAGGATAGAAGCTACGACAACTGCCGCCGGCGCTCCTTACGAGAGTTATGCCCTCAGATACATTACCGCCCCCACCGGCGGCACCCTGCTTGAGAACGACAACATCCCCAGGATGGACAGCCGCGCAAGCACGTCCGTCGTGCAAATCAGGGACAAGAGGAGCACCGCCATAACAGGAAGCGATCTCCACCCCTGGACCGGCGACAACAGGATGCTCGGGATGAACCTGACCAGATATCTTGCTGGAGTGTCAGGGCAGGGCGAAGGTGCCATCAGAGAAGTCGTGTTCGAGAACGGGGAAGAGTTAATTCTGAGGCCCGGTGAGGGCTTCGTTCTATCTCAGGAACAGGCCGCCGGCTACGCTAGTCGAAGTATAAAGCTCTCGGTGGAGTGGAAGGAAGAAAACGAAAACACAGTGGCCGCGAGAGAAAACGTGTCCACGACAGAAAACCGTTACATCGTCTGCATTGGTCCGGCGGCGGGCTCCACTACCAACAGCACAAAGTTCATATCATTCGTTAACCCAGCTGGCAGCGGAAAGACCTTCGTCGTCAGGAGGCTTGGAATCCACGTGGACGTTGGGGCTGCCGCTGGGGCATACAACTTATACACACTCACATTCATCAAGCCCGACGACCCCCCCACCACCGGCACCGTGCTCCCTGTCGAAAACATCCCAAGGAAGAACTCATGGGCTGTCGCGTCCAAAGCGGATATTAGGTTGCGTCCGACAGACGGGAGTGTGGCCGTCAAACAGACCAGAATTTTGTGTACGGCCGGACCCGGGTGGCCGGGTACGTACGGGACACAAATTACTGGACACAATGAAGTTGTCTTTGAGAATGGGGAAGAGTTAATTCTGCAGGCTGGTGAGGGGATTTGTATTTATCAGGAACAGGCCGGCAACGCTAACCACAGGATAAGGCTGCTGGTTGAGTGGCAGGAAGTTGACGAAAGCACCGTCCATTGTGCGGAGAATCAGTATATTCTCACCATGCTCCCCAGCACAGGGGATTTTACCAACCTCGCATATGAAAACTTTACCGCACTCTACAACCCCACCAATAGCGTGAAGGCGGTCGTCATCAGGAGAATCGGGATAAGGGAAGAGTCGACGGCCGCTTCGAGCTATTCCTCCTTTATCCTCAGACCCATCACAGACGATGGCGGGGGCAACGGCTATAACCCTGATAATACCCAGATGCCGCATAAAAACTCGGACACGTCCAATCCGCGCATGCCACAAGCAGATATCAACACTGTGCCAGTAACGTATGCTCCTGACTTGGCTTTGAACGACTACCTCACCGCCGGATGGGACAACATTATGCTAGGATTTACATCGGCTGGGGCTGTTGGCTACATCACCGGCGAAAAGAGTGTCTTGTTTGCCGACGGGGAAGAGATTGTTCTGTACCCCGGCCAAGGCCTCGTCCTTCACGATAATGCGACGATGACCGCCTCAAGCTATAGAGTAATACAACTGGTGGAATGGAAGGAGGTACCCCTCTCCTACCGGGAGAACATCGAGCACGACATCACCGGCATCACGGGCGACTATGCCGCGGACACCTACCAGCTCCAGACCAAGTACTACATAACCGACGACGCGGAAAGCGTGAGCGTCTACGTGTACAACTTCTCCGGATCTGGCAGCTGGGACAACGTGGGAATCCTTCAAGGCGGCACCTCGGCAAGCCCGAACACCTTCACCTACGACATCGACGCCGACCACATCTCCGGCGGCCAGGTCAAAGTCCGTTACGTACAGCCCGACAACGATGCTAACATAAGCAGCCTGATGATCGACTACACGCGGGTGAAGTGCGAGAACCTCAGGTACTTCCTCCGCTGGGAGCACAAGATCGAGAACGTGGTGGTCCCCAAGGAAAACTACTACGCCTGGGACAACTACACTCTCAAGGTAAGGGGCTACGTCGACGGCGACACCGAGAACGTGATGGTCGCCATCTGGGACAACACGAACGGCCGCTGGGAGAACATCGATAACCTCGTCAGCACGGAGAACAGGACCGTCACAAAGACTATTCTGGGCGCTCAAATCGCACAATACCTGCGCTTCGAAAACATGTACATCAGGTACCAGTCCGTGGACAACAGTGACACCACCGCGACGACCGTGCACATCGACCTCTGCATTGTCGAGAAGACGAAATATTGCAACGATAACATAAGGTTCCAGGTCCGCGTGAGCCAAGACAACGTGAACTGGATCCACAACGGCTGGGAGAACCTCGGGCCCGATGGAACTTCAAACACCTGGTTCACCTCCTCCGGCACGAGCATGGCGAACATCCCGGACAACCGTTTCATCAAGTACATTGCCTACTTCGCAAGCAACGACAACACGTTGACCGGAGCAAACGGGCCCTTGCTGCATGATGTTACGATAAATGGCTCCCACATCGGAGTCAACCCCCCCAAAAAACCTGTGCTCTCCAAGCCTGACAACGATAACTACGTGTCTCCCCTCCCGACCTTTGAGTGGACAAAAGGGGACGGTGCCACCAGCCACCGCGTCGAGGTCACAACCGCCGAGAACTTCGACTCTACTTACAAGGTCGACAACGAGACTGTCGGGGATACAGGCACATGGACGAAAACATCTGACGATTATGTAGCTGGGACCTACTACTGGCGGGTGGTGGCGGTGAACGTGGTGGGCGAGAATATTTCCGCCGAAAACTGGGTATTCCACGTTGGTGCCTGGAAAGCTATTGAGAGCTGGAGCGGGACCGTCAGCGCGCCGATTCTTGCGCCAACGCTCAACTCACCGGCCAGCGGGCTGAACACCAACGCCATCCCGACCCTTGACTGGGACAACTCCCAGATGTTGGACAACTTCCAGCTCCAGATAGACAACAACCAGGACTTCACCTCGCCTGAAAACAACATCGAGGGGCTCACCCAGAGCCAGTACCAGCCGACTTACCTCGCGGACAACCTCTACTACTGGAGGGTGAGATCCCAGAGAAACTGCGAGAACTCGCCGTGGTCCGAGAACCGGAGCTTCCGCATCGACACCGTGAAGCCCCGCATACCAACCTTGAGCTGGCCCGCCGACGGAGAGAACCTGAACGACAACTTGCTCAACATCGACTGGACAGCGCCGGACGAGAACTCCTTCCCGCTGAAGTACAAGATTTGGATCGCCTACGACTCCAACTTCGACTACAACGTGGATAACTACCCGACGACAGTTTGGCTCGAGAACGATAACTACCAAGTCTTGCATTCCCTTGAGGACCACATCTATTACTGGACTGTCACGGTGATGGACAACGCCGGGAACGTGATGCAAGATGTATGGGACACCTCCACATACCGGAGCTTCAGAATCGACACCGTGAGCCCGGCCATGCCATCATACGTCTGGCCCAACGATACAGACTGGGTCAAGACCACGCCAAACCTTGACTGGAGCAACGTCCAAAACGACAACCAGGGCAAACTTGAGAACTCGAGGCTGGTGAAGTACTACGTCCAAATAGCGGTGAACGACCCCTCCTTCACGGAGCCGTATACCTCGGAGTGGATCGAGAACGACAACTGGGTCGCCACCTACGCCAGCGACAACAACATCAAGTGGTACTGGCACGTGAAGGCGAGGGACAACGCGGGCAACGAAAGCAATTACACTTCTGCCCGCTGGTTCAAGACCGACAGCGAGGTGCCTACGCCCTCGCTCTCCTACCCGGACAACAACGAGAACTTGGACGGGTTAACGGTCACCTTCCAGTGGGCCCGAGTCTACGATGGCGGGTCGGGGACCGAAAACTACTTCATCCAGATTGACAACGACAGCGACTTCAGCTCGCCGGAAAATGAAAACAAAAGAATCGGCGCGGACAACATCTCTTTCACCTACACGTTCGAAAACGGGACTTACTACTGGCGCGTGAAGGTGATTGACAAGGCAGGGAACGAGAGCTGGTCGGAGAACCGCGTCTTCACTTGCAGGAGATGGGTCCTCATTGAGAGCTGGACGGGAACCGTAAACACTGTGGCCATCGCATGGCAAACCATCGAGAGCTGGAGCGGGACTGCGGCTACTGTGACTCCTGCCTGGGGAAGTGTGGAGAGCTGGAGCGGAGATGTGAGTGCACCGATTCCTGTGCCGACTCTCCTATCGCCTATAGACGGCGAGAACACCAACAACCGCAAACCCAAGTTCGACTGGGATAACACCCAAGCCGCCACCAGCTTCGAGTTCCAGTACGACACCGACCCGGGCTTCCCTGCACCCTCCACCATAGGCACTGCCGAAAGCCAGTTCCAACCCGGTGCCAACTGGGCGGAAGGTGTCTACTACTGGCGCGTGAGGACGACGAGGAGCGATGCTTGGTCGCTCTGGTCGGAGAACCGGAGGCTGCGCATCGACATCACGCCCCCGAGCGCGCCGGACCTCAAATGGCCCAACGACGGAGAGAACGAGAACAGCACGACCCCCAACCTCGACTGGGATTCCGTTTCGGACCTCTCCCTTCCAATCACGTATGAACTTTGGATAGCGAGGGACGCTGGCTTCACGGACACCGCGTACTGGGAAAACCGCATACAGGTGGACAACAGGAAGATACCGCTAGGGAACGCCCTGCCGGATAACCTCTACCACTGGAAAGTGCAGGCTTGGGACAACGCCGGGAACCCGAGTGGCTGGGCGGATGATAGGAGCTTCAGGGTCGACACCTTGGCTCCTCCGGCGCCAGCACGGATTTTCCCAACTGACAGCGTTTATGCGTCCAAGACTCCGACCTTCACGTGGACGTCCCTGACAATAGAAAACGACAATTCCCTGCCAGTGACATATTACGTTGAAATCTGGGCCCTGGGTCTGCTGCAGGACAACACCAACGGGTTTATATCCGAAAACCAGTGGACAGCATCCAAGCCTCTGATGCCCGGAGTGACGTACACGTGGAAAATACAGGCCAGGGACAACGCCGGGAACACCGGGACATTCTCTTCTACGTGGACGTTCTGGGACGATGAGACGCCGCCGCCGAAGACCGAGCTTTACTCCCCTGAAAACAAGGCCGACTTCCACGAGAACTTCACGATTACCCTGCGGTGGCGCACGCTGAAAGACAACGCGAATGGGGACGATGAGTCCGGGATCGAGAACTACGAGATACAGATCGACGACGGGGACGACTTCATCTCTCCTCTGCTGTATGAGAACCGCACGGATAACTATCGCATTTACACATTCACGGGCTACGGCACCTACTACTGGAGAGTGAGGGCCTGGGACAAGGTCGGGCTTGTTGGGGAGTGGTCGGACAACTGGAACCTCACCATCCGCAAGTGGGGCGCCATTGAGAGCTGGAGCGGGACTGTTGCTACTGTGACTCCTGCCTGGGGAAGCGTGGAGAGCTGGAGCGGGACTGTTGCTACTGTGACTCCTGCCTGGGGAAGCGTGGAGAGCTGGAGCGGGACTGTTAGTGCTCCCGCCTCGTGGAGGAGTGTGGAGAGCTGGAGCGGGACTGTTGCTACTGTGACTCCGCTGTGGAGAAGTGTGGAGAGCTGGAGCGGGACTGTTGCTACTGTGACTCCTGCCTGGTACAAAGTTGAGGGCTGGA
>Ga0315282_10003179_pt1 | contig 29588 bp, 26 predicted proteins | sample YL17G07_20_MG_FD_203693 | JGI IMG/M metagenome (GOLD analysis project Ga0315282, IMG submission 203693) | Sediment microbial communities from Yellowstone Lake, YNP, Wyoming, USA - YL17G07_20 | ecosystem: Environmental > Aquatic > Freshwater > Lake > Sediment | place: USA: Wyoming | collected... | reverse complement strand
AGGCCGGGATCGAACCGGCACGGGGGTTGCCCCCCAACAGTTTTTGAGACTGTCGCGTCTACCAATTCCGCCACTTCGGCCGTGGAGCGGAAGACGAGGTTCGAACTCGCGACCCCCTCCTTGGCAATTAGCCCTCACCGATGCAGGCTGCTTCCGAACCTGAGAGGACGGCCCAGCCTGTGCAAGCTGCTAACAATTAGGAGGTCACGAGCCTCGCCAATTAGGTGGTCGGCTTTAGCCCACTCCGACGCCATCATAGCAAGGGAAGTAGCAGCCTGCAAGGCGGCAACCAGACGGGGCCGAGAGCTTGAGCCTGTGCCGTCAAGATGCGGGTCCAGCGGCCTCCCGGCCCATGAAAAGGCCAGGCCCAACTATCGACTCAGTGCCGGGGTTGAGATTCAAAATGAAGCGGGATTCTCAAGGAAGGATTACCGACGCAGCATGGGATCCTCTAGCACGGTGCCACCCGTTAGACGAACGATCGGCACAGCCTCCGAGCAGCCTCAAATGTCCGTGGGACAACGCCCCATCAGCGTGTCCTGCCGCTCACTGTGCCTGTCAATCGTACTGGCACTGAGCCCGAATGAACTCCACTACATCCCTAACCACGATGTCGACCGGCTGCCGCCCGTCTATCACCATATCGGCCGCCTCACGCAGTCTCCCGCCCACCTGTATTTCCGTAGAATGCCTCTCCGCGTTTTCGAAGCTAATGTCGCCGATTGCGCGCTCTAACACTCGCCGTTTTCGCTCAGCACGACCAACATCCACGAAGACCAACACCGACACTGAGGGCGCCGCCATGGAACGAATCGCATCCATCACCTCCACGTGCCGGACCCCGTCCACAACAAGCGACTCCTCGGACGACCACTCCGCCTGACCTAACACCCGCCGACAGAAATCCTCCACGTTCCCAGCGACTAGCTCTGCGCCGACCTCCTGCAGCGTCTCTCTTGTCTGGTCTAGTCCGCGCTGCCTGGCCACCCCGCGAACATAGTCTCCGAAACTAACCCGAGGCCAACCTAGAGCTGCTGCTACCCTCTTAGACACAACCGACTTGCCACTTCCAATCCCCCCTGCGAAGCACGCCACTAACCGATTCATTCGACTGCTAATCCCATGCTACGTCCTTCTGCCCCAACTATCACCCATCCTCTGCGATCCCTCTTGGGAAACGCGACTGGTCGCAACCGGCGCGCATGACCGATAGCCATCAAGGTAGCGAACGATGCACGTTCCCGCGCCCTCCAGAAGCCAGGATCCTGAGCGCAGAGCGCCTCACTGAACTCCCGCCTGATCTCAGACCATGTGCCCGGATCCAATCGGTAGAACCATACGTCCGAGATCTCGCAAACCCCCACGACAGGACCGCCTGACCTCTTCAGAAGCACTACATCACCAGGTCTGACCCGACCAAAAGGCGCGGACCGCCGAACCGAGAAGCGCGACTCTACTGTCTTTCGTCCCTCAAGGACAAAGCGCAGAAACGGCTCCACAAAGACCGCAACATGAAGACGGCCTGCCCCCACCCCGCTGCTGCGGGCTAGTTCCCCAAAGCGGCCCGCCCAATATGGGTCGCCCTCAAGGGAAAGCCCCACCTGCCGCACGCAGTGCCAGGCTGACGCCACGGTCCCACTTTAGCACAAGTGCCATCTCATTTCATCCATTCCTCGAACAAACTTCACTAAGCAGCCGACTCAGCGAGTCGACCTCCTCTTCTCTCAGCCCCTGGTGCAGTCCCGCCTCCCTTGCCGCGACCTTTGGCGTCTTCCCGCAAACAACCAGTCCAAGAGCCTCTCGAACAACCTCCACCCCCTCTATCGAATAGGCAACGTTGTCGGAAGTCCACAAATCGATCCTGCCTCGGTAACGAGCTCTGCGAGATACGGAAGGGAGAACCCCGCTCGTTCCCGCCACCGGACAAAAACTGAATCGGCTCACTCTTTCCACATCACAGCGGCGCACTTTGACTTTGCGCTTCCTAACCTTGTAGTCGTCCCACTCTGGTTCATCCCGTGGCCGTTCCACGATGATACCCGCCGGCGGTTTCCGCACCTTCCGAAAGCAGAATAGATCTGCCCTCCGCCAGGCACTACAGCGGATACCTTCCGCTGCTAGCGCAACCTCTTCAAACCTCGGTGTCTCGTACATTATGGCCCCAGGCCGGATGTCCCACAGGTCGAGCCCAACCCGTAGGCCAAACTTCACAATCTGCGCCCGATCCTCGCTGGCACCGGGACGCGTCAGCCAGGGCAGCACGCACAGCACCACCACACCCGCCTTCTTGAGAATCTCGGCGGCCCGGAGAAGGAACGCCGAGTAGAAGACTGGGTACCAGGGCGGATCCGCAACCACCACGTCGTACTTCTCCTGCCCATCCCCAATCCCGTCGAACAGATCGTGTTCCACGAGGCCCCGGGTGAAACCTAGGAGTCGCAGCTCATCCAACAAGGAGCGATTCCGCTCAAACAACGTGACATCCACCCCGCGCCTAACCAGGCAAGGAAACAGCGTCCTAGCGCCAAACAGCGCGACCGTACCGTTCTGCCCAGACAGCCTCGTCACCAGCCGCGTCAGCTTGCCCAAGGTGAGCCGCGTATAACGCCAATCGTAGTCAGCCGGGTGCGGGTCCGCTATCCCTTCCCAGGCTGAGGCCGACTCCCAACCACCCCTTGGACCCCTTGGGGCCGAGCCCGCGCCAGCACTGTTCCCCCACCCCACGAAGGAAGTCCCGTCCTGCAGAACTAGACCTTCGCGCACAAGATCGTCTAACACCTTCTGGATGTCGCCCGGATATGCTCCCTCTGCTCGCAGCGCAACGCCACGCAAGTTCTGCGCTCCCCCGTTCAGAATCTGCAGCACTCGGGCTCGCAGGCGCGCCCCGTACGTTCCGTCGCTCACAAGACAACTCGCCTTACGATGAGCGGTCCCCACCCATCACACCGCCGTCCCAGCTACTCCAACCTATTTTCGTAAATTCGGCGCTCGCGAATCGTAGGAGGGAACCGTCTTTGGAGTTCCTCGGACCACGCCGCCACGGCTTCGTTCTGGATCTCGAGCGCGCGCGCGTGTTCCGCTCTCATTCGACTGACGGTCGGAGTGAATGGACGAATCCGCAACGGCACCGTCCGTAACGGAAACAAGGGGTGCACTGCCTCTTGTAGCCTGTCCACGAAATCGCACATCCGGCGAGCCACAGCCCCACCGTCATCTGACGTGAACGTCGCGTAGCCGTAAACGTCAAAACCCGCCCTCACGATTCGCCTCATGAGCTCAAACTGCAGACGGAAAAGGCCGGGATCAGCTGTCGTGTTGAAAGTGAAAGACTGCTCATCGAATCCTTTGAAGCAACCAACTCGTCCATAATTCCGGTAGGAGGCTAGTCTTTCTACCTCCCCCGCAGACAGATAGCGCCACAGATAGTCGTTGCTCAAATTGTCATCCGACCATAGATACACCTTCGTTTCCAACCCCCTCCGCACCAGGCCATCCGCAAACCAGAGGGTCCACTCCGGAACCAGGTCAGGTTGGCCACCTGAAAGGTCTATGATCGGCGGGCGATCCGATTCCGCCAGATATAAGTCGATTAGATCATCCACTGTCTTGAAATCCGCATGACTCCGACTAGCCGACAGCAGTTCGAAGTCCACATAACAGTACCAACACCGCCAGCTGCACACCGCAATCTGGAACAGCTGCACCTCCAGCGCGTCGCTCCTCTCCATGCCTAGCCACAGCAATGCAGGGTCAATTGGAAGAGGATTCGCTGGCCAATGATCGTCCACCCATCGACGAAAATGATGAATCCGTCCCCACCCCTGGCAATTCGGCGCGAGAGTGAGGTCTTCCAACTGCTGCGCTCCGTCATACCGAGCGATGAGCACCTTCCTCGACATCAGATCGACGGCCTTCTTCCGAAGAGCCCTTGAGAATCTCTCCGTGTCGATAACACGCACGCCCGCATTCCCTCCGCGCTCGGAGATACCGCCTATTGGTCTTTCCTGGTGGGTGGGATACGCTGCCCCTCTGCTGCTAAGTCCGGAATGCGTTCACCGATGTACCTCATTGCCAGGTCCGTCAAATAGCTCACCTCCTCATCAGTCAGCTCCCGTCCCCTCGGAATACCGTGCCAGTATTCCACACAGACACGACAACACGACGCCGTCCCGTGTTGGCCATAGTGAATCGGATTACCCGATCCCTCCCTCGGGGTCTGATACCCATCGCGTACCGGACTTGCGGCCCCAATCGACTTCCGGATCTTCGCTTCCACCGCTTCTCTCAGCTTCCAACTGCCTTTTCGTAAGGCATAGTTTACTGCTCGCTGGTCTATTTGCACATGCCAGAAATAGTGGCGGAACTTCTCGTAATGGAGGGCTGACACCGTGTAGGCGGCGTCAGAAATGTCTCGCTGATGAACCCTGCCCCAGTCCACCAGCTGAGCGCCACACGCGCGGCACACCCCCGACTGATTGGCGAGCTTCATTCGCTTGGTCTGCCTAAAGCAGTGCAGATTCTTGTCGCACTCCGTGCTCGTGCACGTGATCCTAAGCGGTGCCAGCGGCCGCCTCCGCGCCTCTGTCTTCTCCATCGCCACTACTCCCGCTCATCCAGCGCCCGCACGAGTATGTCCCGGTCTACGTCGCTCAAATACTCAACCTCCATACCTCGCAGCAACCGGTCCCGCGCCAACTGCCATGGATTCCCCGATGCCCTCTGTAGATTCCTGGCTGCTCCCCACCAATTGATGCCTTGATGCGTCAAGCGGAATGCCAAGTAGTTTGCCAAGCCTTCTACCGGAACTCCTTCTTCGACCGCAACTCTCTGGACCACCCTCTTCAACCGCTCAACACTGCCACCCGAGGCCTTCACGCACAGCTCCGCCAGTTCTTCGGACCGGCCCCCGAGTATCACATCACCAGCAAACTCTCCTGCCGCTTCCTCCTCCGACTGCTCCCCAGACCCCCCTCGGTATCCCTCCCCTTCGACCACCACCAGCTCCTCCTTCTCCGGCGCGTCTCCTGCGTGCCAAACTTCGTGCATCAGGTCGAACAACCAGAACCATGGGAGCTGAGTCCGCTGCTTTACCACCACCACATTCCTCCCCTTCACCCGCCAACACGCTGCATGAAATGTTCCCGGATCGCTCAGAGGGACGACTGGAATTCCGAGGCTCCAAACGTAATCCAGCCCGGCCTCAAACGTCACCGAGCCATACCTAGATAGCAACGTTTCGCGCACCTCCTTCGCGTCCCGCGGAACCCTATGCCTAGTCAGCCCCGGCGTCGCCTGAAGTGCCAACAGAGCTATATACTGAGCATAGACCAAATACGCGCTTACACGGACTTCGTTAACTCGCGCTGGCAACTTGAACCGCGTCGCCATCGAAGCAGCCGCGTCCACTTTCAAGGGTCCTGGGCCGATGATATCCTTCGGTGCCCATCCAAAAACCCGACCCACAAGCCCTGCCACTTGACACGCTAGCGCTCCCTCCTGCTGCTCACCCCTCTTGATCTCCACCGCTATCGTCCTCGGAACCAGGCGCCTCAAGATGAACTCGCGATCGAGTCCGACTCCCTTCAACCGATTGAACACCGCTGTGCTCGATACGTCGGCTGGCGGCATCTGATCTTCACGAAGGGGCAACTTCAATGCTCCAATGATCTCCCTCATCCTCTTCATGCTTGCCGAAGCATACTCGGTAGCCTCATATCGCTGTATTTGTTGTTCCTTCAGACCCACTCTAGCCGCCAGTTCCTTCTGGCTCATCCCGCATGCTATACGCGCCCTGATGAGCGCCCGGGGCAACTCCTCGAAGGCACCAAGCTCCACCGCCCCAGTCTTCCCACCCCGAAGCTCCTCGTACTCCTGGAGATCCCTCATTAGATCGTCCAGCTGGCTCCGCAACGCCTCCTCCTCAGCCTTCACGAGAACTGGATGCACATTAGCTCTGCGCCGCTGCGACCCTCTCAGTTCGCCCAGAGCCCTCGCGAACTTCTCGGCCTGAGCCTTCGTGATTCTGTACTGTCGCTCATTCTTGATCATGAAAGCCTCCGCAAGTCCACGGCAATCAGCCCTTTTGGCTTCCCGGAGTTCTTGTCGACCTGAAAGAAGGCCAGGAACGCCGGGCCGCTCGTCGCCGCCATCGAGGACGACGGGAAAAGCTCCCCCTTAAACTTCGCTTTCTGCGCGGCTCGGCCCCTGTCGAACTTCAGCAGTATCGGATCAAGACGTGACGGGTCCACGCCTGCCGGGTCCCAGCACGCGTCGAAGTCCGCCGGCACATCCTTCGATGTCACAAAGCTGCCATCAATGTAGGCCATCGTACAGCCCGCGTCCCGTAGACACTCCAGCGCGGCCTTCAGCCCCTCCAGCAATTCCCGCCGGTGTGGCGTCGTGCCGAATCGATCACACAAATCCTGCCAGGTTGCCCAGTGTATCCCCGGCGGCAGGTTGCCATCTTCGTTGAACGCCGGTATCACAACACAACAATAATGTTGTGTGCCTCCAATGTCAACCCCCTCCACGCCCACAACCCTTACCAACCGACTCCCTAGACAGACTTCAAAGTCGCGTCGAACGATGGGCAGCCATCCTCGGGCAGGAACGCCACGAGTCCTGACCCGCAACCAGCGCCAACGGTGGGGAAGCTGCAGCCCGGATGGCACCTTGCGCTTCAATTGGCGGATAGTGATGGCCGAGCCGGCGCTCATCGATTACGTTGTGCTCCATGAGTTGCTTCACCTCCGGATCCGCAACCACTCGGAGGAGTACTGGACGGAGATGGCCGGGATCATGCCCGACTTCCGATTTAGACGAGCCCGGTTGAGAGATGTCGGCGCCAGCTTTTCGATGTGACGTCCGCCGAGGAAACTCACGCCCACGGAAACGCCAACCGATACGCCGACGGTCACCTACACGCCCACGGCGACCCCTACCGACACGGCCACGCCGACTCCGACTCACACGGCCACGAAGACCGCTACACGGACGCCAACGTCGACCCCGGCCGTCGTCTGTGGCGACGTCACGGGCGACGGACGGGTGACTGCTGCAGATGTTGTGGCCGAGACTCTGGCGATTCTGGTCGGAAGTCGGAATCCACGCTACGACGTGAACCATGACGGCAAGGTGAACCTCAAAGACCTGGAGATCGTGATCCGCCAGCTGGGGAAGCGCTGCTAAGACGCGCGACACTGGCCCTCAGGCGGCCGGGCGCAAACGACCAAAGACAAGCAGAGGGGCTCCGTGGCAGCCCCTCTGCTTGTTGGCAGCACTACGCGTCTCCCTGCTGTGGAACGCCAGTGTCACCCAAGCCCCGGCTCCTGCCTAGAGCGTTGCCTAGCTGAGACCAGAAGCCGCGCTGGCGTCTTCCGCTTCACCGAGGCGCAAGGAGGATGGTCTGGGATGGCGCGATCCCGTCGCTAGGCCAAGGGCAGATATCGAAGATTGCACGCCATTGCCCGTCGGATCGGCTGCCGTTCCTGGATCTGAGGCAATGACCGAAGCTGGCCACAAGAAGTGCCAACGCCGTTCCAGGCGTGACGCCGAAGGTGCATTCCCGGGGCAAAGCCAAGTCGGCTCTTGCGGTCAGAGGGTTGCCAGGCCCACGATTCGCGCGCGTGTCGACCGCACTTGGTCAACCTCCGCTCTCAATCCAGCCTGGGCGTCAGCCAGACCGCGCTCGATGCGTAGGTGCAGGTCGTCTGCGAGCGACACCGCCTCCATCTTGGCCTTCGCGGGTGTTGCTGTGAGCAGTTCAACGTCGTGTCGGGGTGAAGCGGTCGCCCAAGATCCATCGGGGCCCACGACGGCGTTCTCATAAGCGGCCCTTCGACTGCCATCTTCCAGGTCCGCTTCCACGAGATATCGGATCGAGTATGCAGCGTGCGGGCTGGGCTCGGTAGAGGTCAGTCGGGCGACTTCGCCTGGAAAACGACCTCCCTGCAGATGGGCAAGGAGTGCGTCGATTAGGGGATGGCCGATGCCTAGCAGCTCTGTGCCGCGGCGCCTCATCGCCAGATCCCGGTCAAAGGTGACCGAATTGTAACGGGGTGCAACACCGGTAAAACTGAGAACTGCTTCCGGCGTCTCGATTCGATAGAGATCGCCCGATGGAAGCATCGAGCCGCCCAGCCTCGTGATCGCCTTCTCAGTGAGGAGCCTCAGATCGGCCAGGCTGAAGTGCCCTTGCAGCGCACGATAGTAGCGTAGGTCGAAGGCTTCGAGATCTTGAGTGAGGGTTCGCAAGGCCTCACTCGCGAGCCTGGCCTTTGCCATTGCCTCGCTGATCTCTCGCTCCGTGCGATCATAGTCGCGGTCGACCAGTGCCCGCTTGTAGAGATCCTGGTAGTTGGGAGATAGGCCGAGAAAACCTAGAACCTCTGACCTGAAGTCCTCGGTGACCTGTCCGGTCACTGGGTCGACTTTCCCGATGGTCGCTGCAATCTCCAGTAGCTTTTCTTCCAGCAGTGAGTAGATCCGTTCCTCGACCGTATCTTCCGCGACCAGGTTGTAGACCTGCGCTGTGTCCTGCTGGCCGTACCGGTGGATCCTCCCAATCCTCTGCTCGACGGCCATAGGATTCCATGGGAGGTCATAGTTGAACATGATGTGCGCCGTCTGCAGATTGATTCCCTCGCCGCCAGCCGAGGTGGAGATCAGGAACCGGGCTCCGTCAGGTGCCCAAAAGGCCTCCATGGCTGCGATCTTGTCGTCCAGCGGGCCGCCCTTGATGCTCGCTAGCGTGTTGGCTCCGTACAGCTTGGCAAGCTCCTCGCAGAGGAATTCCAGCGTATCCCGATACTGCGTGAAGATTACGAATTTCTCATCGGCTCGCTCTCGGCGAACCTGCTCTATCGCTCTGACCAGGGTGTCAAACTTCCTGTCTGGTCCGTTTGGCACCCGCTCGATGAGCTCGCGCACCTTGTTGGTCTCGTTGGGGATGGCAGCCTCAGCGTAGATTCCCGAGTCGCCCTCCTCATCCCCATCGAGTGCCCACCTTGTCACCTCTTCCTCCATCGATTCTTTCTTTGCCAACCGCTCCTTCATCCGAGCGATGAAGGAATCTGCCTCTGCGATCTGTATTGGAGACGCTGGAATGCCCTCAATCGCGACAGCGAGTTGTCGCATCTCCTGCTGGAGGGCCAGCCACTTCTCTCCCGACCGTTGGAGGCCAGCTCTCTCCAGAGACATTTGCTGGCGCGCCAGCAGAGCAAGCAGGCGCCGGCGGAGAGCTTGGCGGATCGCTCTCGGGCTCGAAGACATGATCTTCTGGAAGGTGGCCATGACGAAGCCTACGGCGCGCTGCTGGCTGGTGGTCTTCTCCTGGCCGACGCCGGCAATGTCGTAGCCTTCACGTAGATAGTCGGTGAGGAGATCGTAGAATCGGCGTTCCCTGGCGGCCATGGGGAACTTCTGGGTGTGGACCTGGCGGCGCATGAAGATCGGCTGCCCACGGGCGTCTGTTACCTCCCGCTTGGTGCGCCGGTACATCACTCGGTTTAGGAGGCCCCTGTGCTCCGTCATGGCCTCCGGAGCCTCAAAGAGCTGATCGTCGAGGAGCTGAACCAGCGACCAGAACTGGAAGCCGTCTCCCTGGTGCGGCGTCGCCGTGAGGAAAAGCATGTTTCTCGTTTGGCCCCGCAGTGCTTCAGCTAGTCGGTAGTTCTGCGTCGTGTCGACCTTCTTGCCGTACCGTTTTCGCGATAGGTGGTGTGCTTCATCGATGACGATCAAGTCCCATCGCGGGGCAAGCCGAAGGGCCTCTAATCTCTTCGGTCGCTTGAGAGTGTCAATGGAGGCGATGACCCGAGAATGGATCTCCCACGCGTCCGGGCGACGGTCCGAGAAGTCCTCTCCCAGCACTTCAAAGTGGAGGCGGAAGGCATCGCTCAGCTCTTGCCGCCAGTTCCGAATCAGCCCAGCGGGACAGACGATCAGGACACGGTTGGCTTCGCCACGGGCGACAAGCTCCCGGATAATCATGCCGGTCTCGATGGTCTTGCCCAGCCCTACCTCATCGGCAATGAGAAAGCGCCGCCGACTCGCAGCGACCACATCGTGCGTGAGGAGGATCTGATGGGGAAGGAGCGCCGTACGGCTGTTGGACAGCTCACCGCCACTGTTGTGGAGTGGTAGCTGGTAGGCGAGTTGCTTCAAAAGGAAGTCTTGGGGATCATCGAGGTCGCCCGCAGCCAGCCGCTCCCACAGTTCCGGTGCCCGCTCCAAGCGGTCGACCGGTATGGTCTCCAGGCGACGGCCGTCCGGGGTGTCGAAGGCTACGTCCGCCTGATAAACGCCGCCCGACTCGCGGACGCGCAGGACCTCCCCGGCACCTAGTTCGCGGCGATCGTAGGCAATAACTCTGCCATTGACTTGGATCGGCTCGTTCTCAGCCACTGGTAAGGTTGAAGTTTGCGCTGTAGTAGTTGTTCCCTCGTCCGTCGGTGTTGGGGGGAGGCGAGCCGAAAATGACGCCCACGGGCAGCCTACGGTCTCGGTACTCCGACCACATCTCCTCACCCCGCTTCAGTTTGCCCTTGAACACCACCTGGACGCTCACCAGCCGTCGCTCCAGTTCTGATGCGGCAGCGCGTAGCCGATGCCGTATGTCGAGGGCAAGCTCTCTCTCCACGGGCATGGCGGCGATCAGGACATCCTCCAGGCCCATGACCCGCAGCTCCTGAAACCGAGCGAAGGGCAGCTCATCGGCCGCCAGCTCACGCAGGAAATCAAGCAGGCCTATAGGGTTGCCGTGCGGCGTGATGCCCCCTTCACGAAAGAGCGCATGGCTGTAGCGGTCGACGAGTTGATACCCAGGCATCGGCCTAGCTCTCGCTCCTGAAGAGCGGCCCCAGGTCCATAAGGTTCAAGATCTTCTTCAGCGTGGGGCCCCATTCCCGCCGGCGCTCCGACAGGTACTCGCAGGCGGCCTTGATCTGCGGCGCATCGCCGCGGAAGCGCTGCAGCCAGGGCATAAGGTTCTCGCCTCCTTCGGCGACGCCCATCAGGAAGTGCACCTTATCTATGAAGAGAACCCGCCTTTGGTTCCTGCTCACTTCCTCGCCGAATAGCGTGTGCTGGACAGGACCGCCCGCGTCGCCAAACTTCTCCCACAGCTCGTTGTGGCGCTCGCGGGGCGACCTGACCTCGTATGTGCGGCCCCTTCCGGTCCGGCCTTTGATGATCAGCCCGGCGTTCCGCAGTACATCGATCTCCATGATGCCGCGCGTGGCCTTGTGCACGTCGTCGCCCTTGATCTCCCGCTGGCCGCAGAGCGCGGTGAGGTAGATATATGACTCGGGGTCGACATCCTGAAGCTCTGGCGGCAGTGGCTGTTCGCGGGTGACGAGCTGGTCCACCATCATGCGGATCTCCTCTAGCGCGGTCCCCAGCTCGACCTCCTTGCCCTCGTGGTCCACCACAGCGCCGTAGTGGCGGCTGTAGAGCTCCAGACACTTGCCGATGAGGATGATGCGCACGTCCGCCGCCGGGAGCGGCTCGCGACCATAGCGCCGACCTTCAATCCGTTCGATCTCCTGGCGAGCGTTGCGGCGGACCTCCTGGCGGACGCCAGCCCATGAGCGCGCCTCGATGGTGGCTTGCTGATCCCGCTTGCGACAGACATGGATGAGGTCGTAGGCGATCCCCTCGGTCCCCATGAGGTTCATTGATGTCTCCGATTCCCCGTGGACGGGGTAAACGCCAACGACCTCGAAGTTGGCATTGCAGACAGACCGCAGCAGAGCCTCCCAGGCTCCTTCCTCACTGTGGTGGAATGTGAACACCAACAGCCCGTCATCCTTGAGGACGCGATGGCATCCGCAGAAAACCGCTGTCAGACACGCTTCGAAGTCTTCAGATGTCTTGCCGCGAGAAGGGTTCTTTATGCATTCTTCAGCCTTGGGCGTCTCCTCTGGGGCGAAGGCGGGATACCTTGGAGCCAGTAGGAGCCGGTCCCACGCATAGAAAAAGTCCATGAGTTCTGCATAGTTCACGTTTCCCACGTAGGGCGGATCCGTAACCACGAAGTCGACGGCGTGACTGTCGAGCCGCAGCTTCGCAGCAGAGTAGGGCGCGAGTTCGGCACCGTTCCGAACAGGATCGCGAGGCTCCGAACTGCCGTAGTCTCGGAAGCAATCTCGGAAGCCAATGCCGTCCAGTAGGATGTCTCGCCGCTGAAGAAATGTGTTAGTACCGGAAACACCGGTGCCCCATACATTCTGCTCGCAGAAGGTGCTCTTCGGCTGAAAATCGTGGCGGGAGAAGATCCCACCGGGGGCCGTGCCGCCCGGACTGTTCCGAGATGCACGGTTTCTCGTGAACATGTTGTTGGCCTCCAGCGTGCTAGAGAACGCACAGAGGAGCATCTCCTTGAGGGTCTGATTCGGCTCGTCGTCCAGGGCCTTCAGCAGCGTCGACAGGGAGAGGAGCTGTCGCGGGTTTAGTAGCTGGTGCCAACAAAGGAAATGGTGCTCTAAGAGGCGATGTGTCTCCTGGCCGTCTGGCACCTTAGACTTCGGGTATGGCAGCCGATCCTTCTCCCGGCCCCAGGTCTGACAGGCTTGCTGGTAGCGGGCCAGGTCGGCGGCGGTGATACGCTTGAAGAACTTGCCGTTGTTCCTGGTGAGGAGGCAGGTGTGGTTGGGCTGCCGCTTCTTGGTACGGCGGCGCTGGTTCTCACCGAACAGGTCTTGACCCTCATCCTCTTCGTCCTCGCTATCGCCGCCGCAGCGCGGGCACCAGCCCTCGATGGCGTAAGGACGCGTGGGCAGCAGCTCATCCTCGCGCAGCCACTTCCGGACGGAGTCGAGCACTCCTGCCTTCGTCCCGCAGGCACAAACAAACTTCTTGGCGTCCCCATCGTAGTAGCCGACGCGTCGCTCCTGCGCAACCGAGTACTCCTCTTTGCAGACGGGGCAGTTGACACTCTCGGGCACCGTGCCACGGTACTGCCAGACCGCCTCGCAGAAGGGGCAAAGAAGGACGGTGAGGTCCACCTTCTTCCGCAGCGGCTTAGTCTCACTGGGCCGAGGCGTCACTTGTTCCCTGCACCAGGGACAGCGTGCGGGCGATGCTGCCGCATAGGTCCAGCGCTTGTTGCCTCGACCGGCACCAGCCGCGTCCTGCGGGTTATCGACCATGAGCGTCGGCTCGGCAACGAGGGCAGCAGGGTCAAGTTCCCAATCGAAGGACTTGCCGCACTTGGGGCAGCCTACGTCGCGCCAGTAACGGATAGAAGGCGTCTTCTTGGAGACTACATAGTCTCCGAAAAGGGGCACCTGGCGCTTGCAGTTGGGGCTGGTGCAGATGGCCGACTTTACCCAAAAGGTGTAGATGATGTCGGCATCCTCGCGGCCGGCGCCGCAGCACGGGCACTCGGTCTTGTACTGGTCGAGGAGGGTCTCGCGGACGGACTTCCCACTCCACTCGACCTTGCGGTTGGCCAGCCGATCAAAGGCGTCCTTTAGAGCGTCCATGTCGACCGGCTCCACTTCCGTCTTGACGATGAACCAGGCGACGGGGTTGAGGTCGATGCCGACGACCTTGCAGCCGAGGCGGAGCGCCTCCACCACTGTGGTGCCGCCGCCCATAAAGGGGTCGAGGATTACCTTCCCGTTGGTGTCGGGGTCGTTGGAGTGGTCCTTGTAGAACTCCTCCATGATGTCGGTGCCGGCGGGCTTCATGGCGCCCAGGAGGATGGCCCGGAAAACGCAGGACGCGCGGCGGGCGAACCACTTGTGCATCTGGTAGATGGGCTTGAAGGCGCTGCGCTCCGGCACTGCCAGCCGGTTGATTTCGACGATGGGGAAGTACTCCTCAATGGCGCGCTTGGTCGTGGCCTTGCTCTCGGTCGTCATCCGTTCTTGGCCTCCAAGATGATCCAGGGAACAAGCATCTCCATGAGAGAGAGCCCGCCATGCTTGTAGAGCCGCGACCCGCCTGGACCCGGCGGGTGCGTCTGCACGCGGCCGCGGATCACGGCAACCCCTCTGTCTCCCAGCACGGCGAGGTCAGGATGCTCCGGCGGGGGCGTCCCATCACCCAGCCGCCGAAACCTCTCTCCGGCGAGGTAGGCCCGCAACGGCGTCAGCTCCTCGTTAGCGCGGGCGAAGGACAGGCCGGGGCCAAAGAAAACGTACCCATGGTCGCTCGTTATCAGGATCCGTCTACCCTTGGGAATCTGCTGGACCGTGTTGAGCCATGCCGTCTCCAGCAGCGACTGAATCTGCTCGAAGTGGTGTGGAAACCGAGCCCCGCTGTCCGCGTATGTGTTGTCGGGAAAGGCCGACCAGAGCAGGAGAGTCTCAGCAATGCCTTCTAGCCGGTGCTGCTGGTTTTGGTGGCTGTAGTAGTGGGCCTTGACGCCTCTCTCAGCGAGCTCGCGCCGGCCCGGAAGCTGCGACGGGGCAACTCTCCCAGCCGCAAGTCGTTGGTCGACGTATTCCAACGTGTCGCTGGGCACCGGTGCCAACGAGAAGCCAACCGTCCGCGCCTCCAATTGAGACTGCTCGGCCAGGCGGAGCACCGCCGGCACCTCGCGCAAGGATAGCCCGTCGAACACAACTGCGGCGCGCGGTTCAGATGTCTCTAGGAAGGTAGATATGTCGCGTTCAGGCGAAGGCGGGGCCAGAAGCTCGTCGTAGACGCGCCAGGCCGCTGCGGCTAGCAGTTCCTCGAAGGCGTTGACCTCTCTCTCGCCTTCTTGAAGGTACTCGGAGGGGCCAAGACGGGCGTACTGAGCCGGACTCCATATGTCGTCCATGAGCCACCCAGTGAGCCAAGGCAAGCGTGGCCCCGGCACCGTGAGTCGCTCAAGAAGCGCACGATCAAGGAGCGGCATTCTCATGACTCTCGCTGGTTGAAACCGTGACCCATAGGTCTGCTCCGTAGTCGGCCTGAGGCAGTGCGGGAAGCGCTTCGATGAGCCGCTCAACCTCTGCCTTGGTGAACTGCCCTTCCTTTTCGATGGTGATCTCGGCGGCGAGACGCCCCGGTCCATCGAGTGTACCGCGCAGTGCTGCCGGGAAGGAGCTGAGGTCTCCTACCTGGGTGTCATTGAAGACGACGAATCTGACTTTCGTCACCGTCGCTTCGCCGCGCTGCTGCAACCGTGCAGCGACCTCCTCACGTAACCGACCAATGCCCGGTTGCGCATGCACAGCGATCTGCTCGACGGCCAGGGCAGGCGGCGGTGTGACCACCTCCGTGGTCTGATGTTCGGGCGGCGTTTCAACAGGGGCTTCCGATGGCCGAGAGGGTGGTGCTTTGACCTCAAACGGCAGATCAACGATAGCAGTCCAGAGTTCCGTCTCTGTTAGCTCGGGCTCGCTTCCGCAGTAGTTCCCCCGAGGATGGCGCACGCTCAGCTTGCGAGCCTTACAGAGACTACGCACGGCGGCAGTAACCGAGCGGACTGTCGTGGGCACTGGAAAGCCAAGCGTCGTCCGATACTCGCTATCGATCTGTTGCACGGTCCTTCCAAACAGATCGGTGAGGCGCGGCTCAAGGTGCTCTTCGAAGACCAGCGTCGGGAAGAAGTCCTGACTTAGGCGAGCCAGCACATCCTCCTTACTTGACGCTGGACCCAGGCTCTCCTCCTCCACCTGATCCTCGCCGGCCTCCACTCCGTAGCGCTCCCAACGAATGACGCTCAGACCGGCACGCCGGATGGCATCTGCAACGTTGCGCCTATCCTCCCGGGCGATAGCCTCATAGCGAGAGCGCCGTTCAGCATCGGGAGCGGACTTGGCCAACTCCCGAGCTGCGAGCATACGCTGGCCCCATTTCAAGAGGTCCTTGTCAGTGTCTGCGTCGAAGGTTGGGGCCCGCGGCTCCAAGATTATCACCTGGTTACGATTCGCGACGCCGAACAGGAGGTCATGGCGCTCATCTTGCTCAAGCCGCTTGGGAGCGAGGACCCAGCGGATTCTGTCTCTTTCCAGGGCCTCCAGTGCTTCCTTAGGCGCCTCAACATCAGTGAACACAAGGCTGTTTGGCTCCCGGAAGATTTCGTCTCGCCAGAGTGTATGGATCTCGCTTCGAGCCAGGTCGTCACTGAAAAGCAGAGAGCGATATTCGACCTTTGCCTCCTCATTCTCTTCCACGTCGAAGAAGTAGCGGTTCTCCTGCACGTGGAAATGAGAAGCGTACTTCTGAAAGGCGAGAAGGGCCTGCTCCACCTCGTTGACGTCTACGCCGGGGCCAACCACGTGTCGAACGATCTCTTCCTTGGTCGCCCCGGCATTGCGTGCCATCCCCGAAAGAGTGTAGAGGAGGACTGTAGCCGCAATCTGCGACGCGTAGGGTACCTGTTGTAACTCCTCCAGATTGGTGCGGGCGCTCTTAATCAGGTCGCCAGTAGTATCGAGGTCGGCGAGACGCACTGTCACTTCCCTGTCAGAGAGGGAGGCGTGTGCGCACGTCACCAGATTAGCTTCACGGTAGGACATGCGAACAAGATTGGCCAGAAAACCCAGGGCGCCACGGACATTCTGGAAGCCACCGCGAGCAGGCACACGAGTTAGCATTAAGTCCAGAAGTTCTGGGATAAAGGGATAGGTCTGAAGAAGTCGTGCCCGGTATTCGTCGACCCGGAGGTCGGGTATCATCTTCGACCAGGCATTGAGGAAGCTGTCGATAATTGTGAGCGCACGCTTTGGGTCGAATTCCTGGTAGTTCTCAAAGACCCTATGCTGGACGATGCGCGCTCGGTCGACGTTATCGCTGAATCGGACCTGACACGCCGGCACTCTCTTGAGAGTGCTCCCCGGCTCCTCCTGATCGCCGTAGATGCTAGCGAGCACGGTCACCTGGTCCGACCGGTTGGCCCACTCGGACAACATCTGCAGGAATGCGAGATTCTGCGCCTTCATCGCTGGCTCAGAGATAACCCGTATGCCTTGTTCCAGCTCATCGAGAATCAGCACGACCCGCTTGTCTCCCAGTGCTGCCTGAACCTCTGAGAGAGCTGGCTGGAGGGCCTGTTTCGGGGCAGGTGACCCCGTCACCTTCTCGAACACAAAGTCCCATATTGAGTAGAGAGGAAGGTCAGTGAATTTGTTGATGACGACTAGAGCGTCAGGCGGAATAGAGCAAGTGAGCCCATATCGAGCGAGCCACGCTTTCGCCGCGTCAGGGGCGTTGAACAAGTGATAGATGAGCACTAGAAGGTGGGACTTACCGCTCCCCTTCAGCCCCTGGAACAGGTACAGACCTGGCGCGTCGCCGCGGCGCCGAAACCGTTCGTCCAGGTTCTGCAGGACGCGCTTGATATCACTTGTGGGATACGTCAGGTCGAAGAAATCCTCCGGCCTCGCCTCAAGCTTGCGCTTCCTTGAATCGCCAAGGTTGGCCAGGTCGATGATCCCTTCAATTCCCTCATCAGAAAGGACTTCCTTACGAGGACTGAGCAAGTCCGCGAAGCTCATGGCGTTCTCCTAGAGCGGGCCACTGGTGCTGGCAGCACTGGCAGCAGGAATCATAGCACTTTCGAGGGGCCAAGGCGCTTGTGAATGGGGTCGAGGAGGCCCCGTAGGTCGTAGTGGCGCACTACGGTGCCCCGAGGTTGACCATTGCCGCCATCAACGGGCATCGCATCGAGTGGGTAGAGGGGCACGGGGTGATGGAGGTTGGCGGATCACAGCCTGTCGAAACGCTCAAGCTGGTCCAGGCTACCTCGATCAGCAAGGCCCCATCGGGGGTTCGAGAGGGCTTTTCGCGGCGGATGTGTTGCCTCAGAGCCGGCTCACAGAGGTCAGCAGGTCAATGCCGAGATATGGATGGGGTATTGGCTCGCGGTATCGTGGGCAAATGCCCGCTACTGTGCAACAATGAGACGAGTTCGTAGGCGCCGCGCTTTTCCGACCAGACTAGGACTGGGGAGGGAACAATGGCTGGGACTACCACCGAAGGACAGCGGCCACATGATGAAGCGCTTCGCCCGCTAGCCGGTGCTCCGGGTCCGGTGGCCAGCTTGGTGAGGGCGTATCCGGGGCCTGTGGCCTCAAGCGAATCGGGTTGGATTGACAGTTGGTTTCGGGAGCGAATCGCTGAGTGCTTGGCAGGTGCCCCGCCTGTGCAAGCCACGTTGCGGCTGCCTGACCCACCGATTCCTGCTACATCAGCATCTCGGCTTGCTCGTCCCATTCGCCTTCAGTCGGTGCACGCTCACTACTTCAGGGGCTTTCGGGACATGCCCACGCCAATCCGCATGGATGGAGACTTGGTCGTCGTGGAGGGCGGGAATAGCTCTGGTAAGACTAGTTTGGCCGAGGCATTGGAGTGGCTGCTGACGGGACGTTTGTCACGCCGGGAATGTGAAGAACTCGGGAACCCTCGCGAGCTGGAAGACTGTATTGGCAACCTCTTCCGTCCCGAGGATGAGGAGACCTGGGTTACGGCCGTTTTCGGCCCTGACGGGGCGGGCGACACTGGCACAATCACGCTGCGTCGAGTGCTGAAAGAGGACTACGGAACTACCCGCACTTCAGCGTGCTCGTCGGTTCTTGTGCTAAATGAACGCGAGTTGTCCGACGAGGAGGAGCGTGAGGCTCTGGACGCACTCTTCGCATCGGTGCCTCCTCTCCTGATGCAGCATACCTTGAGGCTGTTCGTACAGAGCGACCCCGCTCGGCGGCGCCAGTATTTCGAGAGGCTGCTACGGCTGGATGAACTGACCGATCTGATTTCAAAAGCGGTCGTTGGGGACGCTCGATTGTCGGAGTTCCCCAGCCCCAGCGGGAGCGCGAGCCTTGGCACTTGGGAGGTGCTTGGATCGGTGCTCCAGACTGACGAGGCGAAGACGGCCCACTGCGGCGTTCAGCGGACCCGCAAAAGTGATCTCGGCCGCCACGTGAGGGAGGCTCTGGCCTCGATCGCACGAGCAGAATTCGCCGATTCTGTGGGTAAGTTGGCCACGCTGGAAGAGGCTGCCGCCGGTCTCGTCAAGGCCCAGGCAAAGGCGCGCCAAGAGTCTTTCCCCCTGCTTGCCAGGCTGCGCCCCCAGAAGCAGGTCTCCGCCGATGCACAACGTGCAGCTTTTCCTGAAGAGGTGGCGACCTATGCGGTCAGTGTGCGAGACACCTTCAAAGTCTACGCATCCGCCAGGAGTGCCGTAGAAGCCCTAGGTACCGCCCGATTGGCCGTAAGTGAGGCGCTGAAGATTCTCTTGGAAAAGAATGCCGTCGACCCCGCAGCGGCCACGCAGACATGTCCCGTCTGTGAACATGAAGCCGTTCAGACTCTCACCGCTGACAGAATAGCGGAGATACAGCGGTGGGCGCCCGTCCGCGACGCTGAGGCAGTAGCCCGTCGTGCGCTGCAAGAAGCGATGGCGCCTTCACTGGAAGTGATACGACGGGCGCTTCGGGAGCACGACGAACTGTTGCCCAGGCTTCCTTCCACAGCGGAATGGGATGAAGCTGAAAAGGACGCTGCGCCGGAATTGCGCGAGGCCACGCGAATCCTCCGCAGCGTCCGCGAGGAGGAGGCAGCTCGCCTGGAGAAGGGGTTGTCAAGTGCAAGGCAACTGCTAAACAGTGGGGCGGAGCTGCCCAGTGGTTCGGAAGCTTGCGAAGCATTCATCAGCCGTTGCAGCGAGACGGCGGAGCAACTGGCCGCGCTACCAGTTGCGGCCCGCCGCTACATAGAGAGCTTGGGCGTGGTTGAGGCCGGGGTGGGAGCGGCGGCCGGCGCCGACCCAGAATACCGCCTCCGGCAGGCATGGTTGGGATGCTCTGACAATGTGACCGGGGTGGCCGACGACCTGCGGTGGGAGCAGGCGAAATGCCAAGCGCAGAAGGACATGGAGGCGATCAGGGCCGCCCTGATGGACTACCGACAGCGGTTCCTGGACTGCCGGAGAACCGCCTTTACCGAAGAGATCCAAGGAGTGTGGAGCGCTCTTAGGTCGGACGTGTATTCGAGGTTTAGCCAGCTACATATCCCTCAGCCGAGAGGAAAGGGATTCCCTGTCGAGATCGAAGTAAAGGCAATGGTGGACGATGGGCGAGCGCGGAGGGAAGTGGATGCGCTCCGAGTGTTTAGCGAATCTCAGGTCAACGCGCTAGGGGTTGCAGCCTTCGTAACGCGGTCCAAGCTGCTAGGGCACAGGGTTCTCGTTCTCGACGACCCTGTCCAGTCAATGGACGAGGAACACTTCAAGACTTTCGCTCGCGAACTCCTTCCTCATATGCTGGGTCAGGGCTTCCAAGTCATCCTGTTCACACACAACGCTACGTTCGCCCGCGATGTCAGTCTCTGGCACTACGACCGTGATGGCTACGTGACTATGACGGTGCGGCACTCGCGCCGCCATGGCTGCGTTGTGGAAGAGGGCAACAGGCGCGTCGCGGAGCGTCTGAGCCTTGCCGAAAGAAGCGTCGAGGAAGGCAAGCTGCCCGAGGCCTGGAGAATCCTTCGCTTGGCAATCGAACGGCTATATACGGTGGTCAACGCCAAGTACGGACCGAGTGATTTCAACCCCGACAGTTGGGTAGACCAGACGGCGGAGTATATGTGGAACAGTGGTGCACGTGCCGTCATCATGGAGAAGGTTCCAGGCTCGCAGCGTCGTCTGCAGGAAATCCTCGACATGACCGTGGCTGGTGGCCATGACAAGCCGGCGCGCGGTGAAACGGATGTTCGCGCGAGTATCGACTACCTGAGAGAGCTTCTGGCGACGCTGAAGGTAGGCGGCTAGTGCCCAACGCAGCCCTCACGCACCCGGCTGATCACGCGTAGCGGAAAGGAGGGCCGACATGGCGTTGTTTCGGACGATATTGCGGGCGATGGCTGGGAGCGGCGAAGGGCAGCGAGCCGGAAGGCATGCTGCTGCCGCTCAGGAGGGACGCAGGAAGGCGGCCGGGCTTTGGGCCGAGACTCGGAAGGCGCTTCATGACGGACGGGAGGGCGAGGCCATTGGGCTGGCGAGGCAGGCCGCCGAGATCGGAGGGCGAGGCGAGCATACGGACAGCCCATTCGGATTCAGCGAGTCGTCGGCAGCGACTGAGTTGGCCGCGCTTGCGAAGGTGGCCATCACCGATGCTCTGCCGGGCCTCGACGCCGAGCGGGAACACTTCCTTCGGGTCGCGCTCGCCTTCGGAAGCCTGCGCGGCGACGGACTGGACGTCGAGGCGCGACACGTGGAGGCCGTCCTGCTGGGGACGGCCTACGATTGGCCAGACTTCGACCGATGGTACCGGGAGTTCTCTCAGGCGCGTAAGTTCCCTGCGATGTGGAATGGTCTGCAAAGGAGGCCAGACGCGGCGGCCGCGTCCGAAGTGCTTGACACAGTTGGTGGGCTGTCGTTCGAGGCGCGCATGGTGATCACGGAGAACGCTGTGCTGGAGCGCCGGGTTGCCCGGTCGCTGGCAGAGATAAGGGAGCGCAGCTTTCTTACCCAAGAGGAGTTTGCCCGGGCCGCCCCGGAGCTTAAGGAAGCGCGCCTCCTCAAGCATCCGGCTGGCGCGGAAGAGAGGCTCCTGCTGCTGGACACGGCGGCCCTACGGTCGGCACTGGCCGCCCGCGATCTCAGGAGGAGCGGCCGCAAGGAAGAGCTTGCCGAGCGCTTGGCTGCGAGCATGTCCAAGCAGGAGGTAGCCGGTCTTACGCCAACTGCTCCCGACGATCTGGCTCTAGTGGGGCAGGAATTACAGGGGGCGACGCGCGAGGCGCTGGCCCACGAGCGCGCTAAGCTGTGGCTACTGACGCACACGCTCTCGTTCATCGGCTACAGCGAGCGGGACATCGAGGGCCTGCGGGGGGCGGGCTACAACATCAGGATCAAGATTCTGGAGGCAGACGACGAATGCCCTGTCTGCCGCCGATGGGCAGGGAGGCCATTCGATCCTCGGAGGGTGAACCGCTCCGATCTGCCCCCATACCATCCGGGCTGCCGGTGCGCCACCGTGGCCGACCTTGGAGAGTGACTCACCTTCTGCCGGCCTGACTGACTATTCCCACAGGAAGCCGTGGCAGCACCTGAATCATAAATCGGCCTCGTTCTGGGGCCTGGATGCCCGGAGTCATCGGAGGAGAGTTCATCCAATGGAGGATCTCCGACCTTCGCCCGTTGGAAATGGACCGACTCACAGCAAGCTATGCGTGTTCGCGGCACCCCCGGGTGGCGGGAACGACCTTGCGATCGGGTTGGTGGGGCCGCCATGGTGCCAGAGCTAACTGGCCCAACAGGATGACACGGCCTCAGCGCAGACCCAGAGACAGCCCGTAGGCCGCCATCAGAACGGCGTTGGCCACGTCCATGTCCACACCGCCCCGGGGCCGCCGGGGCGGTTCCACGCCCAGGCCCCTGACGAACTCGAGGACCGAACTAGCGCCCGCATTGTGGCGGCCTAGCAGCGCGCGGCGGGCCGCCTGAAAATCGACCTCCACGGCCTCCACCCCCAGTTCCGCGCAGGCCGCCAGCATGACCCCTCGGGCCATCGCCATGGCCTCGACAGACCATCGGCTGCTTCCGACGCGACGCATCCACTTCCCTGGCTGCTCGAAAACCACCTCGCTGGGCCGGCACTTCACGAGAACAGCCCGAAAAGCCCTCTGTATGCTCAGAAGGCGCTGTGCGCGGCCATTACCGGTCGGAACGACTGCTCCGCAAGCAAGGAGTGACACCCTGCCTGTGAAGTCCCTTGCCAGGAGGGCCCAGCCGGTGCGGTTGAAGGAGGGGTCGACCCCCAGCGTTCCCGCACCCCCGGCCGACGGGGGCGGAGCCATTCTCATGGCTGGACAAGACCATCCACGGCGTCGGCCTTCCGATTCAACTCCCAGGCCTCATGCGTTTGGAGCAGGTAGCGAACCTCCTTCGGCTCTCTGTACCAGAGTATCTCCCGGAGATCGAGGACGGTGTAGCCGTACGTAGTCTTTAGGTAGTAGGCGTAGGCGGCCAGTAGGTCCCGGCGGCTGGTCTGAAGCCCCGCCCTGGAGAGCGCCTCGTTGAGGATGACATATATCTCGCTATAGCTGAGCGGCGCGTTGGGGCGGCGGAGACAGCGAAAGATGCGGCCTTCCGGCTGGCGGTCGGTGGTCCGCTTCCGAACAGCGTAAAGGAGGGCCAGGGCATCGGCGGCGCGCCGGTGGACCGGCAGCCAGCGGCAAGCGCCCCGGCGCCAGCAGCGGGCCCAGGCGGCGAAGGGAAAATCGTCGCGGGCCTCTTCCCACCGGATGTCCTCCCAGCAGAGGGCCAGAATCTCGCCCGTTCGCAGGCTTGACCAGCAGAACAGGGACACCAGGGCTCCGTCTCGCTGAGTGTGTTCACCCTCCTTCCCGTCCCTGGCTCTCTCCACGATGGCCAGGAGGTCCTCGGCGAAGAGGAGCCGGCTGGGGCGGCGTGGAGTGTCGAGGCGGCCCCCCGCCATGCGCTCCGCCTCGTCCCAGTCCCGGGTGCGGCGGGGGACCAGCTCCTCCTCTATTGCCGCAATGCGACGCTCCGCCTCGGATCGGGAGCTGGCCCTGATCCGCAAGAACTCCTGGAGCGCCCGCCACCATTCCCGCACGTAAGCAGCCCTGACCCGGCCCGGCTCGCGGAGGACGCGGGCGCAGAGGTCGGCCTGGAGGCTCAGCTCGGCCAGGGTCCTTGGGCCTCCCAGCGATGCCGCTCTCCGCATCAGGGCTCGCAGGGCAACGGCCTCGTTCGTTACCCTGGATGCCGGCACCCCCTCCGGTAACTGGAGGAGGCGGCGGGCGGCGAAGTCGTAAATCTCGGCCACGGCTTGCCGGCTCAGCTCCTCCTGCGGATCAGCCATGTTCAGGACGCCTTGGCCTCAAGGGCGGCGACGGCGGCCGGTTCGGGCCGGCCAGCGTCCAGATCGACCGGCGGCTCGCCGATCGGGAGCTTCGGCTGCCAGGAGCGGAGCGAGCGCGCGTAATAGCGGAGGAACACCCCCTCATTCATCCAGTTTCCGGCCAGCGCGGACTCATGGGCGGGAAGCACCGCCGCCATGCGGCTGGCGTACAGGCGGCGCAGGCCGTGGGGTGTGAACCGGGGCACACCGGCGGCCCGGCAGCAGTTCCCGTAGGCCGCGAACATGGCATTGTAGGTCCAGGGGCCGTCCCTGAGGGACCGAAAGAAGGGACCAGGTATCCCCACCCCCACCCCTATCCGGTCCCGCCGGCCCATGGCCGCGGCGTACGAATTGAAGGAGGCAGCGTAGCGCAGGAGGCAGGCTATGACCTGAGGCCTGAGTTCGATCTCCTGGCTCTCCCGCTTGCCCTTGACCGCCTTCTCCTTCTTCTTGAGGAAGAGGGAGCCGCGGTGCCACCGCAAGTCGCGACCGTCGATAGCGAGGACGCTGACGGCGCGCAGCCCGTGCCACAGGGAGAGGGCGGCCGCCACCACCAGACGAGGCCCGGCGTAAGCCTGCTGCCAGTGAGCGGCGACGGCCAGGAAGCGCGCCACGTCCTCCAGAGGGGGCCGGTAGTGGTCCAGGGACTCGGGGCGGCCAGCGGCGATGATGTAACGGTAGCCCCGGCGCTGGGCAGCCCGCCGCAACCCCCGGTCCATGATGGCGCGCGCCTCCTCGAAGGTGCGGCCCGGGAGCCCTACGGCACGGAGATAGGCGCCCAGGGCCACCCTTCGCCGGCGCAGGGTGTAGCGCGACAGCTGGGCGCCGCTCCCGTCCAGGTAGCTGTCGTCGGCCACGACGGCGGCCATAAGCTCTTCCTCATAGAGCTCCCCCAGCCCGTTCAGGGGCCGCCCCAGGTGTTTTTGGGCCACCTTGGCCAGGTTTTCCAGGGTCTGGCGATGGGAGTGGGCGCTGGTGGGCCGCTCAATGCCCTGGGCCACCAGGGCCGCCTCAAACCGGCGCGCCTGGGCGCGAACTCCCGGCGAGAGGACCGGGAACTGCGGTCTGGGCGGCGGCGCGGATGGCCAGACGGCGCCGGAGGCCAGCTCGGCGAAGGACCTCTGTCGGGGGTCTACGCGAACCCTACTTCTGCCGTGTCTCATCGCCCTCGACCTCCGGACTGTTTCTGCGGCGGTAGCCTCGGCCTCGCGCCGCCCGCCTCAGCCCCCCGTCCATGATGGCGCGCGCCTCCTTTAGGGTCCGGCCGGGCAGCCCTATGACGCGGAGGTAGGCGCCCAGGGCCAGCCTCCGCTGGCGCAGGGTGTAGCCCGACACCCGAGCGTCGCTCCCGTCCAGGGAGCGGTCGTCGGCCGCGACGGCGGCTATCACCTTCTCCTCGTACAGCTCCTCCAGCCCTTTCAGGGGCCGCCCCAGGTGCCGCTGGCCCACCCTGGCCACGCTCTCCAGGGCCCTGCGGCGGGAGTGGGCGCTGATGAGCTGGTGGATCCCCCGGGCCACCAGGGCCGCCTCGAACCGGCGCGCCTGGGCGCGGACCTTCGCCGAGAGGACCAGGAACTCCGGCCTGTTTCCACTGTCTCTCATCGCTCTCTACCTCCGGTCTGTTTCTGCAATTAGGTGCACAATCGGTCGTAGTCCCCTGAAAGATTTCTGCTAGCTGCTACAGGAGGCGAGTCTGCTCAGGGCCGTTTCGCCTTCGCCTTCCTGGGGCCACCATGCGTCTTCGCAGAGCCGCGGCCGGGCCCGGCTCTGGGGCGCCACCCCCGTCGTTGCCGGACCCGGCCATAGGCGCACGGCTCCCTACTTGGACTAGCTCCGTCCCGTGCCAGCGTCGCAGCGCCATTGCGACGCCCCAGGCACGAGGACCAAGGGGGTAACGCTGAGACGTCACCTCACCGCCTTTGCGGCCCGCTTCACGCGCTATGTCGGGACGCTTGTGGTGCAGGGCGTAGGCAGCGAGGCGGGCGCGGGCACGTCGAAACGCGGAGGTCTTTGACTTGTTGGCTTGTCCCTTTGGGAAACCTGACGACACTGTCGACCTCGGGTGCACCCGAGATCGATCTTACTGGAGGAAACCGGAGATTAATTCACAGATTCTCGCCGCGTCCAGGTCGCTCAGTTTTCGCGGTCGACCACGACGCACTTGGATACCGAGAAGTCGTTGGACCTGGTTGACTCCTCGGCGGACGGCGTATTCGCTGTACCCAACCTCATCTCCGATGTCCGAAAGCGACTGGCCCTGGATGGTCCAACGGAAGAACCATTCGACCCTCCGATGTAGGTCGTCGAGGCGTATGTTCTCCGCCCAGGCTCTGGCCGCGCGCTGGGTAGATATCTCCGCCCAGAATGCCCGCAGTCTGCGCAGGGTCCTCTTCGACCACCGTTCCCACGTGTCATCGGCATCGACAACGAGCATAGGCTTCCAGACAACGGCGCCCTCATCGCCGAATTCCCACAGGCGCGGTGGCCCGCCCGTTGCCACCATCTGGAACATGAAACAATCCCCGTCCGGGATGCGATCATAGCCGAAGCGGGACGCCAACCGGACAGATTCTGCCATGACGTACGCAACACTAGCCAAATCGGCCCGGTAGACGACCCGTGCTAGGCTGTTGGCTCCTCGTAAGTCCTCGCGTTCCATCGCCTGCATCATTATCTCGAAGGTCGCCGCGGCAAGGTCGAGGTCCAGGGACGCGAGCCACGGAAAGCGCTGAAGGAGGTCCCGTCTTGCGGAGATGAATTCAGAGTGCTGCCGCACCAGAAGACTCAGATGCCCCAGAGCGTGCCTGTGTGCCAGAGGACCCGCCTTGAGGGCCACCTGGGTCTTTCGGGAACGAGCCGCCATCATGCCTCCAGCCAGAGTTCTGTGTGCATCCATGAGGTATATCGGCTCGCGTAGGACGCTGATTTAGAAAGCCCAGGGACCGCTCCCCAAAGGGGTGATCCTTGGGCGCGGCGCTTACGCAGTCCGTCATCTTGGCCGCGAGTGTCTGGATGTGCAAAGTCTCGAAGCTGCGGAGTGCGATACAAGAACCCGATATACCCTACAAGTAGGGACATGCTCCGTGGGACGCCCGCGCCAGCTTCTCTTGGCTGCAGCGAAGACGGGGCTCAAGCTCCATCTGTTTGTGCCAATTCCGAAGAGGCCAACAGGAGAGGTGGGGCATCTTCTGGGGACACGGGGGTGCAAGAGAGAGGGCCAGAGATGCGCAAGTTCGCGATGGATTATCCTGCGCCTGTCATCGGTGACCGCGGCGAACTGGCGGACCGAGCTCACCTGCTGCCTGGGCTCGCCCACTCCCCCGGACCGAAGGAGTGGGCACGTCGGTTGCTCGCTGTCTCGACCCAGCGGGGGCGCATCGCGGAGGCACCGGCTCAGGGACAGGCCTGTCTGTGAACGAGAGAAACCGAAGAGTAGACGGTCTGGGCCGGGCGTACGCCGGCAGCCAGTTGCAGATCCAGCTCTGGGTCACCCGTCGGTCCACGCAGTTGACGCAGGCGCTGCTCGCCGCTCTCCCCTCGCTGGCTCCACAAAACCCCAGGATCCGCTGGGTGTCGCCCCTGGAGGATGGGGGGTTCGCGGAGTATCAGGACCGCGACTTCCTGCGCGCCGTCGGACTGGAGGGCTGCGCCCCGCAATTGAGTCGATTCTGGCCCCGGGGCGGCCCGGTCTGGGATGCCCTGGCAGCGGTCGAGACCGCTCGAACCCCCGACTGCCGGGGTGCGCTGCTCGTGGAGGCAAAGAGCCACCCAAGCGAAGTCTATGGCGGCGGATGCAAGGCCTCAACGAGGTCCCGCAACGGGATTGACGAGGCGCTGGAGTTTGCCAAGGGCTGGCTCGGCGCTTCTTCGGACTCCGATTGGACTGGGGCTCTCTACCAGTCGGCCAACCGGCTGGCGCACCTCTACTTCTTTCGGGAGGTCGTGGGAGTACCCGCGTGGCTGATCAACGTCTACTTCATTGACGATCCCCACTCGCCCACAAGTCGTGCGGAGTGGGAAGTCGCTCTTGTCGGGATAAAGGCCCAGTTGGGGCTTGCCGGGATCAGCGTTCCGCATGCCGCGGATCTCTTTCTGGAGGCCGGAACCCGCGGCGAGCTTCTGGAGCCGAGAGACGGGCCCCGCACATCGTGCCAAACACACCGGCCTCGGTGCTGACCGCCAACACGGCGGTGCGAGGCAAAAGCGCCACTGTCATCGAGTATTCAGGCGCCACGCCAATGCCCGATAAATAGGATGGAGGCGTCATTTGCGAAACGACGAGCGCCTCATGGTTCACGCGTGGAGCAACGGATCACCCCGCCCCTCTGGCGCGGGGTACGGCCTACGCATGAGCACAGCCGACCGCGACAGATACTTCGATCCGGCCTGGAAAGATGCCCTCCTGTCATTTCCCGACGGCTCGGCCACTCGTGTCAGAATCTCTGATTCCTTCTGGCATCGCTGTCCTCAGTTGCGCTGCAGTCACATCGGCAGGTGGCTCATCGAGCGCGGTCATGCCCAATGGCCGACAGGTCGCCCTCCCGCGTTTGTGTTGATCCAGACTGGAGGGAACGCGTTCCGCGTGCGTGTTGAAATGAAGGGCCACGGGATGCCGGAGCAGAACTTGTCACAAGATGTACACCCCCGTGTGTTCTGATGGGGTCACACGCCCAGCCCATCCGCTGGGCTGAACCTCTTGTGAGCGGCGGTTGCCCTTTCCACCTCGGCAGCTTTCACGTAACGCCGAATCATCTCGGGCGAGCGCCACCCCATCAGCACGCGCAGGTCCTCGGCTTGGCCTCCCTGTCGGAGGTATTCGATGCCCGACGCACGCCGGAAGGCGTGGATGCCCTTGAATTCGATGCCGGCCGCTTCGAAGGCGCGCCGCAAGGCCAGCTTCAAGGCGTTCTTCGTCAGCCGGCCACCGTCCAGGGCGGCGAATAGCCAGGGCGACTGGACTTCCCGCAAGCGCAGGTAAGACATGACGCCGCGGGTAGCCGCTGTCCCCAAGGAGACCACGCGCTGGTTGCCGCCCTTGGTCTCCCGCACGACGATAGTCTGGGCGTCCCAGTTCACGTCCTCCAGCTTCAAAGCGCACAGCTCCGAGGCCCTTAGGCCGGTGTCGAAGAGGACCAGGAGAATGGCCCGGATTCGGGCGGCGTCGAGGCCTCGAAGCCGACGAGAGCGCAGGGACTTCAGGACGAGCTGCAGTTCCTCTGCCGTGTAGTAGGGCTGGACAGTGTCTGGGAGGCGGGGCGGTTCGATACGGTCCAAAGGGTTCTCCCGAACCTCGCCTTCCTTGCGAAGCCACTTGTAGAAGGCGTACACGCCCCGATAGCGCGTGTTCACGGTGGCGGGCTTGTTGCCGCGCTGGCGTAGCGCGTTGAGCCACTCCCGGATGTGCTCCGCCGTCGCATCAGCCAGGCTCGGGAAGCCGCCCTCCTGGAGAAAGGAGGCCAGCTGCCGCACCGAGTCCGCGTAGCCTTCGATGGTGCGAGGCGACTTTCCGTCCCCTCGCAGCACGAGAAGCCACTCCTTGAGGATCAAGGAATCGGGGGATCGAGCCGAAGCTAGAGTTAGATAATTAGGGGGTCTGTGGTGCTGGCTGCTAACAATCAAGCACACGGCCCGCCTCCTCTGAGCTGAAGTTTGCCCAGATTTTGGGCTAGAGCCGTGCGCCTAATTGACTTCTGGAGCGGAAGACGAGGTTCGAACTCGCGACCCCCTCCTTGGCAAGGAGGTGCTCTACCGCTGAGCTACTTCCGCACGAGGCAGGTTGGCGAC
>Ga0315282_10003178_pt1 | contig 29588 bp, 28 predicted proteins | sample YL17G07_20_MG_FD_203693 | JGI IMG/M metagenome (GOLD analysis project Ga0315282, IMG submission 203693) | Sediment microbial communities from Yellowstone Lake, YNP, Wyoming, USA - YL17G07_20 | ecosystem: Environmental > Aquatic > Freshwater > Lake > Sediment | place: USA: Wyoming | collected... | reverse complement strand
AAATGATTACGAATGACGGAATTCGTGTCGAAGAGGTTCGCAGATGCTACCTTTGCCAGAATGTCGGCACGGAACTTTACACCGGCCTGCGCGACCGCCTGTTCGGGGCCCCCGGCCTGTGGGGCTTTCTCAGGTGTCCCGGGTGCGGCCTGGTTTGGCTGAATCCCCGGCCTCTTCCTGAGCATCTACATAAGGTCTACGCAAACTATTACACTCACGTTCAAGAAGAGAGAATGTCAAGGTTCCGCTCCTTGTGCGAGCACACTAGGCTCGCTGTCTGTGCCGCGGTCCCGGGTTACAGTGGCGTTGCACTCGGCTGGGGTTGGAGACAACTGGGCAAGGCACTATGCTTGCTTCCTCCGCTGAGGGAGATCGCCAGCTTAGGGACCATGTGCTTGAACGGGAGCAGAAAGGGGAAGTTGCTCGACGTCGGCTGTGGTAGCGGGCGCTTCCTCGCCCTCATGCGAGACGCCGGTTGGAAAGTCCTAGGAGTGGAGCAAGATCGTGCAGCAGCAAAGTTGGCTCAGGAACGTTTCGGCGTACCCGTGATCGTAGGCACGCTGCCGGAGGCCAACTTGCCCGAGGAGAGCTTTGACGCCGTGACCCTGAGCCACGTGATCGAGCATGTGTATGACCCTGTCGGGCTGCTCGCTGAGTGTCGGCGGGTTCTCAAACCCGGCGGGAGGGTGGTAGTCCTAAGCCCGAACGTGGAGAGCCGGGGGCGTCAAACATTCCGGGAGTCCTGGCTACATTTGGACCCCCCGAGGCATCTTTTTCTTTTCTCACTGATGACGCTGGGCCTCTGCGCACAGAGGGCAGGCTCAAGTGTTGACCTGATCCGAACATCTGCGCGCGCTGCCGCGTGGACGTGGGCGGCAAGCCGGGCTATCGGGAATAGGGGCGCACTTGGGCACGGCGAACTGCTCTGGGCACCAAGGATTTTGGGCCTCTTCTTTCAGGCACGCGAGGAGATGGATCGATACACCCGGAAGGACGCGGGAGAGGAACTTGTGCTTGTGGGTGGCCGGGGACCGCAAGGATGAGGCCAGCGAGACGCTTAGACCTGCGCTTTTCCTCGTGTGAGTCTGCCCACTGTGCGGAATTTGATCTCCGGAGCGATTACAGACGCGATAAGGCGAACCGCCAAGCATGATCGGAGAAGCTCCAATCTAAGAGCGGCTCGACCCTGGGCGGCATCTGGGGCTCGAGGCCAGTTACAGCTCAGTGAGCTATTTTCTGTTCCCGCGGACGACGTAAAGTAAAAGGCGACAGTGCGCAAAAAACGCGGTCTATGCGCTGGGCCCATGGACTCGCGCCGTCGAGATCGCTTGAAATGTTGAGTGGGCGAATGATCAGCCTGCTGTCTGATCGCAAAGAGCTAAGGAGGCTTGCGCTGCTTATGGCCATATTCGGCAGCTTACCTGGGAGAGGGCAGTGAGACAGTTCCATAGCGTGATCTCGGAGTAGGGGGATATTACGTGCGGGCAAGACACAGCTTGCATGACGGCGGCCCGGCTCCTTCCGCTCAGACTCGTTCTTTCCTGCTAGGCAGGGGCGACCGTTTCCCTGTTCGCGGCCCCTCGTCGCGGAGAAATCTTCTGTCCCTGGCTGCTGTTCTGTGGGGTGTTCCTGTGCTTGCTCTGCTGGCTGCGATACTCCCGCTTCGAACCTTGTATTTCCTTGTGGTGCTTCTTGTCGCCTGTTACCTGATTCTTAGACCCCGCGACGGATTCTGGCTTGCTTTCGTCCTGCTGATATTTGCCGTTAGCGCGATTCGAGGGCCTGCCATTAGGGAAACTGCATCGGACGTTGAAGACCTTTGGGTTTGGGGGGTAGCTCCGGCGGCTTGCGCAGCCGCAATGAGTATCGGACTTCTCTTCGCGGCCAATCGGCGGAGGGAACCCAGCCCTCGGCGTTTAAGGTCGATGCTGGTGCCGACCTTTGCGTTCGCCGGAGTTTTCTTGATTTCCATCATTTACGGGCTGGGCCTCGGAAACGATGTGTCAACTATGGCCCGCCAGGGTAGCGGCTCGCTTCTGCTCTTCGCCTTCTGTTATCTAGGAGCGCGATTGTGTCGGTCGACAGAGGAGATATGGCTGATCGTCAAGAGAGTCCAATGGCTTCTGTTCGCCTATTGTGTTTATTATCTGCTGAGATATCTTCCTGCAAACCTAGCGGCCTTGGGTTCTTGGAACCCAACCCTGGTGCGGGAACCCACTAACCCACTTCTTTTCTTCTCCGGATACTGCCTGGCCGTTTGTCTCTGTCTGGTTCTATTCTCGGACAACCGTAGAGAGCGGTTATGGGCGATCCTTACTGCGCCAATCTTCGCGATGGTTGCAGTAATGTCTGGTTCACGATCGATTGTGGGGGCGACCGTGGTAGGCGCCGCCTTTCTACTTCTCATTAAGTACGTCAAGAGCCCGGTCAAGCTTGGCGCGTTGCTGGTACTGTTGGGCGTGATTTCTTTTTCCAGCCCGAAGGAGCGTCTTGCCTCCCTGTTGCGAATGACTCCGCTCGGGGAGAGGGTGGCGAGCAGATTTCTGGTCTCTGCGGAAGAAGACGAATCTTACCGGCTGCGCGTAGCGCAGATGCGTGCCGTATTGAGAGAGCTTCGAGAAAATCCTTTGCTTGGAGCGGGCACTGGCGGAACAATTACTTACGAGAACCCACTTTCTTACGGCGAAACATATCGTCGCGCTTCGTTTGTTGATAACGGTATTGGCTTTCTTCTTCTAAAGTTCGGCCTTCTCGGCACACTTGTCTTTGCCTGGTGGGCGATCGTTTTCCTTCGAAGAACGATGCAGCTTTGCAGGGGGAAGGGTGGCCCTGTGGGGTTGATCTTGCTGGCGACGTTGGTCTTCTATTTGGGCTATCTGCCGTTCGGGCCATCCTTTTTCATTTTTCTCGGCTCATGGTGGATCGGGGCCACGATGGGTTTCATTTTAGCGATGATGTCGTCTGTCGTGCAGGAGGAACAAGGAAGCCCAACGGCGGTCGGCCCACGAGCCAACCTGCGCGATAGGCTACAGGACGGGAAGTGAACCCAGCACTTTACATTTGGCCTTGCGCGTTGTGATGACGAACACCTGCTCGAGCAGCACGGACGTGGGGCGCGACATAAGCTTATCCATCATCGTTGTGACTTTCAACAGCCGTGAGATTACCCTTAATTGCTTGGCTTCGCTGGCTCAGTACCCGCCTTCAGCGGAGCACGAAGTGATCGTCGTTGATAACGCCTCGGAGGACGGTACGGCTGAGGCAATCCGAAAGACGTTTCCGGGAATCGAGCTTTTGGTAAATTCCAAGAATTTGGGCTTCTCAGCCGCGAACAACATAGGAATTGCCTACTCGAGAGGCAGCTACATCTTGCTCTTGAACAGCGACACCCTTGTCTCGCGCGGCGCTTTGGACCTCATGGTGCATTACATCGAACAACATCCAGCTGTCGGAGCATTAGGGTGCCAGCTGTTATACGAAGATGGAAGTCTCCAACTGTCCTACAACACTGTAGCGAGTCTTTTTTCGGTGCTCCTACAGTCCTTCGGAATCCGGAATTTGGTTCCGCGCCACTTTTTCAGACTTCTCCGGACTATCCCTCCCCGCTTTATTTTGACGAAGACGCTGCGGAATTATCTTAGATGGTTCACTGAAAGCCAGCAGGAAACGACTTCGCCTCGCAAGCTGTCCAGCGATGAGTACATCTCTGGTGCCTGTATGATGGTCCGCCGCGCAGTATTTGTCCAAGTTGGCTTGCTAGACGAAGGTTTTTTCATGTACTGCGAGGATGCAGACTACTGCATGCGTGTCGCAAAGGCGGGGTGGGAGATCCACTTTCTTCCCTCGGCACAAATCATTCACCTACTGGGAAAGAGTTCCGGTCCGGACTTTCGTGAGACGTCTCTCGAGGCGAGGCGGAGTGTGCTCTACTTTTTCGCAAAGCACCGGAGTCGAACCGCGCTTTGGCTTGCCAGCGGCTTGCTTTGTCTCGGCGTTGCGCGAAGTGTGCTGTTTGGCACTTTTCGAAAGAACACTGCTCTCCCTTTTCGGAAGGGATGCGAGATGATGGGCCATCTGTGGCGGAGCACTAAGTCTTTTGCCTGCGGCTCGCATGTCGGATAGGACGGCTCAGAGTGATCAAGTCCGGAAGAATCTTCCCGAGATCCTCCGGGAGCGGGGGCAATTTACATGGGCTGTGGCAGGAAAACCGGTTTCTACGTTCCTGTTAAGGACGTGCTGAGCCTTAACAAACTTCGAGAGGTGTACTGGGTCTGGCGGTCCCTCGAGTTGAAGGCGCACGAGACGCTGCTGGACATTGGATGTGGCACCGGGTTCTGGACGCGTCAACTCAGCCGGGTCTGTCGCTTTGCGGTGGGGATCGATGTGCAGGTGTCGCAGATTTCGCAAATTCGGGGCGACGATTCTAAGCGGCACATGCGTGTTGCGGCAGAAGCTGAAAAACTGCCTTTTTTTGCCAAGTCTTTCGACAAAGTCGTCAGCATCTGCGCTCTCGAACACTTTCAGTCTGACACGCAGGCAATCTCGGAGATGTATCGCGTCATGAAGGACGACGGTTTGTTGGTGATGACCGTGGATAGTCTTACCCACCCGGCGGTGGATCATGCCTATCGTGAATTTCACCGCAAAAAATACTTTGTCAACCATTACTATGACTTGGAGACGGTTCAATTGCGACTGGAGGAGGCCGGATTCGAGCTGCAGAAGCATCAGTTCATAATCAATTCAGCAGTCTCGGTCCGGCTCCTTCGATTTTTCCACGGAAACCCTCAGCAGCGAGCTATCCTGGTACCCGTTCTCATGCCGCTTGCGCTCTTGGCTGACCACCTAAAGGGAGATTCGAGGTCAGGAGTAATCTTGGCCTTAACCGCGAGGAAAAAAGGTAGATCGTCTGCCGGTAGGACCCCTGTCGAGCGATAGCTTTCGGATCCCCTTGGGGTGGTTGACGTAGGTCGCGGCACTCCTGGTTCGGCGAGCCTGTCTGGGGGAGATGGGGCTGCCGGAAGAGAATTTCTTTTTCTATGGAGAGGACGCAGACCTGTCACTTCGGATCATGCGAGCCGGGTGGAGAATCCAGCTCCTGGGGGGCGCGCGGGTTATTCACCTTGTGTCCCGCAGTGCGGGGCCCGAATACCGTGAGACTTCTTTCGAAGGGCAGCAGAGCATCTTGTATTTTTTCTACAAGAATCGGAGCCGCGTCGTCTTTCGTCTTGCCAAAGCGCTTCGCCTCTTGGGGGTGCTGCGCAGACTCGCGTCTTGCCTTATCACGTTCAAGGGAAGGAACGAGCTGGAGAAGACGTGGGACCTCTTCTGGCAAATGTGGAAGGTTCGTTCGTTTCCGCCGCCTGGCGAGACTCGCCCTGGTGAGGAGCCGTTGGCCGGGGGCTCGTAGCGCTGTGTGGAAATCTCCCCAACGCTTCGCCGCCAGACAGCGACGCCGTGGGATTCCCCGCCCGGTTGGGCCGAGCGATGTCATTTGCCCGGCGGTACCCTCGGCTGGGGAGCCTGAACCACGGTTAGCCTGTACGAGGTACAGAATGAGCCACCCGATGGCGAAGGAGATTCTTGGCTTGTGGATGTCGGATCGGGCACAAATTGCGTGTGACAATAGCACTGGGGGAAGGCCATTGCGAACCGGGGATTGCGTCAGCGGAGCAGCGGATCAATCATCAAGAGGTTAGTCTATGCTGTGTGCTTGGAGGCCCTGCGGGGGCAGATTCTGATGTCGTTTCTGGGGAGGGCATACACAACCGCATGTAAGCACTTGCTTGGACCTGCTCTTTTGAAGTCACAGGCCTTTTTGTACGCGATGAAGTTCCCCCCGTACGCTGCCGAGGTCCAGGCGGAGGTCGCAAAAACGTATGATCCCGTGCGATTCGGGACGATCGCGCTGGCGCTGGAACGTGTGCGGGAAATCCCCGGCTCCTTGGCTGAGGTAGGAGTTTGGCAAGGAACGGTCAGCCGGTTTATACACCGTTTTCTTCCGGACCGCACGTACTATCTTTTCGATACTTTCGAGGGTTTCCCTGAGAGTGATCTGACACACAAGGATCAACGGTTTCGAGACACGAGTGTGGATAGGGTGAAGAAGACGATAGGGGATACGACCAATGTGATCTTCCGAGTCGGCTACTTTCCTCGTACAGCCATGGGTCTTGAGAACGAGCAGTTTGCTTTTGTGATGATCGATGTGGACCTCTACACGCCTACACTTGCGGCCCTGGAATTCTTCTACCCGCGGCTTGTACCGGGCGGATATGTGTTCGTGCACGACTACAACAGTCCAGAATCCGAATGGGGTGTTTCCCGGGCTGTCAACTTGTTCATGCGGGACAAGCCAGAGCCTGTCGTAGAAATACCCGACAAGTTCGGCACCGTCATATTTCGGAGGTGCTTTGCAGATTCGACAATCTGAATAGCGCCATCAAGCGCTTGCCGCAGTCACGATCGCAACACGGCGCCGACCGGAGTTCAGGTGGCCCGGCGCTAAGAAGGGCAGTAATTTGCGGTGCGTTTTGAAGTCAATTTTCGGCTGTGCGTGAACCGATTCCGTGTAAGATTGCCAGGGAAGGGGATGGATCGGAAAGCCTGCAAGACACTGGCTGTTCAGGGTGGTAGAAATCTTGCCATGTCCCGGCTCTACGCTGCATTGGAAACAGTTGTTAAGAGCCAGCGAAGGGGTGACGTGCTCAGGCAATGCGAGCTGTAATCCTGGCGGGAGGGCTTGGTACCCGTTTGCGTTCAGTCGTCAACGACCGACCCAAGAGCATGGCCTCGATCGCGGGGCAGCCCTTTCTCGAATATCAGTTGCTCTGGCTCAAATCGCACGGCGTCCGAGAAGTTATCCTGTGCGTGGGATACAAGCACGAGCAGATGGTGGCCCACTTTGGAGATGGAAAGCGCTGGAACATGACTCTTCGTTATTCGGTCGAGGAGCGACCTCTCGGAACCGCGGGCGCACTGAAGAACGCCGAACGGCTCCTCGACGCTGAGCCGTTCCTGGTGATGAATGGTGATTCGATGGTGGAAGTGGACTTGCGCGCGTTCGCGGCTTTCCATGAAGAGCGCAGCGCGCTGGCGACGCTGACCTTGGCGCGCGTTCCCTTGACGCAGCGCTACGGGTCGATTGAGCTGGACGACTCGTGCCGTATCCTGAACTTTGTGGAGAAAGGCGTGCATCCGCTACGGGGCGAGCGAGAGACGCAATGGATCAGCGGGGGCGTCTACCTGCTCCGGAGGCAGGTGTTGGAAGCCATCCAGCTGGGAAAGAAGGTCTCCCTCGAAGAGGAGGTATTCCCGAAACTAGTCGGCCACGGTTTCTACGGATTCCGCACCGATGGTTATTTTATTGACATCGGCTTGCCCGACGACTACGAGAGGGCGCAGGCTGAGTTGCCCAGAAGGTTTCCGTTATGTTGATTCGCTCGAAGGCTCCACTTCGTCTCAGCTTCGCGGGAGGCGGCACGGATGTTCGCCCCTTTCTCGAGCGCGAGGGCGGCTGTGTGCTGAATGCCACCATTAACCACCATGCGTGGGGAAGTCTCCGGCCCCGCCTGGATGGGAAAATCCAGATTGAGTCCGTGGATTTTGGCTACTCCCTGAATCTTGACACCCGTGCCGAGCTGGTTTACGACGGCAAACTGGACCTTGTGAAGGCCGCCATTCGCAACCTGGGCGGGCAGGAATCGGGAGGATTCGATCTCTTCCTCCACAGCGACGCGCCCCCGGGTTCGGGCCTGGGAGCTTCGTCCACGTTGATGGTCAGCCTCGTGGGGCTCTTGAGGGAGCTGAAGAACCTGCCGCTCACCGACTACGAGACGGCGCAATTGGCCTACACGATCGAGCGCGAGCACCTGGGCATCAAGGGCGGCATGCAGGACCAATACGCGGCCACCTTCGGCGGCTTCAATTTCATCGAGTTTTGCCGGGACCGTGTCATCGTGAATCCGCTGCGGATCAGCCAGGACACGATCAACGAGCTGGAGCATAACCTGCTGCTTTGCTTCACGGGCACGACACGGCTCTCCGACCACATCATCGATGACCAGGTCAAGCGCTACGAGCAACAGGACGAGGACACGCTCACGGGCCTGCGCCACCAGAAAGAGCTGGCAGTGGAAATGAAGAATGCACTCTTGCGCCGCCGCCTGAACGAATTCGGCGCGCTCCTGCATTCGGCCTGGGAGTTCAAGAAGCGCATGTCACCGAAAATCAGCAACCCGCGCATCGACGAGATGTACGAGGAAGCACAGAGGCAAGGAGCGCTGGGCGGGAAGATCACCGGCGCGGGCGGCGGCGGCTACATGCTCTTCTACTGCCAGTTTGACCGGAAGCACAAGGTCATCGAAGCGCTGAAGAAGATGGGAGCCATCCCCACGGAGTTCGCCTTTGAGTTCCACGGGCTGCAGACCTGGAGGGTGAATGAGTCCTGACCGCGACTGGGAATCGCTGGTTCAGAAGCGCATCCAGGAGAACGTGGAAGTGAAGCAGGCGCTGCTCCGTGACCGCGAATTCATTCGCCTGGTCGTCCAGGTCGCCAGCGTGATCACCGAGGCTCTCCGCCAAGGCCACAAAGTGCTCCTGTTCGGCAACGGGGGCAGTGCCGCTGATGCCCAGCACATCGCGGCGGAACTCATGGGCCGGTACCGTAGGGAACGCGCTGGCTGGCCCGCCCTTGCGCTGACCGTGAACACCTCGGCCCTGACCGCGATTGGAAATGACTATTCCTTCGAGGCCGTCTTTTCCCGGCAGGTCGAGGCCCTGGGCTCTCCCGGCGACGTTGTCATCGGGATTTCGACGAGCGGAAATTCTGACAACGTCCTCCGCGCCTTGGAGGCGGCAAAAGCTAGAGGCATCGCGACCATCGGCCTGACGGGCAGGAGCGGTGGGAAGATGAAGGGGTCCTCTGACTATTGCCTCTGCGTATCGTCGGACGAGACCGCGCGCATCCAGGAGGGTCACATCCTGGTCGGACACATCGTGTGCGAAATCGTTGAACAGGCGCTCTGCGATGCGTAGAGCCGTTTTCATCGACCGCGACGGAGTCATCAACCGCAAATTTCCGGAGGGCCAATATGTGACCTCCTGGGAACAGATGGAGCTTCTGCCTGGCGTTCCTGCGGCACTCCGCGAGCTCCGGCGGGCCGGATTTGTTATCGTTGTCGCCACCAACCAGAGCGCGGTCGGAAGGCAGAAGCTGACGGCTGAAGGATTGGAGGCGATTCACCGGAGAATGCTTGCGGAGCTTGCCCGGGAAGGAGCAATTATCGACGCCGTGTATTATTGCCCCCATGATGGGAGCTTTATGTGCGAATGCCGGAAGCCGCGGCCCGGCATGCTGCTTCTGGCGGCCAAAGAACACGCCATCGACCTCTCGCGATCCTGGATGGTCGGAGACGCTCCGAGTGACATCCAGGCCGGCCAGGCCGCCGGTTGCCGGACAGTCTGGTTAGCTCCGAGGCGACATAGCTCTGTCAGGACCGCGGCGCCGGACCTCAGAGCGGGCTCGCTCACCGAGGCCGTGACTCGAATTCTCAAGTTTGAAACGGGGAGACCGATAACCTAGACAACGAGGGGACTGATTCGGAGGCCACTTCCGTGGCGCGAAGTGCACACCCCCGCGCTAGCACCCCGCGAGCAAGGGCTGCAGTGGAATAGAGTGGGGTGGCTGACGACCCAAGGGCACGGTGCCCCGAGTGCAGGGGCCAAAGTCATGCGCATTGCCTATCTAACAGCGCGCCTCCCCTACCCGCCTATTGGAGGGGACCGGGCGCGCTGTTACCACATGCTTCGACATCTGCTCCGAAAGCACCGTGTCACCATCTACGCGATCGCGGCACCCTTGGCCGGGGCTGCGGGCGCGTACCGGGAGGGCCTGCCCGGATCGGACGAGAAACATTTCCAGATCTCGCGGTGGGGTTACGCGTGGAATGGCTTCCGGGGCTTCTTCGGTAAGCTCCCTTTGCAGGCGAAGCTTTACGAAAGCGACGACCTCAGGCAGGCACTGGCCGTTGACGTGCAGCGCGGCGAGATTGATGTGGTCCTGGTGCACCTTGTCCGAATGGCCGAATACGCCCGGCCCTTGGACGGCGTGCCGCGCGTTCTCGACATGAACGATTCGATTCACCTGCACTACTCGCGCATGCCCTTTCGGCCGCACCATCCGATCTGGCTGGCGAGCCGGGTGGAGCGCCGGAGACTGGCGCGCTACGAATCGGAGCTTCCCCGGTGGTTTGACTGGGTGCTGATGAGTTCACCGGTGGACCTTGCGTGGGTGCGCGACCGGTGCGGCCGGTCGAATTTCGCGCTGGTCACTCACGGCGTGGACCTGGAAGAACTTCCCTTTTCCGAGGGCCCCTTCCAACCCCATCGCATCGTGTTCCTGGGCAAGCTTGATTATTTCCCCAACGCCGACGCAGCCTTGCATTTTGCGCGTGAGATCCTGCCTCTGGTCAAACGATCGGTCCCGCAAGCGCACTTCGTTGTTGTTGGCTGGAACCCGCCCAAGGCCGTTCGAAGCCTCGCCCGGTTGCCGGCCGTGACCGTTCTGCCCAACGTTCCGGACGCCCGTGGCGAGGTCGCGAAGTCGGCCCTCAGCGTGGCGCCGTTGCGCTTTGGGGCCGGTATTCAGGTGAAAGTTCTCGACTCTCTCGCTCTGGGAATCCCGGTCGTAGCGAGCGAGGGGGCGGCGCGGGCCTTCGGTGAAGAAGGTAAGACCGCCATCCTCGTTGGGCAAGACCCCGCACAATTCGCCGGGCACGTGATACGCATTCTGAAAGACAGCGACTACCGCGAACGGCTGCGCCGGGCTGGACGCGCGCTCGTGGAGTCGCGCTACCGTTGGGAACAGGTTCTTAGCCCAGTGGACCGAATCCTGGAAACCTTTTCGCAAGGAAGGGTGGGTATCGCGAGCCGAAGTGCTGTCGGAAGCTGTTAGGTCTCAGATCCGCCGGGCTGCCCCGCGGGCGCCCACAGGCTCGGCAAGAAAGGAGTGTGTTGCAACTGGACTGAGTGTTTAACTTCGGATAGTATGTAGCGAACCAAAAGGCCACGAAGGTCGTGAGAACATACGCGCTATTGACCGCATCGGGGTTTCTGCTTTCCATTCTGTTCACTCTGCTGGTGCGCAGCGTTGCCCATCGGTTGAATTGGCTGGATCAACCCGATGAAAGGAGGCTCCACTCCAAGCCTACGCCCCGACTGGGTGGGGTAGCGATTTTCCTGGCCTTCGGTCTGTCTCTCGCTCCCTTGTTCTTCATCCAAAACCGATTGACCACGCAGTTGAGGATCCATTGGCCGTCTCTCGAGCCTCTGCCCGCCGCTGTCTGCGTCATCTTTTTGCTGGGCCTCGTGGATGACATCGTTGGAGTCAACCCCTACGTCAAGCTGGCGGCGCAGATCGGCTGCAGCATGTGGGTCTTCTATCACGGAATATATGTTGGTCAGGTGAGCAATCCGCTGGCGAAAGGATTCGACGTTGGAGTCTGGAGCCTGCCCCTGACAGTTTTGTGGCTTGTAGGCATCACCAACGCTTTTAACCTAGTGGACGGGATCGATGGTCTGGCCGCCGGCATTGCCTTGTTCTCGATAGTCATCCTGGGATTTGCCTCCCTTCTGACAGGAAACACGGCCCTGGTTGCGGTGCTCGCAGCCCTCGGCGGGGCCACGGCGGGATTCCTGCTCTTCAATTTTCACCCTGCCACAATTTTCCTCGGCGACTCGGGAAGCCTGTTCCTGGGGTTCACGTTGGCCGCGCTGTCCCTGGTGTGGGGCCAGAAGAGTTCGCTTGCCGTGTCCGTGTTGGGGCCCATCCTGATCTTTACTCTACCGATCGCGGACACCGGGTTGGCTATCGTCCGGCGCTTCTTTAGCGGCGCGCCAATTTTCAGTGCCGACCGGGATCATATACACCATCGCCTACTGGGTCTTGGGTGGAGTCCTCGAAAAGTCGTCCTGATCCTATATGGCGCCTGCTTTCTTTTTGGATTGGTCACGCTGGCGCTCATGAACATTCAGACGGGCGTCGGTATCTTCGTCCTGATCCTGGTGGCAATAGGAACCTGGCTGCTGTTGAGCCGCCTCGGGTACCGCGAACTTGCCGAGATTAACCTGACTGTCCGCCGGGGATTACTGGATCAGAGGGCGATTGTCGGACAGCGTGTTCAGTTTAGAAAGGCAGTTGAATCCGTGGGTGAAGCGAGAACCTCCGAAGATCTCTGGTCGCGTCTGGTGGAGGTAGCGAAAGCCTTCGATTTCGACCGCATCGAGCTCTCACTGAGCCCGGAGCTTCAGGCCAGGGTATCATCGCAAGGAGGCTCATCCGGCAGGGACGCGGCGCTTCCGCGTTCTTGGCCAGAGGGGACAGAGGCTGCTGCTGCCAATCGTGTGGAGCAATATTGGAGGATTGAGCTATCGCTGGCCATGAATCGCGAAACGCGAAATTACGTGGCCTTTAGTCGAGCGCTAGACAAGGGAGAACTTCACTTCCGAATCGACTCCTTTGTCCATCTGCTTGTCTCGAACATTGAAAAGGGTCTTGCCAGGGTTTCGGAGGGTAAAAGCTAGGGCGCAGCAGGGTGACGGCGACAGTCAAGGTGCGCTGATCCGGGATTGCAGCTTACGTGTGGCGCAAAGAGCTCTGTACGAGAGTCGCCGGGAAGGCTGAGATGCCGGGTTGAGTTTGCAGAACGCCAATTCTCGGCAGAACCAAACTGGAGCGTAGCTTTTTCTCTACGTCTTGAGGACTGGGCAACCGATGAAACGTGTCATTTTTGCAGGCGGAATTGGGTCGCACCTGTTCCCCCTTACGCGGGTGACAAACAAGTACCTGCTGCCCGCGTACGACCGGCCGATGGTCTTCCATTTCATTCATGCATTGATGAATGCCGAAATTTGGGATATCCTGGTTGTTACGGGTAGCCAGAAGGCGGGAGATTCTCTCCGTCTGCTCGGCAATGGCAAGGACTTCGGGCTGAGGCACATCAACTACTCGTATCAGGAGGGCGAAGGAGGTATTGCCGATGCCCTGCGTTGGCGGAGCACTTTGCCGATGGCCGGGCGATATGGGTTGTGCTCCCTCACCAATCCGCAGCAACTTATGGTCGCCAGAGCTCTCTCGGGTGCAGTCGTGGGAATTCTGTTTGCGGTATCGACGAATCCTTGGCTGTTGACGATTGTCGGAACGGGAATCCCCGCCTTCATTGTTATCGCTGATCTACGACGACAAGAGATTCGTTCCACCTTGGGTGCCCTGAGGACCACCTTGCGAAGACGGGGGCGTCTCATCCCCGTGGCACAAGCGGAAGGCAGGAGTATATTTACAGCAAGCCAATGAGGAGGCAGATGCATCGCACTGAGTTTCAAAAGGGATGCAGATGAGTGGGGCGGATCAGGGCATCTGCGTGGTCATACTTTGCGGAGGCATGGGAGCCCGTCTTCGTGAGGAGAGTGAATACCGTCCCAAGCCCATGATCGAGATTGGCGGGCGGCCCATCCTGTGGCACATCATGAAAATCTACGCCCACCATGGGTTCAAGGAGTTCATCCTCTGCCTGGGCTATAAAGGCGAGGTCATCAAGCAGTACTTTCTGAACTACCAGACCGTGAACAGCGACTTCACGATTCGGCTGGGCGAGGACCGGCGACCGATCGTCCACCGGGGCGGGCCCGCCGAGGACTGGACGGTGACGCTGGTCGATACGGGCCAGACGACTCTAACCGGCGCCCGCATCAAGCGCATCGAGCCGTATGTGAGGTCAGACACCTTCATGCTGACTTACGGGGACGGGGTGGCCGACATCGACGTCGGGCGGCTGATGGAATTCCACCGCGCGCACGGCCGCATCGGCACGGTCACCGGCGTGCGGCCTTACTCGCGTTTTGGCGAGCTCGTCATCCAAGATGGCCGGGTGCGCCAATTCAGTGAGAAGCCCCAGGTTGCCGAAGGCACGGTGAATGGCGGGTTCTTTGTGTTCAAGCGGGAGTTCTTTAACTACCTTTCTGCCGATGAATCCTGTGTCCTGGAGCATCAGCCGCTGGAAAGCCTGGCGCGTGACGGACAGTTGATGGTCTATTTCCACGAGGGGTTCTGGCAGTGTATGGATACCTACCGTGATTTCCTGGCGTTGAATGAGATGTGGAAGAAGAATCCCGCGTGGAAAGTCTGGAGCCAATGACGGAATCCGGAAAATTCTGGCGTGAGAGACGGGTTCTGGTCACGGGGGCTACGGGCCTGGTGGGCTCGTGGGTGACCAAGGACCTGGTTGACCGGGGTGCCCTGGTGGTGGCACTGGTCCTGGATGCCGACCCGTATTCGGAACTTTACCGGAGCGGCGACATCAGCCGCGTTCATGTGATCAACGGAAGGCTCGAGGACTTCACCTCTCTTGAGCGCGCGATCCTCGTGCACGAGTGCGAGACGGTGATCCACCTGGGGGCTCAGGCAATCGTTAGTGTGGCCCAACGGTCGCCGCTTCCCACCTTCGAGGCCAATGTGCGCGGGACGTGGAATCTCCTCGAGGCTTGCCGACTCCATCCGGAGCTCGTCAAGCGGGTGGTGGTGGCATCGAGCGACAAGGCTTACGGAGAACAGGACCAGCTTCCTTACACCGAGGAAATGCCTCTGCGAGGCCACCAGCCGTACGAAGCTTCGAAGAGCTGCGCGGACCTGATCGCGCAGTCGTACTACCACACCTATGGCCTGCCCGTGGCGGTGGCGCGGTGCGGCAACATCTACGGCGGCGGAGACTTGAATTGGACGCGAATTGTTCCGGGGACGATTCGCTCGCTCTACCGCGGCGAGTCGCCGCTGATTCGTAGCGACGGCCAGTACGTTCGCGATTATATTTACGTGAAGGACGTTTCCTCCGCATATCTGACTCTGGCGGAACACCTCGAGTCCCCGCAGGTCTGCGGCGGGGCTTTCAATTTCAGTCCCGAGTCGCGGGTTACGGTCCTGGAAATTGTCGGCAAAATCCGAAAGATCATGGGCTGTGAGCACATCCAGCCCACGGTGTTGAACCAGGCCAGGGGGGAGATTCGCAGCCAATATCTCTCTTCGACCAGAGCCCGCCAGGTCCTTCAGTGGCGGCCTGACTTCACATTGGATCGCGGTCTGGAAGAGACGATCGAGTGGTACCAACGCTTCCTCAGGGAGACATCGAATTGAGCGCTCCCTACGTCGCCTGTCGGTCGTGTGGCAAACCAGATCTGGAGTTGATTCTGTCACTGGGGCGGACGCCGCTCGCCAACGCTTTGCTGGCCCCGGAACAACTGGCGCTCCCCGAAGACCGGTACCCGCTCGAGCTGGCATTCTGCAAGAACTGCACCCTGGTTCAAATCCTGGAGACAGTTCCCCCTGAGACGCTTTTTCGCAATTACCTCTACTTTTCTTCGTTCTCAGACACGATCCTGAAACACGCCGAACAGATTGCCAGCCGGATGATTCAGTCGCGCGAGTTGGGCCCAAACAGTCTGGCGGCTGAAGTGGCCAGCAACGACGGCTACCTTCTCCAGTTCTACCGCCGGAAGGGGGTCCCGGTTCTGGGGATCGAGCCGGCGAAGAACGTCGCGCGGGTGGCTCAGGCCGAGCGCGGCATCCGCACGCTCTGCGAATTCTTCGGCAAGAAGCTCGCGGAAGAGCTTCGCGCAAAAGGGGAGCGCGCCGATGTGCTGCACGCCAACAATGTGCTGGCCCACGTCGCGGACTTAAACGGCGTGGTCAGCGGCATGCAGATTCTTTTGAAGGATGACGGCGTGGCAGTCATTGAGGTCCCGTACGTCAAGGAGATGATCGATCGTTGCGAATTTGACACGATCTATCACGAACACTTGTGCTATTTCTCGCTGACCGCGGTCGACCGCCTCTTCGTCCGGCACGGGCTGACGATTGACGACGTTGAACGACTCGCCATCCATGGCGGCTCGTTGCGTCTGTTTGCGGTTCCCGAGGCGAACGCGCATCGCAAGCCTTCGGTGAGGAAGCTCCTGGAAGAGGAAATCGCCTGGGGGGTGGATCGCCTGGACTCGTATCAAAGTTTTGCGCAGCGAGTGGAGAAGGTTGGGGCCGACTTGGTGAATCTCCTCAGGGATCTCAAGAAGCAGGGAAAACGTGTTGCGGCGTACGGCGCAGCGGCCAAAGGCAGCACGCTGCTGAATTACCTTGGGATCGGGCGGGAGTTGTTGGAATTTGTCGTGGACCGAAGTACTTACAAGCAAGGAAGGTACATGCCTGGCGTGCACCTGCCCATCTATCCTCCCGGGAGGCTTCTGGAGACGATGCCGGACTACGTCCTGCTCCTCACCTGGAACCTTGCGGAAGAAATCCTGGAGCAACAGGCGGAGTACCGCCATTGCGGCGGCCGCTTCATTATCCCCATTCCGGAACCTCAAGTGGTGTAACCATGATTGACGGTGTCCAGGTCATTCCTCTAAAGCGCATTCCCGATGGGCGAGGAACTGTCCTGCACATGCTCAAGTGCACGGACCCGCATTTCGTGCGATTCGGGGAGATCTACTTTTCGACGATCTATCCGGGCGTGGTGAAAGGCTGGCACAAGCACCGGGAGATGACTCTGAACTACGCCTGCGTTGAGGGCAGAATCAAGCTGGTTTTGTTCGACGACCGGCCGCAGTCGCCGACCAAGGGCGAACTGATGGAAGTGTTTCTAGGGCCTGACAGCTACTCGCTGGTCGTCATCCCCCCGGAGGTTTGGAATGGCTTCAAAGGGATGAGCGCTCCCTATGCGGTTGTGGCCAATTGTTGCACCCATCCTCACGACCCATCACGTTCCGTGCGGATGGATCCGTTTAATAACTCCATCCCGTACAATTGGGATGTGAAGCATCATTAGGAATTCAGCCGATGCGAGTGCTGGTCACCGGAGCGGCGGGGTTCATCGGGTCGCACGTGACTCGCCGGGTCGTTCACGAAGGCCACGAAGTGTCGGCGGTCATCCTTCCCGGCGAGTCCACCGAGCGACTAACGGACGTTCTGGATCGGCTGTCCATATCCGCTCTCGACCTCAGCGAGGTTGCGGCCGTCAGGGAGTTCCTCAGCAAGATGCGTCCGGATTGTGCAATCCACCTGGCTTGGTATGCCGTCCCGGGCATGTATTGGAGAGCCCCGGAGAACCTTGACTGCGTGGCCATGACCCTGAGTCTGGCGCAGGCCCTCGCTGAATCGGGTTGCAGGCGCCTTGTGGCCGCAGGGACCTGTGCGGAGTACGACTGGGACTACGGATTGCTGACCGAGGATGTCACGCCTCTTAAGCCGCGGACGTTGTACGGGACCTGCAAAAACGCCACCCGCCAGGTATTGGAGGCATTCTGCAGCCAAGTGATGATGAGCTTCGCGTGGACGCGCTTCTTCTATCTCTACGGTCCCGGTGAGGCTCATGAAAGGCTTGTTCCTTTGGTGGTGAGGGCTTTGTTGAGAGGAGAGGCGGCGCGGTGCACCAGCGGCCGCCAGATTCGTGATTTTCTTCACGTCAGAGACGTCGCATCGGCGGTCTGGGCTGTGGCCACGAGCCAGGTGGCGGGTGCCGTGAATATAGGGTCGGGGGAGCCCGTCCGGGTGCGCTCTGTCATCGAAACAATTGAGCGACTGGTTGCGGGCAATGGCGCGATTGAGTGGGGCGCCATCGCGGAGGACCCTCACGACCCTCCTCTTCTGGTCGCCGACGTGCGGAAGTTGACCCGCGAGACAGGATGGCGACAGACACTGAGCCTCGAGGAAGGGCTGCGCGACACAATCGAGTGGTGGCGGAATCGCGTGGACGCCCCTGCGTAAGCAGACGCCATTTGAGTTTTTTCCGAGATAGGGAGAAGGGAGACCTGCTCGCTCGGGGGTCGGGCGAGGCCAGACCATGACCGTTTCCGTTTGCATTCCCACCTATAATTCCGCGAAGTACTTGCGCGAGTGTATCGAAAGCGTCCTAACGCAAACCTACCAGGACTTCGAGCTCATCGTTTCTGACAATGCCTCCACAGATGCGACTTGCGACATCGTGAGGAGTTTTTCCGACGCGAGGATCCGGCTGCATCGCCTCGGGCGAAACATGGGCATGGCATTCAACTTCAATAAGGCCGCGGATCTCGCGCGGGCAAAGTACGTCAAGCTGCTCTGTTACGATGATGTGCTCGCCCCGAAGTGCCTGGAAATGCAGGTGGGGATGCTGGAGCGCCATCCGGAAGTCGTAATGGTTGCCTCCGGGTTTCGTTATATAGACGGCTCGCGCAGGAAGATTCGGGATGTCATGTGGTTTCATTGCGAGACTGTTTTGCGGGATGTGGAGGTCATTGCCGAAACCTTGATTTACGGGAATATACTCGGTCCGCCGTCGGCCGTTCTGATGCGGCAGTCGAGCCGGGTTAAGGGGGGAGCCTTTTCCGAAGATCTCCCACAGCTTCTGGATGTGGACATGTGGTTACGGCTTGCTGCGCTGGGCCCGGTGGGTTATCTGCCTGAGCCGCTCTGCGGTTTTCGGCTTCATCCGCACACGACGACCAGCGACCAGCGGAAACTCGGAGTTGTCCGCCAGGATATCCTGCGCATCACTGAGATCATGCTGCGCTCCGTAGTCCCGAGTCCCTGGGCGCGTCGCGTCGCCTGGGGCCGGGTCGCCGGCTCTTTCCTGAAGCTGGCCCTTGCAGGCCTGCGGCGTGGGTGCTTGAAGTGGCCGCTTGCTGCAGTCTGGCAGGCCCTCCGCATCGATCCCGGGTTTGCCGGTTTAGCGGTGCACCAGTTATTGTTCCGTCCGGGCTTGATCGGGCTCCGCGCTCGGGAGGGACGGATGCTCACGGTTTCTCCTGGCAGTACGCTGCGCAAGGGAGCATGAGCAAGCTTGCCCCGGTTGACTAAGATGTCGCCGTCATGGTGTGCAGCCTGAACTGTGATGGCGAACCGAGGCTGCCCGACAGGTTTAGTGGGAAACGGCGTCACCCGCTTGCGGCAGCAAATTTGAACCGTCGGCAAGGAGCTATCGGCACGGACGTACTCCAGATTGCTGCGTTATTACTTCACGACCCGAGACTTGAATTTATGGCTCGGAGGGTCGGGTGGGGGCGTGCAGCCGAGTCTGTGGTTGAGCAGGCACTGTGAGGGTTCTGGCACGGGTCGTACCGATGGCCGCTGCGTGCCCTGTGCCATGCCTGGATGAAGGATCCTTTCCTCTGAGGCTTCGTGGCGCACATTCCACTCTTCCCTTCGGGTCTAACAGAGGTCTGCTGCAGCGGAAGCAAGCAGGTCACGACTCACTTTGGCAGCGCTCTCCAATGTTACGACAAGAACGGATCGTGCTGGGTCTAACGCGCGGATATCGAAAGTGGATCGGGGTCGCCGCTGGGTGATGGGGCGCCGACGGGAGCTTCAATTCTTGGGCGGCGTTTGCGGTGTAGTGCTGGGTAAGAGTGGTATTCTCTCTTTGGAACACGAGCGAGATGTGATATGAGGTCGTACCCAGACAACCCTTCTGGTTTGCCAGCCGCACAGCTTGGGCCTGCAGTTCCGGGTGTAGATATTACTGTGTGTATCCTGAACTGGAACGGGGCTAACAGGCTCGAATCGTGCTTGCGATCTCTTCGAGATGCGAGCGGGAGCAAGCAGATTCACTATGAGGTAATTGTGGTTGACAACGGCTCGACCGACGGGAGTGTCGAATTGGTCCGGCGGACGTTCCCCGACGTTCGGTTGATCTGCAATTCGCGCAACGTGGGATTCGCCGCTGGAAACAACCAAGCCATTAAACAAGGCCGCGGCCGGTATTTTCTGCTGCTGAACAACGACACTCTCGTCCATGACAATTGTCTGGGGCAGATGGTGCAGGAACTCGAGACGCACCGAGATGTGGGAATCGTCGGCGGACGACTCGTGAGCGTAGACGGAAGCACCCAGGTCCTATACTACCGGCGACGTTTGCCGTCGCTGAGTATTTTTCTCCGCGACTTGCTTTGGATCGACCGAATCTGGCCGGGAAACCCCTGGAGCTGGGAGGCGGAAATGCGTCCTTGGAACGTCGAGGAAGCGAGTGACTTGGCGCAGGTCCCCGGAGCTTGCATGATGATTCGTCGTGAGTTGTTCGAGCAAGTTGGACTTCTCGACGAATCCTACCCATGCTCGTACGAGGACGTTGACCTTTGCACGCGTTGTCTCCGGGCCGGCTGGAGGGTTCGATACATACCGGACGCCACGGTTACACACCTTGGCGCAGCTACATTCAAAACCATGGGTTGGGCTGACAAGTCTAGTCTTCGGTTTGCAGGCCTGAGGGTGTATGTGAGAAAGCATCTCAGTCGGCGGGACCAAGCGCTCTTCAAGGTTATGTTCACGATGATTCTGCTGGCTCGGCTTCCCATTGTTTTGGCATTGGAAATTCTTACCTCGGGCAGTCGGAGTCATCGCTGGCAGGGCACGACCAGGACTTACCTTAGTGTACTCAGGGGAACCCGGTACGACGCCTGAATTACGCCGGCTAGACCTATGTCCGGCTTTGCATCGGCCCCCCAATGGGCACGAGACTCGTGGGCTGGATAAGATTTGCAGTGATCTGACACGGCTCTCGAGGTCATCATGGAGCAAAAAGTGAGGGTTCTTGTAACTGGCGCCGGCGGGTTTATCGGACACCACCTGGTGAGTTACCTCAAGAAACAGGGTTATTGGGTGCGCGGGGTCGATCTGAAACATCCGGAGTACGCTCCTACGGACGCGGACCAATTTGAATTGCTCGACTTGCGCCGCTGGGACAACTGCCTCGAGGCAACGCGGGGTATCCAGGAGGTCTATGCGCTGGCTGCGGACACGGGCGGGATGGGATTCATCTCCGCGCACCATGCGCAGATCCTCCACAACAACGCGCTCATCAATATTCACACTTTGGAAGCCGCCCGGGTGAACAGTGTCAAGAGATACTTCTACACATCCTCGGCCTGTATCTATCCCGAATACAAACAGATGGAAGCAAACATCAGACCCCTGAAGGAAGACGATGCCTACCCCGCGCAACCCCAAGATGCCTACGGGTGGGAGAAGCTGTTGACAGAACGGCTTTGCATTCACTACATGCAGGATTATCGCCTGGAGACTCGTATTGTCCGCTTCCATAACATTTTCGGGCCTCTCGGAACTTGGGACGGCGGACGCGAAAAGGCGCCTGCTGCGATCTGCCGCAAGACTGCTGTGGCCAAGTTAACTGGCAACCACGAGATCGATATCTGGGGTGACGGCGAACAAACGAGGTCCTTCTGTTATATCGACGATTGCGTGACGGGCATCTACAAGCTCATGCGGTCGGACTTCCGGGATCCCTTGAACCTCGGCCAGGACCGGATGGTCACGATCAACCAGTTGACGGACATGATTGCCGACATCGCCAGGATCAAGATCGTCAAAAACCATGTCCCAGGTCCACAGGGAGTGCGGGGCCGCAACTCCGATAATACTCGGTTGAAAGAGGTCTTGGCATGGGAGCCGGAGACCTCCCTCGAAGCGGGTCTAGCCCGGACATACACTTGGATTGAGGAGCAGGTACGCATCAGGCGTTCGATGGAGCAGAAGGCGGGCAGGGCCGTGTAGCTTCACGGCGAGATCTGGCTCTCCGGGCCGGATGGCGTGGTTTTGCCCGCAGGCCTCACAAAGAGCGAGGCGATTGGCTCCCCCGTCGAAGGACCTCCTTCTTGCTCAGGTTGAGCCGTCTCGCTCCATGAGATCCTCCGAATGCTGTGGGCCCTGTCATTGCCGTCGGGAGAAACCAAGGTTGACGATTCGAAGGTCCGGGCTCACATGTCATCGATTGTGCAGGGAGATTACGCGAAGGTACAGCGAGGCCTATGGTGGGGGTCACAAATCAGCCTCGGAGTCACGTGGCGCGACCTCCTCGCCTTTTGGCGGGTAAGGTTGCGCACAGAAGCCAGAGCCACGGCTTCCCAACAATAGTAGGCATCAAGTCTTCTCTTCGTGGGCCGGCGTGACTTTGGGGCAGGCAGAGCCGCTCTCATGTGGCAGGGAAAGGGCGGCTCCCCTGGGCTCCGATCGCACAGCATAAACACGGGAGCGTATGCGCATCCATCTCCTGACACAGTATTTCCCTCCGGAAAAAGTCGGCGCTGCGGTCTGGGTGAAGGAATTGACGGAGGACTTGCTGGCCGCTGGCCATGAAGTTAATGTACTTACTGCCTTCCCCAACTATCCCAATGGAGTCATTCCTGCGGCGTACCTTCACAAGTTGTATCAACGTGAGGAACTGGCTGGTGCACACGTTACGCGCACTTTCATCTATGCCACTCCGAGCAAAGCTTTCTGGCGCCGCGTCGCCAGCTTCGGAAGTTTCATCCTCTCCTCCCTCCTCGGCGGGGTCCTCGCTGCTCCTCGCGCGGATGTGATCTACGCCATCCTTCCACCGTTGCCTTTGGGGGTGACTGCCATTCTGTTGGGGTTGGTGAAATCCGCCAGGGTGGTTGTCAACATCCAAGACATCCACCCGGAAGTGGCTGTGAGGACGGGGGTGCTTCGCAACCGGCTGGCCATCCGTTTCTTCGAGGCGATGGAACGATGGATTTATCGTCATGCTGATCAGGTCGTTGTTATTTCCGACGGGTTTCGCCAAAACCTTCTGGTCAAGGGCGTGCGGGGATCGAAAATTCGCGTCGTCCCGAACTGGGCCGATACAGATTTCTTCCGACCGGGCCCAGCCGATCCGAGTTTGCGCGAGTCATGGGGGAAAGAGAAGTTCGTCGTGGTATACTCGGGTGGTTTAAGCCATAACTCCAACCTTGAATGCGTTATCCAGGCACTGGATTTGCTGCGGAGGGAGCCCTTCAGGTTGGTGATCATCGGTGAAGGCGTGAAGAAGCACCGACTGGAGGAGGACGTGGAGATCAGGAGGCTCGACAACGTTGTGTTCAGGCTTTTTGAGCCACTGGAACGCTACCCGACGGTTCTTCGCTCCGCCGACATGAACTTGGTCACCTTGAACTCCAGCGCTGCGATGGCGTGCGTTCCCTCAAAGGTTTTCAAAATGATGGCCGGCGGTCGCCCGGTGCTCGCAGTTGCCCCTCCTCAGAGTGAGATTGCTCGCCTGGTAAAGTCCGCCGATTGTGGCATCTGTGTGGAGTCCGGGGATCCGAAAGATATAGCCGAGGCTGTTCACTACGCTTACACCCATCGCGAGGAGATCGATCAGATGGGGATGCGCGGACGAAAGTATCTGGTGGAACACTTCAGCCGGAGAATCTGCACGGCAGAAATCGCCCGAATCCTTTCCGAAACAGCCGCAATGGGCCGGGGGACACCGTCCAAGTCCTCGTGACGCGGCAAGGTTTCGCTGTGCGGGGGCGGTACCGCAATGGAGGATCCGGTGACGGCAATCATGGGAAGCGGAGAAGCCGAGAGCGGGCTTTTGGCTTGTCGCCCAATGGCTCCTGGCGACCTTGGCCGCGTTGTGGAGATCCACTTGGTTTCCTTCCCGGGTTTCTTCCTGTCCTTCCTCGGTCCCCGTTTCCTTCGTGAGTTCTACCGAGGCACGGTCAACGACACGGCCAGCTTAGCTCTTGTCGCGGTCGACAGACTAGGCCGTGTCGCAGGGTTTGTGGCCGGGCACATGGATCCGCCAGGTTTCTACAAGCGATTGCTGCTGCGGCGCGGATGGGCTATTGCTATGGCCTCAATTGGGCCGGTGCTTCGTAGGCCGTCGATTATTCCGCGTCTATTTCGCGCGATCAAATATCGCGGCGGACCCCCGGCTACGCCGGGCGGAGCACTGCTTGCTTCCCTAGCTGTTCACCCGGAAATGCAGGCGGCCGGGGCAGGCAAGTTGCTTGTTCGGCGATTTGCCGAAGAGTGTTTTCGACGGGGTGCGACTTATATCTGCCTGACGACGGACCGCGACCACAATGACGCTGTCAATCAATTCTACCAGAGTTTGGGATGGAAGATCGAAACCGAAGTGGTCACACCTGAGGGAAGAGCCCTGAACCTCTTCATCTACTCCAAACCGGGTGACAGCGTCGGGCAAACGTGCGGTGAGTTCAGCACTCCCTCGAATCGGTCCACTGCATCGCAGCCCGCACGCGGAGTGGAGAAGCGGACCTGACTCGCTCGCTGGGCGGATCTCAAAATGAGATCGATGTGGAAAGGCTGGGGAACCCACTACATTGTGCGCTGAAGATTTAATACCTTTTCATAGACCCTCGATCGGCGAAGAGGAAATTGAGGCCGTGAGTCAGACCTTGCGCGCGGGTTGGCTGACCATGGGCCCGAGGACGAAGGAGTTCGAAGAGGCTTTTGCGCGGTACATCGGCTGCAAACATGCCTTGGCGGTGAACTCTGGTACTGCCGCGTTACACCTCGCCTTAGAGGCCGTTGGATTACGGCCCGATGACGAGGTCCTGTTGCCCGCCCTAACCTTTACGGCCACGGCGGAAGTTGTGGCGTACTTCAAAGCTAAGCCGGTCTTAGTAGATTCTGAGCGATCCCATTTCAATCTCGACGTTGAGGATGCTGAGGGGAAGGTCACCCCGAAGACCCGGGCTCTTATCCCGGTCCACTTAGCGGGTCATCCCTGCGACATGAAAGCGGTGGCAGAGTTCGCGGCGTCCGCAGGGCTGACGACGATTGAGGATGCTGCGCACGCCCTGCCAGCCCAGTGTGAGGGACGCCGGATTGGGACGCTGAGTCCCCTGACGGCATTCAGTTTCCACGCCACCAAAACGCTGACGACGGGCGAAGGCGGAATGGTTACCACCGACGATGACGTGCTGGCGTCGCGGGTCAGTCTCATGCGTCTGCACGGCATGACCCCAGATGCTTGGAAGCGGTACTCCGCGGGAGGATCCTGGCGGTACGAGATCCTTGAAGCTGGCTATAAATATAACCTCACCGATATTCAGGCCGCACTCGGCCTGGTCCAGCTTGCCAAGTGCGACGGGATGTGGAGGCGGCGCGCCGCGATCGCCGAAAGATATAACCAAGCGTTCTCTTTGCTGGATGCTTTTCGAACGCCGCAAGTGGCGCCCGACGTTCAGCCCGCTTGGCATCTCTACATCATCCTGACGGAACCTGGTACGCTGCGTATCCATCGCGACCAGATTATCGAAGAGCTGCGGCAGCGCGGAATTGGCACGGCAGTCCACTTCATTCCGTTGCATCTTCATCCTTACTATCAACGAGTGTGGGGCTATCGGTCTGGTGACTTCCCCGTGGCAGAGGATTACTTTGAGAGATGTATCTCGCTCCCGATATATCCAGGGATGACCGATGCAGCAGTGAACCGAGTGATTGAGAGTCTGGGAGACATTGCGACCAAGTTTCGGAGGTAGGGCAGACAGCTGTTGTTTTGGGTAGCTTGAGTGGTCACCTCACATCCGTGCGGGCGTGCCTGCCGGGCACTGGCGAGAGGCGCGCTAACTTATTCCGGCAGCACGGTTTATGACAGGGGACGACGCAATCCCGTCGGGTCGGCAGCGGCAAAGCGGCAACCCCCCGGCCGCACCAAGGCGAAGGCATAACTTGTATAACCGGTATGTGAAAAGGGCGCTGGACTTTGCAGTGGCCGTAGTGGGCCTGCTCGTCGCTTCTCCCTTGCTGGCAGTCTGCGCGATGGCGATTCGGTTGGAGTCCAAAGGCGCGGTGTTTTTCCGCCAGCGGAGAGTCGGGCAAAGCTGCAAGCTTTTTCAGTTAGTTAAGCTTCGAACGATGGTGGACAACACTGAACAAATGGGTTGGAAGGTCACAGCCTCGGGAGACGCGAGGGTTACCAGGGTTGGAAGGTGGCTTCGCAAGACGAAGATCGATGAGGTTCCACAACTGTGGAATGTGCTCCTCGGAGAGATGAGTCTTGTGGGCCCGCGGCCAGAGGTGCCTGAATATGTCGCGGCATACGACAGTGAACAGAAGAGGGTTCTTGAACTCAAACCGGGAATGACGAGTGCTGCTTCGCTTCAGTTTGTTGATGAGGAGGAAATTCTCGGTCGCCAGACTAACACAGAGGATTTCTACGTCAGGAAGATCATGGCGGAAAAGCTCGCGCTCGACCTCGCCTATCGTGAGAGGATTGGGTTCTTCGAGGACACTCGATTGGTCTTGCGAACGGTGGCGAGAGTCCTGCGTTTGGCTCGCAACCGAAAGGAGTCTTGAGTATGACAGGCGGGTTCACCCCGGAGCGTGCCGGGGAATCGGATCCAAAGGAACCCGCAGGCGCCAGGGCGGCTTTCTCCCCCCGAGCGGCCCCGCAGAAAAGAACAAAGCCAACCTCTAAGACTCACCTTATGATGAGTAGAGAGAGGGGGGCAGATCAGGTCACGAGTGATGGCCAGACTACGATTTGATCTCTACACGCGACCGAACCAGGTCATCGTGGATGGCCTCATTTTCGCCACCTCCTTCGCTCTGGCCTATGCCATTCGCTTTGAAGCTCTCCCCCAGTGGCAGCACCTCAAGCAATTCCTGCTCTGGCTGCCCTACCTCGTAGCGCTGAGGTTGTACGTCAACTGGAGGATGGGCATTTACCGGTTCATCTGGAGATATGTCTCACTTTCCGACGCCATCGCTATCATCCAATCGCTCTCCATGGTCACGGCGGTTCTGTTGGCCTTGCGTCTCCTTTATGCGGGCTGGCTTCCATTCGCCGCGCGGCTCAGGATTCCGCTGACGGTCATCGCTCTGGAGTTTCTCATCTCGTCGATGGGCTGCTTGGGCGCGCGCGCGCTTCGGCGGGTTCTTTACCAACGCCAGCGCGAGAAAGCCTGGGGTGAAGGGACGATCAAACGAATGCTCCTGGTTGGGGCGGGCCGGGCGGGGGCAATGGTGGCCCGAGAACTGGCAGCGCGGCCGGAAGTGAAGCTCGTCGGGTTCCTTGACGATGACCCCAAGAAAATCGGGTCGGTCATCAACGGCGTGCGTGTGCGGGGGCGGATCGACGTGCTGCCTTCGGTCGTGACGAGGGACGAGGTGGAGGAGGTCGTCATCTGTATTCCGCGGCCTCCACGCGCCACTCTGAAAAAGCTCTGGGCCCTCTCGGACCACCTCGCCGTGCAGATGAAGATTGTTCCGACGCTTGAGGAGGTTCTGCAGGGCAAAGTCAACATCGCGGCGTTCCGTGATGTTCAGATGGCCGACCTGCTTGGCCGGGAAACTGTGAAGTTGCCCGCCAGCGACCCCAGCGTGGTGGGGACCTACCAAGGCAAGCGCATCCTTGTTACGGGCGCCGGCGGTTCAATCGGGTCCGAGCTCGCCACCCAGCTCATCGAGTTAGGCCCCGAACAACTCGTACTGCTCGATAAGGACGAAAACAGTTTGAATGATGTTTATGTACGATTGGGTAACAGTTCTACGGGAGCCGCGGTCCACCCGGTCGTCGCGGACATTCGCTTTCCCGACCGCCTCCGAGGCATCTTTTCCCGTTTCCGTCCCGAAGTGGTCTTCCACGCGGCGGCCCACAAGCACGTCCCGCTTATGGAGAGGAACCCCTGCGAAGCCATTTTGAACAATGTGGTCGGCACACGAAACCTGGTGGAACTCGCGCAAGCCTTCGGCGTAGGACGTTTCGTCTTCATCTCAACGGATAAAGCCGTCAAGCCCGTTTCGATCATGGGGGCCAGCAAACGGATCGGTGAAATGGTCGTGCAGGCCCAGGAAGGAAACGGGCAAACGCGCTTCGCCTGCGTCCGGTTTGGAAACGTGATGGGCAGCCGGGGAAGTGTCATTCCATTGTTTCAACAGCAGATCGCACGTGGCGGGCCCCTCACCGTGACCCATCCTGACGTCCAGCGTTTCCTGATGACGATCCCGGAGGCTGTGCGCCTGGTGATCCAAGCTGGAACGCTGGGAACTGCGGGCGAGATCTTCATTCTCGACATGGGCGATCCGGTGCCCATTCTCGACTTGGCGCGGGATTTGGTCGAGCTTTCCGGATTGCGGCTCGGCCAGGACATCCAGATCGAAATGACCCAGTTGCGGCCGGGCGAGAAACTCAGTGAGGAGCTGATTGACGAGGCCACCGAGCGGCTTACTCTGACGCGCTTTGAGAAGATTCGGATGGTCAAAGGCTGCCCGTTCGATTCCGTTGCCTTCTTCGCCAAACTGGCAGAACTGGAACGCGCCGCGCATGGCGAGTCGTCGGAAGACATCCACCGTATTCTTCGTGAACTCAATATCGGTTTTGATCCGGAGGCAGCTCATCGCCCCGCTCCCCGTGCTGCAAGCCAGGGAGCCTGAAGTCTTCGTTGCGCGCGCCGCCGGTCGCAGAAGGCATGACCCGACGGCAGACAAACCTGTGCCGTCGGCGCGGCGGCGGTTTGGCAAGTTCCAATCCTGGAGAAAAGAGGTAGAACTCATCCTATGAAAGGTGTGATTCTCGCGGGCGGACTCGGCACGCGCCTGTTGCCTCTGACGCGCGTGACCAACAAACACCTGCTGCCGGTCTATGACCGGCCGATGATTTTCTATCCGATCCAGACCCTGGTGAATGCCGGCATTACGGACATCCTGCTGGTGACGGGCGGCCACAACGCCGGCGATTTCCTTCGCTTGCTCGGGAACGGCAGGGATTTCGGCCTGAAACACATCAACTATACTTATCAGGAAGGCGAAGGGGGGATCGCCGACGCCCTGCGCCTGGCGGAGCACTTTGCCGATGGCCAGCCGATCTGCGTCGTGCTCGGGGACAACATCATCGAGACGAATATTGTCCAGGCCTGTGAGAAGTTCAAGCAACAATCGCGGGGAGCGCACATTATCCTCAAGGAAGTTCCGGACCCGGAACGCTTCGGCGTGCCGGTTTTCGACGGCGACCGGATTGCCAGGGTCGAGGAGAAGCCTAAGGTGCCGAAGTCACGCTACGCGGTGATCGGGATTTACATGTACGACGAGACGGTGTTCGACCGCATCCATAAGTTGAAGCCGTCGGGCAGAGGAGAGTTCGAGATTACGGACGTCAACAACCAGTACCTTGCCGACGGAACGCTCACTTACAGCATCCTCAACGGTTGGTGGACGGACGCCGGGACATTCGAATCTTTGCATCGCGCCGCCAACCTCGTGGCTCAGGGCGGCGCGAACAAGATGAACGTGCCGGGAACAGCCTGAGACCTTCGGGCCATTTCGCTGCAAGCCCCACGAGCGCCAGACTCCCCCATTGTTGCATGGAAGGTTCTGGAGCCTTCTCTAACCCCGTGGGCGTTAGCGGTGGCGGTTTTCGTAAATGATGTGGCGCGCTTGAGGGGAAGCCAGCCACTCGGCCAGGCTTTGAGCGTTGCGGTCCTTATCCGAGAGCATGAACTCGCCGACATTTGGCCATTGGATCCCGATCTGAGGATCATCGAAACGAATCCCTGACTCGCCTTGGCTGTTGTAAAGCGCCGTGCACTTGTACTCGATTTCCGCAAAGTCCGAGGTCACACAAAGGCCGCGGGCGAAACCCGGTGGGGCCCAGACCTGACGCCGGTTCTCCGCCGAAGCCTCGATCCCGAACCACTGACCCAAAGTCGGAGAGCCCGTGCGAATATCGACGGCGACCAGGAATGCGCTGCCCACGACGACCCGCATCAGCTTCCCCATGGGCAAGTCCCACTGGAAATGCAAG
>Ga0315282_10003177_pt1 | contig 29592 bp, 22 predicted proteins | sample YL17G07_20_MG_FD_203693 | JGI IMG/M metagenome (GOLD analysis project Ga0315282, IMG submission 203693) | Sediment microbial communities from Yellowstone Lake, YNP, Wyoming, USA - YL17G07_20 | ecosystem: Environmental > Aquatic > Freshwater > Lake > Sediment | place: USA: Wyoming | collected... | reverse complement strand
TCGCGGGGAAGATGGCGCAGAGGAATCGCAGTGAAGGCGACTGCTGCACGATTCCGTCATTTTTCGCGTTGGCAGACGGTTGCAGGCGGGTCGTAGCGGCCCTGAGCGGCCTCAGGAGCCGATGGATGAGGATTGGGCGCTCCATCGCCGATCGGTGCGCTGCATCGTCGCGGCCACTCCCAGCGACCACAAGTGCATGAAACCACGGGGTTTCCGGCTGGTTTTCTAGCCTGGATTATTCATACTGCGCTTGAAGGGCGTGCATCCTACGTGCGATGCGTGCGCGCATGAATAATGCGCGGTAGCGCCTCGCCCCTCCCTTATCCTGGCACCTCTCCACCGCGGCTTGAGGCGTGCGCCCGGGGAGGGAGTGCCCGCCATCGCCCCACGCCACCCCTCGGCCCGCAGCCGGCGGATCACGGCCGTGAACCCAGCGCGAGTCCCGTTGCGGATGTCCGTCCCGCGCCCCAGGGAAGCGTTTGGGTTTGGCGGAATGCGGTGAAACATAGGGAGGTGCCAGCCGGCGCTTGCTTCCCCGCAGATGCTCGTCGCGCCGGTCCCGGCGCCGCTGGGGGCGTTTGTCCCAGCGTAATCACCGCATCCCAAGGAGACCGCAATGCCCAAACCGCTTGAACTGAAGACCGACGACTTCGCCAAGGAGGTGCTCGAGGAGGAGGTTCCGGTGCTGGTGGATTTCTGGTCGCACACCTGCCCGCACTGCCTCCAACTCAATCCGCATTTTGAGAAGGCGGCGGAGGCGGATGACGGCCACTGCAAGTTCGTCAAGATCTCGGTGCTGGACAACGCGATGCCGCTGTTCCAACAGCACGGCGTGAGCGGCGTGCCGACGCTCATTCTCTTCCACGGGGGAAAGGAAGTGGCGCGGCGCGTCGGCTCCACGACGTCGGATCAGATCGCGGCGTGGATCAAAGAGCATATCTGAACCGCACACGTACGCCGTTCCGCCCCGCTGGGATGCGCGTTATGAGCCTGCGAGGCGGATCGTGTCGTGCAATCCGAGGAAGGAAAGGAAGCACCATGAGCCTTGTCACCAAGCAAGCGCCCGGTTTCGAGTTGGAGGGTGTGGCGAACGGCGATTTCACGAAGGTCGCGTTGCAGGACGTGCGCGGCAAGTGGGTAGTAATGTTCTTCTATCCGCTCGATTTCACATTCGTCTGCCCCACCGAGATTCTGGAGTTCAGCCGGCGCAAGGCCGAGTTCGAGAAGCTCGGCGCGCAGATACTGTCGGTCAGCGTGGACAGCAAGTACTCGCATCTCGCGTGGCAGAAGGACATCGGCGCGGTCGCCTACCCGATGCTGAGCGACATCACCAAGGACGTCAGCCGGCGGTACGGCGTGCTGCTGGAGGACCAGGGCGTCGCCCTGCGCGGCCTCTTCATTATGGATCCCATGGGGGTGGTGCGCTACGAACTGATCCATGATCTGAGCGTCGGGCGCAGCGTGGGCGAGACGCTGCGCGTGCTCGAGGCCCTGCAGACCGGCGAGCTGTGCCCGGTTGATTGGCATCCGGGGGACAAGACGCTGGGGGCGGGATAGCGCGGCGCCCTTGCCATCTGGCCCGGAGCTGAATGGGGGGAGGCCGTCCCGCAATCGGCTCGCAACGGGTCGGGATGGAATGGCTAGGTCCCTAAAGGGACCGCCATGGCGGCCACAGGCTTAGCCACCCGACCCCTACGATCTACGCTCACGGCCGTAGGGGCCGGCCTCCCGGCCGACCCGCCATCGGTGATTGTGAGATAGCTTCGGAGGACCGCCCCCCATGAGGCGTCCGTCTTGGGGCGCGCTGCGCTCAACGGAACCTGTCCCCATCAGGCCCCCGCCGCTGACGAGTCTCCTCAATGGTTGACGCCCCGGCAGGGAGGCGGCGGGCGGAGGTCTAATCTTGGGAGGGCGCATCGCAGCTCTTAGGAGGACACCATGAGAATCGGCATCATCAGCTTCACCGACGGGCGCAAGCGCGTCGCCGAGTCGCTCGACAAGGTCTGCTTTGGCTTTCAGCACAGCATCGCTACCTGGCTCAAGCGCAAGGGGCACCGTGTCGTCGAGGGCCGCAAGATCATCTGGAACTATGCGACCGTCCGCAGCGAGGCGGAGCGCATGAACCGCGCCGATTGTGACGTCGTGATCTTCAACTTCTCGGTGTGGTCGTTCCCGGACCTGACGGTGCAGGCGGCATCGCTGGTGGATGCGCCGATCTTGTGCGTCGGCAACCTCAACCCGAGCCAGCCCGGCTGGGTCGCGTTCTTTGCTTCCGCAGGGGCGCTCGATGAGGTCGGCGTCCCATACGGGCGGGCGCTGGGGGACATCAAGGACCCGCGGGTGCAGGAGCAGGTGCTCGATTTCCTAGCCAAGCACGAGCCGGAGGCGCGGGCGCAGGGGCGCGCCGCGGCGGCGAAGCTTTACGGGCAGCGCTACGGGGAATTCGACGGCCCCTCCATGGGCATGTACACCGGACACATCGACCAGAGCCAGTGGATGGCGCAATTCGGCGTGCACGTGTACCACCGCAGCCAGTTGACGCTGGTGGACATGGCGAAGCGCATCACCCCGAAACGCGTGCAGGCCGGCCTCGACTGGCTCCGCAAGGCAGTCGGCAAGATCGAATGGGACGGCGAGATGCTCACCCCCGGCCTCGACGGCACGCTGGCGAAGCAAGTGCGGCTGTACCTGGCGATGAAGGATCTGTGCCGGCAGGAGGGCATCGACTTCTGCGGCATCACCGGCCAGCTCGACCTCACCGAGAGCAAAGAACACTGCATCGCCGACGTGCCGGAGGCGCTGCTCAACGATGTCGTTGACTGGGAGGACGATCCGAAGAAGGTCATCGTCTGCGCTACCGAGTGCGACTCCAACGGCGCGCTGACGATGCAGATCCTGCACCTGCTGACGGGGACGCCGGTGCTGTTCGCGGATCTGCGGCACTACCACGAGAAGCTCGACGTGTACGACCTGGTCAACAGCGGCGAGCATGCGCCGTACCTGGCGAAGCGCAGCACGAACTGGCGCCGGAACTGGAAGCAAGTGCATCTGCTGCCGGCGAGCAAGTTCTACTTCCGCGGCGGCGGAGCGTCGGTGCAGTTCTATGCCGACCCCGCGCCCATGGTGACCTTCGCGCGCATCACGCGCAAGAACGGCGAGCACCAGATGCACATCTTCACCGGCTCCTTCGTCAAGCTGCCGCACGCGACCATGGAGAAGCTGGGCAAGCAGACGACGTACACCTGGCCGCACGCGTTCTCGCGCTTCAACGTGTCCTACGAGCGGTTCGCGCGCGAGTTCCGGTGCAACCACATCCACGCGGCGATCGGCGATTGGGTGGGGCAGCTGCTCGCGGCGTGCGAGGCGTTGGGGATCGAGCCGATCGTCTTGAGTTAACACCGATCGAGCGGTGCGTTATCTGGCGCGGGCAGCCTGTGCGGGCTGCCCGCGCCGCTGCGTGGTGGCGCAGGTGGCTTGGGTCCCAGCAGTCGGAGCTATGGAGGTTTGGGCGTTACCGGAGGATGCCCAAAACTCTTCCGAAAGGGGTTTTCGCGCTCAATCTGACCGCGGAGGCACCCTCCGGTAGCACCCAAACCCCTACGAGCTGGCAGCCCCGTGCTCAGCATCGCGCCATGCCAGGACAGATGGGGCGCGCCCGCCCTCGGGCGCGATTCCGGACACGGGCGAGGGCGCCCGTGCTCCATCATTGTGCACACCCCTACCATTCCTCGGAGAACCCAAGACCCATCCTCGGTGATTTTGAGCTTGGTCCCTTTGACCTCGCCTGCTACCATGCACAGCCTCCGCATGCTATGATAGGCCCCGATGTCTCGCCAGCAAGATCTCGACAAGATCGCCGAAGAGATTCGCGTCTGCGCGTTGTGCCGGTTGTCGGAATCGCGCACCCACGCGGTCCCCGGCGAGGGCAGCCCCCGCGCGGCGGTCTTCTGCATCGGCGAGGCGCCGGGAGAGACCGAGGATCTGAGCGGCCGCCCGTTTCAGGGCCGTTCGGGTCGGGAGTTCACCCGCCTGCTCGGTCTCGCGGGGTTGGAGCGCGACAAGGTCTTCGTCACCGGCATCAACAAGTGCCGCCCGCCCGGAAACCGCCGCCCGCGCCGCGACGAGATGGACATCTGCCGCCGCGCGCACCTCGATCGCCAACTGGCTGTCATCAAGCCGCGCCTGGTGGTCCTCATGGGCGGGGTGGCGGTTGAGGAGATGCTGGGCATCAAAGGCCGGCTGCGCGATGTCATCGGCCGCAGCGTGGCGCGTGACGGGCGGCGCTGCTTCGTGACCTATCACCCGAGCGCGGCGATGCGATTCCCCGCGATCAAGGGCGTCGCGGAGCGGCATTTCCGGAGGCTGCGGGCGCTCGTAGTTGGATGAATCCGCAAACTCGTCCGCCGAAGGCGGATTCCGCAGATGAACGAGGCATCAAGGCCCTGACCGCGCGGGGCCACACCCAAGCTTCCCGAACACACCGCGTCTCGCGAGTGTGACCTCTTATGGTGGGGCAGGCGTCCTCCAGAGGCGGATGAATCTCGCCTGCCAACGATTGGGGAGGTGTTCGCGGCCGAGACGGCCGCGCCACCCGGACAGAGCCGAGGTGGCTCTGCCACATGGGTTGGCGCACATCCCAAAGATTCGAGGTCACACGCGTCACATCTCATCCTTGACCCTCCCACGCCCTTTCGGTACAATACATGAAATCCACCAACGTCGTGTCACACGAGCGACGTTTTTCCTGGTCGCCCCGGCAGCCCCCTCGGCCGCCCAAGGGCGATATCCGTTTGGAGGTGTCGATGCCGAAGACGGTCTATTTTGCTAACACGCGCACCACGGGCAACGCGCCAAGCCTGCTGCGCAAGACGGCGCAGTTGTTCGACAAGGCGGGTTTCGCGCGCATGATCAAGCGGGGGGACCTGGTCGCGGTCAAGCTGCACTTTGGCGAGGAGGGCAATACGGCGTTCCTGCCGCCGGTGTATGTTCGGGTGATCGTGGACAAGGTTAAGGAGGCGGGCGGCAAGCCCTTCCTCACGGATTCGAACACGCTCTATCGCGGCAAGCGCGCCAATTCGGTGGATCACCTCAACCTGGCCCACGAGCATGGATTCTCCTACGGCGCGATGGGCTGCCCGATTATCATCTCCGACGGGCTGCGGGGGCTCAACTTCGTCGAGGTGCCGGTCAACAAGAAGCGGTTCAAGTCGGTGCGCATGGCGGGCGACGTCTACCACGCCGACGCGTGCGTCGTGCTCACGCATTTCAAGGGCCACTGCCAGATGGGCTTCGGCGGCGCGCTCAAGAACATCGCGATGGGCATGGCCAACCGCGGCGGCAAGCAGGCGCTGCATTCCCAGGTCTACCCCGACGTCAAGGCCGAGGAATGCATCGCGTGCGGGGTGTGCGCGAAGTGGTGCCCGGCGGACTGCATCACCATCATCCGCCGCGACCGCGCCAAGGTCAATCTGAAGAAGTGCATCGGCTGCGGCGAGTGCACCGCGGTGTGCCCGACAGGGGCGATCGCGGTGCGCTGGGGCGACTCGCAGCAGAAGGAGCAGGAGCGCATCGCGGAGTTCTGCTGGGCGGTGATGCAGCAGAAGCAGGGCCGCATGGGGTTTATCAACTTTCTGTTCAACATTACGCCGGACTGCGATTGCTTCACCAAGAGCGACGCGCCCATCGTGCCCGACATCGGCATCCTCGCGTCATCGGATCCGATTGCGATAGACCAGGCGTCGCTCGACCTGATCAACGCGCAGCAAGGGTTCGCCAACTCGGCGCTCAAGAGCGGGCACGAGCCCGGCGGCGACAAGTTCCGCGGGGTCAACCCGCACATCGATCATACGATCCAGTTGTCGTACGGTGAGAAGATAGGTCTCGGCGGGCGCAAGTACCGCCTGTCGCGTCTGGATAAGGTGTAGGCGCGTTCACGGACCGAGTCGGGGGGCGCCCGGGGCGCACTGGCGCCACGCACAACGCGGAATCGTGGTCGGAGGCGAACATGGGTAGAGGCCCGGATTTCCCGCGACGGCCGAAGCCGGCCAAAGAGCCGGAGCCGAAGTCGGAAGAAGCGGCAGGCGAGCAGCCGCTGTCCGATGCATTCGTCGCTGACGCGCGCCTGAGCAAGCGCGAGATCGAGTTGACCATGCAGCTCGAACAGGCGCGTGAGGAGGAAGCCGCATTCGAAGAGCGCTACGGGATGGCCTTCGAAGAGTTCCAGGCCTCCTTCGACCCGCGAACGGACGTGAACTTGAGCGAGGACTACCTCGCATGGTCGCGCGCCGCCGAACGCGTACGCATGCTGCGATACGAGCTCGCGCGCCTATCGGAGCGCCCTGCGCGGCGCACGCGGCGGTCGGCCGGTGGCAGCGGCGAGGAGGAGGCGGTGGGGGGCGCCGCGCGGTCGCGCCGGGAGGTGGCGGACGAGATCGAGCGCCTGCTGCGGGGCGGCAAGCGCGCGGCAGGGCCGGCGACTCCTGACCCAAAGCGCGGCGAGAAGCCCGACAAGCGCGGGCGACCATCATAGGCCGCGGCCCGATCACCGGTGCCGCGTGTGAGGCTAGTTGATTTGGCTGATCAGAGCAGTACCACGCGATTCCTCGATAGGCTGAACCAGGGCATCCTGATCGGCGACGGCGCCATGGGCACGATGCTCGAAGCGGTGGGCCTGACGCCCGGGAGCTGCCGCGAGTTGTGGAACGTCGAGCAGCCCGACAAGGTCGCCGCGGTGCACCGCGCCTACGTCGAGGCCGGCTCCGACATCATCGAGACCAACACCTTCTTCGGCGGCAACCGCATCCAGCTCACCAAGTGGGGCCTGGAGGAGCGCGTGCAGGAGTTCAACCAGGCGGCGGTGCGTCTGGCGAAGCAGGCTGCGGACTATGACGTGATTGTCTCGGTCTCGATGGGTCCCACCGGCGAGATCCTGGCGCCGCTGGGGAACCTGGATCCCGCGGAGGCGGCGGACGCTTTCCGCGAGCAGGCGCTGGCGGCAGCCGCGGCCGGCGCCGACGTCGCAACCATCGAGACATTCTACGCTCTCGACGAGATCAAGCTGGCGGTGGAGGCGGCGGTCGAAGCGAGGCTGCCGGTGATGGCGACGATGACGTTCGAGCCGAGCGGGCGCACGATGATGGGAGTGAGGCCCGCAGATGCGGCGCGCGCGTTGGTGGACTACGGCGCGACGGTGATCGGCGCGAACTGCGGCACCGGGCCGGAGCCGATGCTGGCGGTGGCGGAGGCGATGCTCGCCGCGACCGATCGGCCGGTGATGGTGCAGCCGAATGCCGGCATGTCGCGGCTCGTCGGCGGCAAGACCGTATTCCCCGAGACCCCAGAGAGCATGGCGGAGTACGCCGAGCGTTTCGCGCGGCTTGGTGTCAGGATTATCGGCGGCTGCTGCGGCACCGGCGTCAAGATCATCGGCGGTTGCTGCGGCACCACCCCGGACCACATCCGCGCGATGGCGCAGCGGCTCAAAGCGTTAGGGCCGTCGCCCGGAATATCCGCAGATTCCGCGGACAGCTCCTCGCCGTAGGGCGCAACGGCGATGAACGCCCCTCTCCCTTTCCGGGCTTATCGTTACCCATATTCCGAGTGAGACAGCGTGCCGAGCCGCAGTCAAGGGTAACCTGAGCGCCAAGCGTCCTATGGAGTGCGCCGGTTCATCGGCGCTTTGAAAGCGGCGGCTTCAGCCGCCGCACTCCAAAATGGCCTGCTGCCAGGCCAAGCGTTCGTGCATGATCCCGGCCTTGCTACCGCCTAACGCCCGCTCAGCAGATGTCAGCCGCAAGATGTGGGCAATGCCAAGCTGAGAGGGAGAGGCGTACGTGCGCGGTGGCCGCAGGTGCGAGTGGAGGCGTTGATATGAGGCGGTTGGTCTATCTCGGCGTAATTCCCTGCCTCGCGATGTTGGCCTACAGTTGCGCGCGGCAAGCAGGGCGGCAGGTGCGGCCCGCGAGCGAACCGCTCAAGATCGGGCTCGTCGCGCCCATCACCGGCAGCATCGCCACTTTCGGCAAGTCCACCCGCCAGGGCGCCGAGATGGTCTTCGATCAAGTCAACCAGCAGGGCGGACTGCTGGGGCGGCGGGTCGAGCTCGTCGTCGAGGACGATGCCGGCAAGCCCGAGGAGGCGGCCAACGTTTTCACCAAACTGGTCAACCGCGATCGCGTCGCCGCCATCATCGGCTCGGTGGCGACGAAGTGCAGCCTCGCGGGCGCCCCGATCTGCCAGCGCAGCGGCGTGCCCATGATCACCCCCGCCTCCACCAACCCCAAGGTGACGCAGATCGGCGATTACATCTTCCGGGTCTGCTTCGTGGATCCGTTCCAGGGCGAGGTTATCGCCCGCTTCCTGGTGAGCAAGCTCGGCCTCAAGCGCGTCGGCATCATCTACGACCTCACCAACGACTACAGCAAGGGCCTCGCCGATTACGTCGAGCAGAACGTCAGGAAGCTCGGCGGCCAGGTCGTCGCGCGGCAGACCTTCAGCGAGCAGGACAAGAGCTTCAAGGCGCAGCTCACGGCGATGGGCACGCAGCAGCCACAGGCGATCTTCGTCTCGGCATATTACACCGAGGCGGCGCTCATCGCGCGCCAGGCGCGCCAGTTGGGGATCAAGGCGACGCTGATGGGGCCGGACGGTTGGGATTCGCCGATGCTCATCCAGAGCGGCGGCGATGCGGTCGAGGGCGGCTACTTCAGCAACCACTACTCGGCCGACTCGCCCAACCCCCAGACCCAGCAGTTCGTGAAGGCGTACGCGAAGCGGTATGGGGAATCCCCCGACGCCCTGGCGGCGCTCGGATATGACGCGGCGGGGCTGCTGGTTGACGCGATCCGGCGGGCGAAATCTGCGGACGGCCGCGCCGTGCGCGACGCGCTCGCGGCGACCAAGGACTATCAGGGGGCGACCGGGGCAATCGGCATGGACGCGCAGCGCAACGCCCGCAAGCCGGCGGTTATTCTCCAGGTCAAGGGCGGCAAGTTCGCGCTGGTGGAGACGATCCAACCGCAGCGATAGCCAGGGTTCAACCACAGAGCACACCGAGATCACGGAGCGGGTGCAGACGGAGATCTGACATGCGATTTACGGACAAGGTCGCCTTGGTGACGGGCGGGTCGCGGGGGATCGGGCGCGCGGTCTGCCTGCGCCTTGCGCAGGAGGGCGCCGCGGTGGGGGTGAGCTTCCGGTCGCGCGAGGACGCGGCGCAGGCAGTGGTCGCGGAGATAGCCGCGCGCGGTGGGCGCGCGCTCGCGCTTCGGGCGGACGTCGCATCGCCGGAGGAGGTGGCGGCGATGATGGAACGGCTCGCGGACGCCTATGGCGCGCTCGATATCCTGGTGAGCAATGCCGGCGCCGCGGAGGCTGGTGTGATGGGCAAGCTCACGCGCGAGCACTGGCAGCGCACGATGGACACGGACGCGTGGGGCGTGCTCGTGTGCGCGCAGGAGGCGGCGCGGCGCATGGGCGACCGGGGCGGGCACATTGTGAACATATCGTCGGTTTTCGCGTCGTGCGCGGCGCGCCACTCGCTTGCCTACAGCGCGGCCAAGGCGGCGGTCGAAGCGATGACGCGCTGCCTGGCGGTGGAGCTGGCGCGGCAGAACATCGTCGTCAACTGCGTCGCGCCGGGCCTGGTGCGAACCGAGATGAGCCGAGCCTATTGGCAGAGTGAGCGGTTCATGGCCAACCTCTGCCGCATCACACCCGCGGGGCGCATCGCAGAGCCGGAAGATCTGGCGGGGGTGGTCGCGTTCCTCTGCAGCGATGACGCGAACTGGCTGCGCGGGCAGGTTATTACGGCCGACGGCGGGGCGACGATAACGGCGGCATAGCGCACGCGGCGCGCCTGCTGGCTGACGGGGGACGCACGCAAGCGGTTAGCCTGGATTATTCGTGCGGAGTTCAGACCCCGCGCAGAGTGCAGCCGCAAGCGGCACGAATAATCCCCGCCCGGTTACACGGCGTCGATGCAGCGGCCATCCCGACGACGCGTTGGGGAGTATGAATAACCCAGGTTAGGCGGTCATGTGAGGCAGAGGCGCAATGCCCCTCCGGCGTTGCTGGAGGAGAGGCTTTGCGCCCCTGCGAGACTGGATGTCTGTGCGCTGAAGGGTCTGCAGTGAGGCGGGCCGGCGCGTGCCGGCCGCGACCATTCTCAGCCGTTACTTCTTTGCCTTGGCCTTCGGCTTTGCTGCGGCCTTCGCCCGCGCCGCCTTGGGCTTGGCCTTCTTCGGGGCGGCGCTCAGCGTCATCGGCTCCTCGCAGCAGATGATCTCGTGCATCTCCATGCAGTCGCATTCCTCGTCGACCACGACCATCAATCCGCACACCTCACAGGTCAGTGTATCGCCCTTCGCAGCTGTCTTTGCTGGGGCCATCTCGGGTCTCCTTTCGATGGGATTCCATCGTCACGCTGTTCTGTGAGGGGATCGCGCATGTCCTGTCGTCGCGATCCAACAAGCGAGGCCTTGTGCGGTTGGGCGCTCAACCGTTGCCGTCCCACACGCAATATCGAGTATCCGCTGCCCGGCTGCGAGTTCGAGCATCTCCGCGATGTCGTCCGCGCGGCACGCGGCAAGGTGCCAGTCGACGCTGGACTCCTCCCTTGTCCGCGCACGCCAGCGAGCCTCCCACCATGCGGCGGTCTTGTGCTCTTCAGCCATTGAAGCCTCTTGCCCCAGGTTCACGCGGTGGTAAGTGCCATCACCGCGGGCCGCCGGTGGCGACCACACGCATCAACTCCTCGATAGTTGTGATGCCTTGCTTTGCCTTTTCGATCCCGTCCTGGAGCATGGTGACCATGCCCGATTGGATGGCGGCTTCGCGCATTTCGGCAGCTGGGGCGCACCGCGCGATCATCTCGCGCAGGCGGTCGTCCACCTCGAGCAACTCAAAGACTCCGGTGCGGCCGTAGAAGCCAAAGTGCAAGCACTTGTCGCAGCCGGCGCCGCGGTAGAACTTGGTGTGGGTGATCTCGTCATCGCTCATGCCCAATCGCCGCAGGCCCTCGCGTGACGGCTTGTATTCGGTCTTGCACGACGGGCAGACCTGGCGCAGCAGCCGCTGCGCCAACACTGCGCGCAACGAAGCGCCGATCAGGAAGGGCTCAACCCCCATGTCGGCGAGGCGGGTAATGACGCCTGGCGCATTGAGGGGCAGCATAGTCGTGAGCACGATGTGCCCGGTCAGCGCTGCTTGGGTGCAGATTTCGGCGACCTCGAGGTCGCGCAACTCGCCGACCATGAGTATGTCAGGGTCGCAGCGCATGAACGTCCGCATACCCAACGCGAACGTCAACCCGGCCTTGCGATTGACGTGCACCTGCATGACGTCGCGCAGGCGATACTCGACTGGGTCCTCGATGGTGATGATCTTTACGCGCGGAGAATTGATCAGGTTCAGGGCTGAGTACAGGGTCGTCGTACGTCCCGAGCCGGACGGGCCGGTGACGACAATGAGCCCTTGCGGCTCGCGTAGCTTGCGCTCGAAGGCCTCGCGCATGCCTTCGGACATCCCGAGTTTGTTGAATCCGATCAAGACGCTGCTCTGATCGAGAACTCGAAGCATGACGCTCTCGCCGAAGATCGCGGGAACCGTGGTCAGGCGAAGATCATAGTCACGTCCACGGTGGCGCACCGCGATGCGGCCGTTCTGCGGCAGGCGCCGCTCCACGACGTTCATGTCACCTTGCAGCTTGAGGCGCGTAATGATGGGCGCCTGCGCCTTGCGCGGGAGCGTCATCGCCTCCGTGAGCACGCCGTCAATGCGATATCGGATGCGAATCTCGTCTGCATTCGCATCCATGTGGATATCGGACGCGCGCGCATCAATCGCATCGGCGATGATCGTGTTGGCGATGCGCGGAATCGCACTCTCCTCCGGCGTCTCGGTTGGCTCCGGCGGCGCCAGCAGTTGCCCCGGCTCATTCCACTTGATCGGCGGCAAACCGCGCGCGCGCCGCGCCGCGAGCACCGCCCGCTCAATCTCGTCAACCCCCGCCGGGATCACGACCGGCTGCTCCGACTCCAGGAACTTCTCCAGGTCGCGCCGGTAGAAGCGCCACTGCTGGCCTGCCTTGAACCCCTTGAGCTTGCCCTGGGCCAGCCAGCGGTAGAACGTCGGCTTGCTGACCTTGAGGAACTCGGTAGCGGCCTTGAGATCCAGCACCTCGTCGGGCGGCACCGCCGCGGTTTTCTCTTCCTTGCGATCCTCTTTCGCTCGCCGATTCTTGCGCATGTCATGCCTCCTTCCGAGTGGGCGCGGGCTTTCGCGATGCCCGCTGTGTCGACGCAGCCTTGCGCGGCGGCGTGCGTTTTGCGCCCGGCGTATCCGGCGCCGTTCCCGACCGGGCGTGTTTCGGTCCCGCCTCATCCAACAGGTAGTCGGCCACGATCGGCAAGACCTCGCCGAGCCGCCCTTCGGTTTCGCCGTCGCGAATCATGTCGAACGTTGCCGACGGCAAATCGTGCGCCGCGCCTTGCAAGGCGTCGGCGACTGACGCCCCTTCGGCGGTCGCTTTGCGCGCCGCCGCGAACGCCTCGCCTGCCTCGGATGGGTGCACCGATTCGGCCGCCGACTCCAGCGCCTGAAGGACGGGCACCCCGATGCCGAGCATCATCCCGAGTCGCCCAAACGCCAATGCGTACGCGCGCAGACGCGGATCTCCAGCCGCAACCGCTTGCTCCCACTCGAACTGATCCGCGAGGCGGAACAGAGCGGGGTCAAGGGTGCCGCGCCTCTCACCCCATTCCACGGCTTCCGACACGTAGGAGGGCGCGCCCTGCTGAGTGAGCTCCTTGGAGATCATGCCCCCCGAGGCGAGCCGGCGGCGCAGGGCGGCAACGAGTGGGCGCAACCGGTCCGGTGCTTTGGCCTCGGTTTTTTCGAGCGCCGCGGCAAGTGTCGCGCTATCTTGCAGGGCTTCGCCGAGGCGGCGGCAAAGCCAGATGAGGTCAGAGCGACTGCGCGCAGACAGCGGCTTGGCAACCATGGACGGGCTCCTTTCCGGCTAGGCTGAGCGCTATCAGACGCTATCTACCATTATCATATACCACACTTGATAACCTTTGTCAATAGCTTTTTTCGGCGATTTCGAGAGGATTGGGAAGCTGTGGCGGCGGCTCTTGGAAATCGCGCACGGGTGTGTGTCGAATCAGCCGGGCGGATGAGCCGAGGGGCGAGTGGCTGCATCAACGCACTATCCTGGATTATTCATACTGCCGAGCGCGTCGGCGGGAGGACGCAGCATGCGCCCGCGTGATTGCGCCGAGGTCCAGGGGAATGAGGGGCGGCGGAGTATCGCGGTGCGCGATGCGTTGAGCCGCACCGTGGAAAAGGCTGTCTTCGGCGCGAGCAGACGGTCGCCGCAACGGAAGCTCGCGACCGAGACGCCGCAATCCCATTCGCTCTTGACCAGGCCGGTCTGTTCACGCTGCGCGTGAGCGGCGCGTAGCGCGACGGGTACGGGTGCGCCACAAGCACCCAACCGCCGCAACAATCAAGGCCCGCCCGAGGATGCGCCCCGGGCGGGCCCTTTGATTCGAGTCCTCCCGCGAATGTGGCACATGCGCGGGAGCAGCACCGTCACGCCTATTGAAGCTGATTCGGCCTCGAGATCAGCGCGAGCGCCTCGTAGAAGCCGATCCGCATGTACTTGACGTGACCGTCGGCGAAAGCGACCGGCATGGCGAAGGGAATGGTTGGTGCCAGACCGCCCAGTTCGGGCGGCGGAACATGACGTGCCCCGTAGTCGGGCTCGTAGCCGTCGTGAATGCTATGGCTACAGCCGGCTATGGCCTTCCACACCGGGTCGTCGAAGAGGCCGACGGCTTGGCCACAGGCCCAGTACTGGGTGGGATCGGTAGTGTCGCTCACGTAACCCAGAACCATCGCACCGTCCCAGAAGGTCCCAGTGGGGCCGCAGTACCCTTCGGCAAAGACGCCCGGCCCGTACGGATAGTGGACGCAGCCCCACCAGTAGGAGCCGGTCGCCGTCCATGGCGCATAGTGGTCCGCGTCGCGAGTGAAGTTGCCGACCTTCAGCACGCCCTCCGCGGGGCCCGAGGTCAACACTTGCTGTTGTAACTTCGTCCACGGCGCGCGCCGCACGTAGCTGGGACAATCGAAGATGTCTACGCTCTTGATGTAGGTCCGCAGCATATCGGCTAACTGCCAGTAGTCCTTGGAGCGAAGGCCCGCCGTCGCCGCGGAATTATACGTGTGCTGGGGCGAAACGGGCACGATCGGATGCGCGGTGGCCCACGCACTACCGGCTGCGGTCGGCAGCACTTCGTCATAGTCCTGGGCGTACATCAGGCACGCCAGCGCAATCTGCTTCAGGTTGGAGAGGCAGGTGGCCTTCCTCGCCGCCTCCCGCGCTCGCGCGAACACGGGAAACAGAATGGCGGCCAAGATCGCGATGATCGCAATCACGACCAACAACTCGATCAGGGTAAAACCGCGGCTCTTTCGCATGATCGGAGCCTCCTTTTTTCTAGGCGAAAGCGCAGATACGCCTAGGCTGGGCCTTTCCTCCTTCACCTCCCTCCGGCCCGTAGTGCCTCGACGACCTCATCCGGTGCGATCGACTTCACCCCCTATGCTCTTACCATCCGGGGCCCTGTCGCAAACGGCGCATGCAAGGAACACCGCCGAAAAGACGCCGGATACTGGCGCAGACGGCGATATTATAGAGACTCTTCCACCTATGAACAGCATAGTCCTGCCACTGTGTTTGCGTCAACCGTAGCCATCCGGGCGGGTGTGACCGCGAAACGTTGGTGCGACCTCCGATTGTAGGGCGGGGATATTTCAGGCTCCATAGCTCGTGACCTACATAGCCCGGCGGCCGACATAGCTTCAGCGACGGCGGCTTGGCGACGTAGGTTCGGCGACGGAGGCCTATCCCCGCCTATCCGGGTGGCGGGCTTGGGTTCATCCGCCTCAGGCGGGTAAGCCCGCCAAACAGGGTTCGTTTACCACATCTCGAAGTGTAGCCACGGGTTCTGCTCCTCCTTTCGGTTGGTGGCATTTCACTCCCAACCTTACAGGCCGAGCCGAACCCCTCCTCTTTCACCCCCAGAACCGTTTACACACTCGATGATACACTACCCCAGGTGCCGTGCTTTTTGCCTGCCCACTCGCCGGTGTGCTATAATCCGCACGCTGCCTCAGCGCATGCCCGGATTATTCATGCTCAGCTCAGATCAGCTGCGCTATGCATGATCGCCTTTTGGTGCGGCTTCGCCGCATCTCCGGAGCGCGCGCGGCGGTGTCCGCCGCCCTTCGACAAGCTCAGGGTGACCCCGAGCAAAGCCGAGGGGCCGCTCCGGAGACGCGGCTTGGCCGCGTCTCCGGAGCCAGCCATGAATAATCCGCGTCCCATCTTTGGCGCCCCGATGCTGGACGCGGCTTCGCCGCGTCTCCGGAGCCCCGATCCGTCGGGGCACGCGCTCCGGAGATGCGCCACGGGCGCATCAAAGGCGGCACGGGTGCTACATCTTCCCGCCGACGCGCTTGGCAGTATGAATAATGCAGGATAAGCGCAACACCGGGTGCGGTCGCGTACGACTAACCCGCATCGATCCGCTCAGGAACGACCAAGCATGACATACCAGACACGACGGCTTCTCCACTCTTTCGCAATCGCCCTCGCGCTCGTCGCAGTATCGGCGTTCGCGTAGGGCGCGTTCGCGGGTGTCAGCGTCAAGGATTGCGGGGCGCGCGGCGACGGTTCGACCGACGACACTGCCGCGATCCAGGCGGCCATGGATCAGGCGCAGAAGAGCTATCGCGGCGAGCCGTATCCTGGCGGCGTCTATCACGTGACCAGCCCCGAGGTGTTCTTCCCGAGCGGCAAGTACGTCATCTCCGACACAGTGCAGCTCGCAGGCACGGTCATCCGGGGCGAAGGATACGCCGTCATCGAGCAGCGGAATCCCGAACGCGACATCTTCAGCTCCGATTGGGCCTGGCGGATGACCATCGAGGGCCTGACATTTGTCGGCGGCCGGTCGCACATATCGCTGGGGAATCCCAACCTCGACATCGGGATGCTGACCATACGCGACTGCCGGTTCTATGGCAGCGCGGGGCCCGCCGTCGAGTTCCGCAAGGGCACCAACTCGACGCTGGCGATCATTCGCGATTGCGTCTTCCTCTGCTGCGCGCAGGCGCTCATCACCTACACCGATCAGACTGCGCTGCGTGATTGCTGGATCACGTCCCGCAGTGACATGAAGAACGCAGCCGTCATCGAGGCCCGCGGCGTGCGCCTGGTGGTCGATAACCTCCTCGGCGTCCCGCTGGTCAACGGCCAGGACCAGCGGTGGATCGACAATTACGGCGGGACTCTGACATGCCTTCACTGCCGCTTCGGGGGCGAAGGCGGCGGATTCACACCGGTCGTGAACTTCACTGGATTCACCTCCCAGGCGCACAGCTCGACCATTTTGCTCGACGACTGTACCGTCGCGGCGCTGGGCAATAACATGCGCGCGTGCGCGGTGTATTGCGAGGAGATTCCGAACGCGATCGAGCTTCGCGGGTGCACGCTGATTGGCGTTCCGGCAATCGCGGTTGACAAGCGCATTGACCTCAAGACCTACTTCCGCGGCGCGCGGCCGGGGATGCTCGCGTTCGCGCTGGAAGACAACCTCGGGGAGTTCGCGGGCGTGCTGCCGGACGGCCTGCGCAAGCCGGTGATCCCGAAGGCGGCACCGTCGCGGGAAACCGCCAGCCTTTCAGCCGCCGAGACGCGCACGCTGCTCGAACGCGCCCGTAAGTACCAGTCGAGCCGCAAACCGCAGCCGGCGCCGCCGGGCGAGTTTGAGGGACACCGGCAACAGACGGACCCAGCGAAGTACATCGCCATCACGCCGGCATCCCATCGGTGGGACCTCGACGACGTCATGGACGCCACCAGCACGAAGAACTCGGAGTACCTGGCGCTGACGCCGCTGGGTCAGGGGGCCATCATCATGCGCCGCCGCCCGGCGCGCGGCACCTGGCCCCATGTGCTGATCCGCGATGTGACGGTCGACCTCGACCGCTTCCCGTGGCTCACGTGGCGGCAGCGCGACTCGGGCACGGGCACCCCGGCCTGTCACGCGGTCAAGGTCTTGGATAAGGCTACGGGCAAGCTCTTGCTGCTCCAGGAGAATGGATACGGCGGCAATGGCAGCGCCTGGTATGGCTACTACGCGTACAACCTGAAGGACCTGTTCGGCCTGTCCGGCGGGAAGCGGACGTTCGATGTCAAGTTCTACTACCTCGGCATCGGCCCGCCGAAGACATCCGATCCCGTCGACTTCGTGTACGCCGGCCCCGGCGACTACATCGTCCTCGATTACGTGCGGCTGGAACAGTAGGGGGAATTAGGGGCAGTTACCTATTTCGAGGCCTGAGGACGCGCCTCTGTCGCGGCGTGACGTGATCTCCACGCGGCGCCGCTCGCGTGTGCGCTGGTTCACGCCGAGGTGGGTAACTGTCCCTGTTCTCCGGCGGTATGCTATAATCCGCATCGTCGTTCCACCCAATCCGCAAGGACACGTGAAGGCATGAAGGTTCACAAGATTGCAGTGATCCCCGGCGACGGCATCGGGCCCGAGGTAGTCGCCGAGGGCCTCAAGGTGCTTGAGGCCGCCGCCGCCGTCACCGGCATGAAGTACGAAACCGCCGCCTTCGATTACGGCGGCGATCGCTACCTGCGCACCGGCGAGGTGCTTCCGCCGGGCGCGCTCGACGACCTGCGCAGGTTCGACGCCATCTACCTCGGCGCCGTCGGTCATCCCGACGTCAAGGCCGGCGTCCTCGAACAGGGCCTGCTGCTCGCGCTGCGCTTCGGCCTCGATCAATACGTCAACCTGCGCCCGATCAAGCTTTACGAGGGCGTGTGGACGCCGATCAAGGACAAGGGGCCCGAGGACATTGACTTCATCGTCGTGCGCGAGAACACCGAGGATCTCTATATCGGCGCCGGCGGGTTCGTCCACAAAGGCACGCCCGACGAGGTCGCGATCCAGGATATGGTCTACACGCGCAAAGGCACCGAGCGCGTGATCCGCTTTGCCTACGAGCTGACGCGCCGGCGCAACCGGCAGAAGAAGCTGACGTTGTGCGACAAGGCCAATGTCCTCACCTTTGGCCACGACCTGTGGCAGCGCACGTTCCGCGAGGTCGGCACCGAGTACCCCGACATCGAGCAGGACCACGCCTACGTTGACGCGACCACGATGTGGATGGTCAAGAACCCGGAGTGGTTCGACGTCATCGTGACCAGCAACATGTTCGGCGACATCATCACCGACCTCGGCGCGATGATCCAGGGGGGGATGGGCATCGCCGCCTCGGCCAACATCAACCCTGCGGGCGTGTCGATGTTCGAGCCGATCCACGGTTCGGCCCCCAAGTACGCGGGGCAGAACAAGGCCAATCCGCTGGCGGCGATTTCCGCCGCGCAGATGATGGCGGAGCATCTGGGCGAGGCGGCGACGTCGGAGCGCATCGAGGCAGGCATCAAAGAAGTGCTCGCCAGCGGCCGCATCCCGACCATGTCGGCCACCGGTGGCCTGCCCACGAGCGAGATCGGCGATCTCGTCGCCGCCGCGGCCGCCGGCCGCTGCGACGCCGGCGGATAGACGCAACCCGCCGCGACGGGATAGCCTGAGGCCTCGCCGAGACGACCCCGCAATGCGGCTGACTTAGCGCGCGTGTGAGAACTCTGTTGCCTTTGGTGTCATTCCGAGCGCAGCGAGGAATCTTGGTCTCGTTCGACCGTACCAAGACCCCCGCCAAAGGCGGGCAAGCTTCGCGGAGTTTATCCTGAGCGAAGTCGAAGGGCTCAGGGTGACAGGGAGCCGAAGCTTCTCACACACGCTCTCAGCCAATTGCCGGCCATATCAGCGCAGAGCCCCCATGGCGACTGACACGCGCGAGTTCTGGGATGTGCCGCTGGCCGAGCTGCTGGCCCAGCTCAAGGCCACGCCCGGCGGTTTGACCTCGGAGGAAGCGGAACGGCGGCTGCGCGAGCTCGGCCCCAATAGCCTGGCTCGCGAGTCACGTTTTGCAGTCATCTTCGAGTTCCTTCGCTTCTTTGCGAACCCCCTGGTCATCATCCTGCTTGCGGCGAGCCTGATCTCATTCGTCCTCGGCGAGAAGGTCAACGCGCTGATCGTCATCAGCATCGTCTTGCTCAGCGTGCTCATGAACTTCTACCAGGCCTTTCAGGCTCGACACGCGGTGGAGGAGCTGCGCCGGCAGGTGGCTTCGACGGCGGCGGTAGTCCGCGATGGCAAGGAGCAAGAGCTGCCGCTCGCCGGCATCGTCCCCGGCGATATCGTCAAGCTCAACGCCGGAGACCTGGTGCCCGCGGATTGCCGCCTGCTCGACGCCAAGGACCTCCACGTCCGCGAATCGGCGCTGACCGGCGAGTCGCTGCCGGTGGAGAAGACGGCGGGCGACCTCAGCGGTGGGAAACACGGCATCGCCGACGCCGACAACAGCGTCTTCATGGGAACCGCGGCGCAGACCGGCATGGCCACCGCGCTGGTCGTGCGCACCGGCCGCGCCACCGCCTTCGGCGCCATCGCCGCTCGTCTCGCTCAGCGGCCGCCTGAGACCGAGTTCGATCGCGGCATCCGCACCTTCGGCCTCCTGATCACACGCGTCATCATCTTGCTGGTGCTGTTCGTCTTCCTGGTTAACCTCTGGTTCCACCGACCGCTGCTGGAGGGATTCCTGTTTGCGGTGGCGCTGGCGGTCGGCCTCACCCCCGAGCTGCTGCCCGTCATCATCTCCGTCACCCTCAGCCAAGGCGCACGACGCATGGCGCGCAAGAAGGTCATCGTCAAGCAGCTCGCTTCCATCGAGAACTTCGGGAGCATGGAGATCCTGTGCAGCGATAAGACCGGCACATTGACCCAGGGCGAGATCGTTCTCGACCGTCACGTCGATGCGAAGGGCAATGACAGCAACCGGGTGCTGGAGCTGATCTACGACAACAGCTACTTCGAGGCCGGGATCAGGAGCCCGCTCGACGATGCTATCCTCGCCCACCCCCACCCCAAGTTTGAGGACTGCATCAAGCTGGACGAGATCCCCTTCGACTTCAACCGCAAGCGCCTGTCGGTGGTCGTGCAGCGCGGCGCCGAGCGCCAGCTCATCACGAAAGGCGCGGTGCAAGACGTGTTCGACGTCTGCGCGACGGTGGAGGTGGACGGAGCGCCGCAACCGTTTGACGCCGAGCGGCGGCAGACGGCACAGGCGGTGTTCGAGGGCCTGAGCGGCGACGGGTACCGCGTGCTCGGGGTGGCAATGCGCACGGTGCCGGAGCGGCAGGACTACACGAGGGACGATGAGCGCGACCTGACGCTGGTTGGGTTCGCGGCATTCCTCGATCCGCCGAAGGCCGATGTCGGCGCGACGCTCGAGGCGCTGAAGCGCGACGGTATCTCGATCGTCATCATGACCGGCGACAACCAGTACGTGACGGCGAAGATTGCGCGCGATGTGGGGCTCCCCGCCGACAACATCATCGTCGGCAGCGACGTTGACGGAATGGACAACCCTGCGCTCGCCTACCAGGCTGAGCACGGGGCGATCTTTGCGCGTGTCTCGCCGGAGCAGAAGAACCGCGTCATGAGCGCGCTCAGGGCGCGCGGGCACGTGGTCGGATTTCTCGGCGACGGCATCAACGACGCGCCGTCGCTGCACAGCGCGGACATCGGGATCTCGGTCGTCAATGGCGTGGATGTCGCCAAGGACGCCGCCAACATCATCCTGCTCGAGCATGACCTCGGGGTGCTGCACGACGGAGTCATCGAGGGCCGGCGCAGCTTCGCCAACATCCTGAAGTACATCATCATGGGCACCAGTTCGAACTTCGGCAACATGTTCAGCATGGCCGCGGCCTCGCTCTTCCTCAAGTTCCTGCCCATGCTCGCGACGCAGATCCTGCTCAACAACCTGCTCTACGACACCTCGCAACTCGCCATCCCGAGCGATAACGTTGATCCCGAGTTGCTGCGCCAGCCGCGGCGCTGGCGGGTGGACTTCATCCGCCAGTTCATGATCATCATCGGCCCCATCAGCTCGGTCTACGACTTCCTGACCTTCGGCGTCCTGTTGTGGCTGTTCCACGCGGACGAGCGCCTCTTCCACACCGGCTGGTTCGTCGAATCGCTTGCGACCCAGACCTTGGTCGTCTTCGCCATCCGCACCGCAGCCAATCCGCTGCGCAGCCGACCGAGCCGGCAACTGCTGGCGACCGTGCTCATCATCGTCGCCATCGCCGTCGCGCTGCCATACTCTCCGCTGAGCGGCCTACTTGGGTTTACCCCGTTGTCGGCATCGCTGCTGGCCGCCATCGCGGCGCTCTCGGTAACGTATCTTTTCCTGGTGCAGGGCGTCAAGTCGTGGTTTTACCGGCGGCACAACCTCGCGTAATGTGCCGGTCGCCGCATCAGTCTGACCGGCCGCTCTCACCCGCTTCGGGATGCGTCCAGCGCAGGCCGTCGATTGTAGGGCGGGGATTCCCATCCCCGCCTATCCGCTCCCCTGATCGTCGCCAATCGCCTCGATGAGTGTTGTGGCCCACAATCCGTCGCTTCGTGATTCCGCCGCACAGGAATACTCGCGCGCCTCTGAAATCTAGCACAGCGGATTCCGAGACAAACCGAAAGGAGCACTCGAGATGCGTATCGTGATCATTCTCGTGGCAATGGCGGGAATGCTGGCGTTCGGCGGCACGGCCCGGGCGGAGATGGTGCAAGGGGAGGCGACGCAGGTCATGCATCCGATGTTGAGCGTCAGCGGCGAGGGCACGGTCGAGGTTGCACCCGACACCGCGCGCATCACCGCGAGCATCGTCACCGAGGGCGACACCGTCGAAACCGCGCGCAACCGCAATGCGACGATCGTGCAGGCGGCGATGGCCGCGGTGAACGGGCTCAAGCTGCCCAACGTCACCACCAAGACCCTCAACTACACCATGGAGCGCGTGACCAGCGAGGCGTCGGTGACGCTGAAGGTTGACCCCGCGAAGTGGGACATCCCGTGGAAGATCGCCCAGCCCGATGTCAGCCAATCGAACTTCCGCATCGGCATGCCGGTCACGCTCGGCTATCGCGCGAGCAACAGCATCACGGTGCGAATCCAGGGCACGCGCGAAGAGCTGTCCGATGCCACGGGGAAGATCATCGACGCGCTGATGGCGGCGGGCGTCAACCAGATTACGAGTGTCGCGTATTCGCTGGAGAAGGACGAAAACACGGGCCGGCGCGAGGCATTGACGAAGGCGGTGAAGGACGCGCAGATGACAGCGGAGGCGGTGGCCGCGGCGGCGGGGCGCAAGATCGTCGGCATCCGCAACATCAGCCCCGGCTACATCCGCCCCATGCCCGAGATGCGACAGGTGCAGGCGGCGATGGCGGCGCCGGGCTACGGCGGCGCGCCGACGCCGATCACCGCGGGGATGCTTCAAGTGACCGCGAACGTGCAGGTCAACTACGACCTCGACTATAACTCGGGCGACACCGAGTTCATCAACGCGCCGGGGAAGTAGCATCTGGCCGCGGATACACGCGGATCCGGGGGTTCACCGCAGAGCCTACTTCGCCCAAGCCTACTCCGCCTGGGGCTACGAAGGCCAAGGGGCGCAGAGCGCGGGGAGAGCAACTGGAATCTTGGCCGCCAGATGCTAGGCCGAGCCGTACCAGTTCAACAGATGACCCAAGGGGGCGCGGCGCAGCGGGCGTCCCTCTCTGCACGTTCTCTTGCCGACGTCGGCGCCGTGGCTACGTTCGGGCCGCGCGCGGGGCACCACCACGTTCAACGCGCCGGGCGCGGCGGTAATCTCCGCCGGGGTGCGTCCCGCCGCATCGCCGTCCACTTGCATGAACAGGGGTGGTTCGGATTCGATGCGGAAGCTCCGGGCCCGCAAGTGATGCACGCCAGGGAACCCGTCGGGGCTGCTCCTGAGCACCGATACCAGTTGGCCCACGGTCTGCGCTGCCGTATCGCTATCGAAGAGCCATAGGTCGAGCAGGCCGTCATCGAGGCGCGCGCCGGGGGCGAGATGCCAGGTGTAGGCATAGCGGCTCGCGTTGGCGACCACGGCAAGCCAGGCGGTCGTTTCGAATCTCACCCGCTCGGTGGTGATGCGGAACCGGGCCGGCGCGTAATGCGTAACCAGGCGGAACGCCCGCGCCGCGCATCCGAACGCGCGGGCCAGGTTCTTATTGAGCGCGGGAAAGACCGTATGCACGATCGCCGCGTCCAAGCCCATGCCGGCCATGAGCGAGAACGGCCGGCCGTTGGCGAGACCGAGGTCGATGCGGCGCACGTGTCCGTCAATGGCAACGCGTGTGGCCGCGTCGGCGTCGAGCGGCACGCCCAGCTCGCGCGCGAGCACGTTGAGTGTACCCAGCGGAATGATGGCGAGGGCGAATCCGGTTCCCATCAGCGCGGGCAAGGCTGCGTTGATGGTGCCGTCGCCGCCGGCCACGATCACCCTCGTGCAGTCGGATGAGTCGTCTCGCAGCATCTCGCGGAGCTCATCGGCAACCGCGCGGGGCCGCGCGGAGGCGATTCGTCGCACCTCAAGACGAGCGGCGCGCAGGCGGCGCTCGACGTGCGCGAGGCGCGTCCCTCCGCGGGCGCCGCCGGCGTGGGGATTCGCGACGAGAATGGCCCGCCTTGCGGTTGGCAGCGGGTAATCGCTGCCGCCCTCCGCCGCGTTCTCGAGGATCAGATCTGTGTGTTCGCGAGTCTGTACCGCTGTCATGGCTGCGCTCCGTCGAATTGTCTTTCAGCCGGTCATGCCGTGGTGGCGCCGCTCACCTGGCGCGATGGCGATGAAAGCCGCGGCGCGCATGGCTCGACTTCGGTGCCCGTGGTGCCCGCATGGCTGGGCGTCGGAGCCATGCGCCCGCGAAAACCGTCCAGCAGCGTGACCAGGAGCGGGGAGAAGATGTGCACCCGCTTGGCGAGGACCGCCAGGTTCCACAGCGGCTGGTTCTTCCCCCACGCGCCCGCGTACGCAACGTGGCGCAGCCGCTCGCGCCAGTTGTCCTTTGTCCACGCGCTGCGCGCGATTGAGCTCCAGGCGTAGAAATCGCGATATGCCCGCCGGTATCCCGCTTCGAGTTGCTCCACCGTCATCCGCGCCGGGCGATACACGACATGCGATGTGTCGTAGAGATCCCAGTTGCAGCTCGTGATTCGCCCCGCTTCAGCCATGCGCCGGTAGAGGCCGGTGCCGGGATAGGGCGTCAGGATATGAAACGTCGCGGTCTCGATGCCCTGGGCGATCGCCCATTCGGCGGTGCGTTCGAAGACTGTGTCGTCATCCTCATCCAGTCCGAACACGAACGTCGCGTTGATCAGAACGCCGGCGTCGTGGAAGCGGCGGATCGCGGCGTTATAGTCGCTCTCCAGGTTCTGGTACTTGCGCTGCGCCAGGAGGTTGTCGCGGTTGAGGGTCTCGAATCCAACCAGCAGGCTCCTGAGCCCGGCCTGTGCCGCTCTGTCGAGCAGGTCGCCGTCGAGCGCGGACTGGACGGTGCCCGCCGCCTGCCAGATGCGTCCCATCCCCTTCATGCCCTCGAACAGCGCGAGCGCGAACTCCCTGTTACCGAAGATGTGGTCGTCGAGGAAGTAGAGATGGCGCCCCGGCAGGCGCTCGATCTCCGCAAGGGCCTGATCGACGGTCTGGGTGTAGAATGACCTCCCGCCGCGGAAGAAGGTCGAGTTCGAGCAGAAGTCGCAGGCATGCGGGCAGCCGCGCGAGACGACAAGCGAGTTCGCCGCGAGGTAGAGGTTGCGCTTGATGAGATCGCGGCGCACCGGCGGCTGACCGGCGAGCGTACGCACCGTTGACCGGTAGACCTTGCCCGGATGCCCCGCCCGGAAGTCGCGCAGGAACGCCGGCCAGGTGTCCTCGCCGGGGCCGAGGAAGACGGTGTCGGCGTGGAGGCTTGCCTCTTCGGGCATGGCGGTGACATGCAGGCCGCCCAGTGCCACGTGGGCACCCTTGTTGCGGTAGTGGTCCGCGATCTCGTAAGCGCGATTCGCCGCCGCGGTGTAAACCTCGATGCCGACGAGGTCGGGGTCGTCGCCGGCGACGCTTGCGTCGCTCCAGAGGTGCGGTCTGGCCGCATCCATCAGATTGAGCGGTTCGACGTTGTCGTCCTCGAGGGTAACATCGTCGTCATCGCCGAGATAGGCGGCGAGCGTCGCCAGGCCGAGCGGCGGAAACAGGGAGTACTTGATCGGTCGCGAGAACGTGCTCCTCGCGGCAGCCGGCGCAGCCAGAATCAGCTTCACCTTCATCGTTGCATCTCCGTTCAGCCGGGCGTGAGTGCATCCCGTCATCACACCGCGGGGCTCGTTCGAACCTCGCCGCCCCGGGATGTGTCATTCAGAGCGCAGCGGCGAGGGTCAACGAGCCGCGGAGCGAAGAATCTCGGCAGCGGTGCGCGTGCTTCGCCCACGGCCCCTCGTTCGTTACACAGCCGCGCCGCCGCCCGTCCGCTCATATCCGCTCCCCCGACCTTCATCTTAGGCTCACGCGCGACTCCGTCCCACCCACTGAGTCCATTTTTTCGTGCACCCGAGTGCGCGAAGACGCGACCGCGGGTGCGCATGCTGACGTGATCAGCCGCTCGGCGCGTCCCCGCCGCGGCGGCGCCACGAGGGAACTTTTCGCGTGTGCGCGAAGTCTGAGTTGCGGAACCGACGCTCACGGTCGGGCACACTGCTTCAAGGAGGAGTTATGATGCGTGCATGGTGGGCTGTCATGGTTGTCGTCGCGTTGCTGGGGCTGAGTGGGGCCGCGTCGGCGGAAATGGTGCAGGGGCAGGCGATGCCCGTCAACCACCCGATGCTGTCGGTATCAGGCAGCGGGACGATCGAGGTGTCGCCCGATACGCTGCGGGTGACGGCGAGCGTCATCACCGAGGGCGACACGGTCGAGGTTGCGCGCGATCGTAATGCGCAGATCGTTCAGCGCTCCCTCGCCGGCGTCAAGGCGCTCAAACTAACCAATACGGCGACGAAGACGCTCAACTACACGATGGAACGCGTGACGCGCGATGCGACGGTAGGGCTCAAAGCTGACCCCGCAAAGTGGGATATGCCGTGGAAGCTGCCCATCGTTGATGCCGACCGGTCGCACTTCGACATCAGCTTCCCGGTGACGCTGGGCTACCGCGCAAGCAACAGCTTGACGGTGCGCATTCAGGGTTCGCGCGAGAAGCTGTCCGACGGCGCGGGCAAGATCATCGACGCTTTGATGGCGGCGGGGTGCAACCAGATCACGAGTGTTGCGTACACCCAGGAGAAAGACAACACCGGGCCGATGCGCGAGGCGCTGATCAAGGCGGTCCAGGACGCGCAGATGACCGCGGAGGCGGTGGCGGCGGCGGCGGGGCGCAAGATTGTGGGCATCCGCAACATCAACCCGGGCTACAGTCGCCCCGCGCTTGAATACAGAAACGTCCAGGCGTCATACGCTGGGAGGGGAGTCTACGAGCGCGCCGAGGCGACCCCGACCTCGGTCACCGCGGGCATGCTCGAACTGACCGCAACGGTGCAGATCAGCTACGAGCTGGACTACAACCCGGGGGATACGGAGTTCATCGCCGCGCCGGGGAAGTAGGTCGAACCGCAGAGGCCGCGGAGCGCGCGGAGAAGAACAACTGAAGTCTTAGCCGCGGATGGACGCCGATAAACGCGGATAAGAGTGGGCATTGTTAGGGCAGCCCTGTGCGCCTGCCTCGAAGGATTGCCTTCTATCCGATCAGTCCCATGACAGGGCGGAAGTCCGGCGGCTACATAGGACCTAGCCGAACCGGGCGTCTACTTGGTTCGGAAGTCCTTGAGTCGAGTATTCTCGACAAGCTGACTCAGCGTCTTCAGCGTGAAGACCTTCCCATGCGTGGCAAGCAGCAGCTTCTTTATATCTTCCCGTCGTATCCCAAAACCACGCCCGGCAATGCACGCGACGACCTCGTATTTTGGGCGGCCCGACGGCTGGCCCGCCATGCTTAGTTCGCCGAGATGCTGTATCCGAGTTATCTTGTCGCGCGCCGTTCCATCGTCTTCGGTGACCTTGGCCTCGATCACGACCTGAGGGTTGAACTCGCTCGGGACGATGAAATCCGGCGTCTGGTCGAAGCCCTCCACGCGCTCAGCGCGCTTGGTCTTGCGGTAGCTGATTCCCGCCTTCGTCAATGCATCCTCGATCGCGATTTCCAGGTTATCTCCCACAAGTTCACTGATCGAGTCGCGATGGCTCGCGAAAGGGCGACCAAGAAAACGCTCGTACAGCAGCATCGCATAGGGAGCGCCCATCTGGCCCAGCGTTCGAATGCCTTGCTGCCCGGACTTCGTGTCTGCCTTGTCAAGGCGATGAATGAGCGCGGGCCCAACTTCGGGCGCGCCTTCGGCCAACAATTGACAGCCCGCTGCAATCAGGGCATTCAGCCGTACGCGACTGATCCCTTGAACCCTTAAAGGTGCCAGCGGCGCGACTCGCACCTTGCGGTCGAGCGTGCGGACGAATCCCTGTGGCACCTCTGTACCGGTGCGTTGTGCGGTCACGAAAGCCCACTCTGGCGGTGTGAAACCAAGCATGCAGCGCAAGACGACCATCGAAATCGGTACACTCAGCACAACTGGGATGATGCGTTCCGGGGAGAGATTCCCAAACTCGGACGTCGCCTGTTTCAGCGCCTCGTAGCCTCGCTCGAACACCGGATACTCCACAAATCCGGGGCCCTTCGGCAGTACGAGGAATTCAGATTCAAGAGAGGAGAAGATGACGGAAACATATGGGTCCGGATTGGCTTGGACCTCCGGGAACGGCACCTCAAAAGGAAATCTGGTCATTATCGCTTCCATATTGGATGTCACCTTCCCGGACCATTGTGCCCTGAAGACGTGGAGCGGCCGCCAAGAGCTCACGAAGGCCGGATTCAACCGCCGAAGGCCCTCCAATACTTGCGATCCAGTGTGCTACTGAGTCCATTCGCTCCAGGACCGGCGGAGATAAGCTCCAGGTCTCTCGAAGATGCCACGTGGCAAGCCGGATCAGATGACCGTAGACGATGCAGCGGATATCGCCACGGGTGACCCTGACGTTTCCGGCTCGTAGCCTTTCGGCGTCAACTTGCACCAGGCTCGCAATCTGGTCAGCTGATTCGGCAATCGACTGTCTGTGGACCGACCCCGTGGACCTGCACACGAAGACAGTGTCCACGATGGAGGAGCCAGTGCCGCTAATGTGAATCGAGGCCCCCATCTCGGCCGGGCACGGGATCGAAGCCGAGCAGATGAGGCCTGAGTCCAGGATGGCAACGGCGACTGGATAGTAGGCTTCGATAGTGTTGTGATGGTACGTGAATACCAGCGGCGCCCCCGGCTTCAACGCCTCGGCCATCCGTCTGAAGACTGCGGAAAGCCCTTCAGCGAAATGATCGAGGCCCCGCCCCATGGCCAAGTTGCCCGTCAGTTCGTCCGGATGCCTGGTGGAGGGGTGCTTGAAAGCGGGCTCACGGCCGCCCACCAGACGCCGAAGCCACACGTAGCAGAAGTCCATCAGTTCAGCATACTGAACGTTGCCGAAGTACGGAGGATCGGTGAACACAGCGTCGAGACTGGCAGGCGGTAGGTGCATTTGAACCGCGTTCTCGCATCGCAGATCCACGATGCGGTTGCTCCCGCTGGTCGGCGCGCCATCCTGGTCGCCAATCCACTCACCTCGGATCCGGACTCTTGTCTTACTGCCCCCCCTGTGCTGAATCTCGAACGGCTCGTGGCAATACGCCTTGGCCTTGTCGTACTTGTCGATAATGTTACACCACCCACCGCTGCCGATGCTGGTTCCCTTAGCGCTGCTCCAGATGCCAAGTAGGTTGGATTCGCATTGCACGAGGCCCACTGGGAAGCCATGAACGGAGAATATGTCGAGCGACTTCAGGGCCATCGTGTCGTACCGGCAGAGCATATTCTGATACCGGAGCAGGTCAGAGAGGTTCGTGGCTAGCGCATTGCGCACCCGTTCGTCCGCCTGCTCTGCAATCAGCCTACAGCTCAGTTCGAGTCCGACCAGTTGACGGGCATTGAACATCTCGCGATATCGCCGGTACCCCCAACGGTGAAGTCGATCGGTCTCGTCCCCGCTCGGGATCTCATCTTCGGGGACGAATCTGGGTTCCGCAGACGCCCAGAAACGCTCAGCTTCGGCAAGCCTGGTCTCGTCACTGGCATCCGGTTTCTTAAAGAACCGCCCTTTGTGCTTGGGTTTACAGCGCCGGCAATAGTACTCAATGGCAAAGAGACGGTGTCGGGGAGGGCCTAGTGAGGGATTCGGATAGGCGTTCATAGCCCCGCAATGCGGACAGGAGCAAGGGTTGTCCTTTGCTGGTCCCTGGAGGACCAGGCGAGCTCCGCACGCCTGGCATGGACCAGGTTGGTCGCGGTGTTGGCACTCGGTCAGGTCGCCGCATTCGGGGCAGACTAACACGTTTTTGGGGTGCCGCACGTCTTCAGCGAGCAAGTAGCTGGGAAAGAGTTCCACATCTT
>Ga0315282_10003176_pt1 | contig 29597 bp, 28 predicted proteins | sample YL17G07_20_MG_FD_203693 | JGI IMG/M metagenome (GOLD analysis project Ga0315282, IMG submission 203693) | Sediment microbial communities from Yellowstone Lake, YNP, Wyoming, USA - YL17G07_20 | ecosystem: Environmental > Aquatic > Freshwater > Lake > Sediment | place: USA: Wyoming | collected... | reverse complement strand
TTTGCCAAAGAGCCGTTTGAAAAGAAGATAAAAACAGCCTTTCAGTTGTATCGGCGAGCCGAATATCTGAAGAAATTTAGACCCCACCACTCGTGAAGTTCTATGCAGGTCAATATCTGGGGATTCGTGAAGAATCCGGGACGTTACTAAGCCAAAGGCTTATCTCCGCCTGAGGCGGATGAGCCTATGGCTCAAGCCTCCGGCTGAGAGGTGGCGAGCTCGACTGACCTGATCCAGCTCATCTCCTTCGCCGGCGGACCAATTCAATATGCGAAGCTCGATGAGGTGAAGCTGACACGCCTGATCTTAAACGACAGCACAGGCGCGAAGCGGGAGTTTATCCTTAATCTTGAGCACCTTGACAAACTAAACCAAAGCAGTCTGGCGCTCTATCCCGGCGACACGATTTTCATCGACCACACATCCTGGCTTACGATCCGCGACGTGTTCAGCGTGGTGACCACGGCGGCGGTGATTACGAGCGCGATTGCACAGATTATGTGGGCGAGTAAGAGATGATGGCTGGCGTCCATTGGAACCGGATAAGCTCCAATGGCCCGTCAAGTACGTGCCACTTGGACGATCGCATTGGCTCGCTCAAGGGAAACCCTTGTGTTTTTCGTCCGACCCAATCGCAACCCCCGATGTGCTATTCGGCACTCTTAGGTGATTAAACAAAGTGTGTTTGTAGTCAAAATTTTTGGTGGACTGGGCAACCAGATGTTCCAGTATGCCTTTGCGAGGGCGTTATCTCTCGAGAAAAGTGTACCGTTCGCGATGGATGTCTCCTGGTTCAAAACGCAAATTGACACTTCAACTCTTGATGGCCCGGACAAACGAGAATATCTCCTTGACCGTTTCAACATAGTCGAAAAGTATTCTGGAGATGGTGGTTCTACACTCGCCCATTGGGTGTCCAAGACACCTTCGGTAGGTCTAATGCTCAAGAACCTAGGGCCGGTATTGAATAGAGTAATCCCTTTGGAAATCACTGAAAGCGACTTCGAGACGAAGATCCGGAAAATCTCTGGTAATGGGACTGTGCTGCTGCAAGGGTACTGGCAAGATTACAATTACTTCTGGGCACACAACGATGTCATTGCCAAAGACTTCACACTTAGAAGAGGTGTCACGGATGAGAACCGGCAATACCTGGAGCAAATCCGTTCTTCCAATTCGGTATCGGTTCATGTTAGAAGAGGGGATGCCTTGAAGCCGTTCGCGAGGAAATTCTACGCGATGGCTTCAATGGATTATTTTGTCAACGCGGCGTCGCTTGTTCACGGCAAGATTCATCAACCGACGTTCTTTGTCTTTTCGAACGACATTAAATGGGTGAAAGCCAATTTTGAGATCGATTTTCCCGTGATATTCATTGAAAGCGACGGGCCGGATTACGAGCACCTTTATCTCATGAGCCGGTGCAAGAACAATATTATCGACATCAGTACATTCAGTTGGTGGGCCGCCTGGCTTAACGACAACCCCTCGAAAATTGTCATTGCACCCGAACAATGGGTTGCAAACCCCGATGACTATCACGTGACAATACCGGAATCGTGGCTCAGACTTAAAAACTAAAGAGGTCTTCGCTTGACGAGATCGAAACGCGAAATATTAGCTCAACCATTGAAGATATCAATCCAGACGGCATACTGTCTGTGTTTCCCGGGAATTGCAGGTCCAAAGTGATCGGAATGTATACACGCGAAGACTTAATGAAAATAGCTAAATCAATTGTGCCGCGACCTCTCATCGAATACATAAGCTATCGTCGTCGTGCTCAATTTGTTAGGGACTACAGAAGTAGACGGGAAACAGAGATCGCTCGTTGGATCGCAGAAGGGAAGCGCGGCAACCCACCACATGCTGTGAAGCAGGACTATGTCAGAAAATACGCGAAAGAATTTGATGCGAGGATACTCGTTGAGACAGGAACTTATCTTGGGCAAATGATTTATGCCATGAAGGATGACTTTGAAGCGCTCGTTTCCATAGAACTTTCCGAGGAGCTTCACGGGAATGCTGTCAGATTGTTCAAGAGATACAGGAACGTGAAGATTGTTCAAGGGGACAGTGGCAAGATCCTCCTATCAGTTCTTGAAGGAATTCATCAGACATGCTTGTTTTGGCTGGACGGGCACTCTTCTGAAGGGATAACGAAGAAAGGAGAATCGTCAACGCCTATAGTTGGTGAAATCGGGTTCATCAAAGAACACGCCACAAGGAATGGAATTGAGCACGTCATTTTAATTGACGACGCGAGGAACTTCAATGGGACAGACGATTATCCCCGAATCGATGTGTTTGAAAATCTTGTGAAAGCCCTATTTCCTGATTACGCATTTGAAATTCACGATGATATCATTGCCATTCACAAATAGTATGTATTTCAGTACGGTACGCCTTGAAGGATCTTGCTAAAAATACCGCTGTGATTGGCGGCACGGAATTTCTGCTCGTCTTCGTTGCCATAATCAGAAACAAATACTTGGCGGTGACAATAGGGCCGGAGGGATTCGGCATCTATAGCCTGTTGAGCTCTTTCTTTGCAATGATTGCAGTTTTTGCGGGCACCTGGTTGGGGGCGGGTACGACTAAGTACGTGGCCGAGTATTCCGATCACGCTCATCGCGAGGAGAGGAACCAGGTCTTCACACTCGCAGTGGTTTCTGTCGTTCTGATCGGAATATCGCTAACACTTGTCTCGGTACTCGCGCGCAAACTCATCATCAGCGATTTTCTCTCTAAAGATGTCGCGGAGACATACTACCTTCTATTTGCAGCGGGCTTCATAGGAATGAGCCTGAACCCAATTCTTATGAACGTGCTTCAGGGCGCACTTGAGGTGAAGATGGTCGTTAAGGCCCGGATAATAATTTCCTCCGTTGACGTGCTACTGATAATCGCACTCGTGCACGTGCTTGACCTTCTCGGCTTTTTTGTCGGGATACTGATCTCCGCTACGTTCGCCAGCTGCGTGCTTTTCTATTTTGTCTATAGCCGCTCCGGATTCAGGTTCGCTCGGGTGTCGTTAAGGGACCAGGTTTCGAGAGACATGACCTATTTCGGGGGGATGAGCCTTGTCACCGGGCTTCTCAATCTGGGTTCACTTTACCTTCAACGTTTTCTCCTTGTGGAAAGGATGGGGATAGGATCGGTAGGAATTTTTCAGGCCGGCTATTCGATAATGAACTATCTAGGCCTGGTAAACAGGGGAAGCAGTTTCCACCTTTTCCCGACTATGTCAAAGGTGATGGAGAGTGAAACGCGCGTGAGGCAACTGAACGAGTATCTCGTGTTTATTCTCCTTGTTACCATCCCAGTCAGTGTGACGGCGATACTGTTTGGGAGCATAGCTATTCACGTATTGTATAGCAAAGAGTTTCTACCTTTGTCTTCATGTTTGTTCTGGTTCGTCGCGGCCCAGTTCGTCATGATGCTGATGACTTCTTTCCAGACTACCGTTGTGGGAATGGCAAGGCTGAAGCTCCACACGTTCGCGGTGTTTCTGATTCATAGCCTCTGGATCATCGTGCCGTTTTTCCTAATACGCGAATATGGGATCGCGTCTTTGGCGATGGGCTTTCTGGCGGGAGGAATTGTCGGCGCCGCCGTCTATATCGGATATCTGCGCAGGGCCATACGGCTTCGTTTCGACTTGAAGACCGGACTCCTGGCCGCTTACGGAATAATTGCAATTGGACTGGCCGTGCTCTCAAAGGACTCAGGATTTGTCTTAAGGATCGCACTGGCAATCATAATTACCACCGGCTCGTTTTCATTCCTCAGCTCGGATCAACAAAAAAAGCTCCTCGCTCTGGCCCGCAAGGCTCTCTTGATAAAACGCTGACTATAAATGATTCCGCTCAAGTATTTGATATTGATATTATTCAGCTCGATCGGATTCCTCCTGACAGTTCTGAACAGAGACAAGCTCGCTGTGGGGGTTATGGTTTTCTTCATCCCGTTTGCCGCGCATCCTTTGGCCGACTCTAATTTTCCGATACTCCTTGGATTGAACGCCTTTCTGGTCTGGAGTATCTGGCTCGGCATGAAAACAAGAACCTTACTGACAAGGATAGGGTACGTCAGCTGGACCCACATATCGGGAAAACTAAGATACTTCTACTATTTCCTGCTGGCCGGTTTCCTGATCCCCCTTGCCAAGAACGATTACTCGGATATCAACTTGGGCAGCCTGTCTCCCCTGGAGTCGGTCGTGAACTATTCATTATCGATATTCACGTTGATCCTTTTCATAAAGATAATGGTTAACTACGGGTACGACTTTGAATTCCAGGACAAGTTGAAGCTGGTCTTTGCTTCGACCTGTTTCCTGCAATTCGCGTCATTCGTGTTTTACTATGGTGGGTACGGGAATCTCGTGCCGCGGTTTCTGCTTGGCACGGATGCGCTTGCGGGTTCTTATCTGAGGTTTGGTGCACTCCTTGGGGACTATGAACTGATCGCAGATTATTCCTTGGTTGTAATAGGGCTTGCTATCATTCTTTATGTCAAGAGGAGATGGACAGCGGTTGCCGCGACGGCTTGCCTGGTCTCAATGGCGATTGGTATCCTCTCAGGGACGAGATCCTTCATTGTTGTACTTTTGATTTTCATACTTCTGGTCGGTTTGTTGTATGTCGCCAGGCTGCGCCTGTATCATAGTCTTTTCAAGTTTACAATTGTCGGTGCGCTTATTGTCATTGCAGGCCTCTACGCTGTCGACAACTTCACCCCAGCGGAGGCAATCTTGGTGCGCGCCGTGCAATCGATCGAATACTTGAAGGAGGGAGATATTCAGGCCGCAACAAACAGAAATCTGCTTGCGGCCCTACCTGATCTGGTGAAAACCTCGGGGTTCCTTGGGATGGGCGCCGTGACTATTTACCAGATCGGGAATAACGGGATGGTGTATCACAATCTCTATTACGCTATCTACGCGAATTTTGGGTAGTGTCTCAGTTTGAGGGTATATCAACAAAAAACCCAACCATACAATCGGTTGGGTTTGATCCAAATAAAGGTGTCCCCTCGGAGGGATTTGAACCCACACCAAACGTTTCGACAGAACGTTGCTCTATCCGATTGAGCTACGAGGGGCAACGACTTGGAACCCGCGCCGTTTCAGGTTTAGGGTCGTTTTCGTTCTGTCTACAATGCAGGAGAAAAACAAAAGGGCGAACAAAGTAACGGCCCAGTGTTCGCCCCCGATATCACTCAAGCCCTTTCGGACATGAGCAACGTTCTGTCGGCTTAAATATCTACATCACCCTTATGAATGTCAATGGAAAAAATTACAATCGTGTAAAGCATTATGAGGCTTATAAATCTTATAACAATTCCGCCAAATCTTTGATCTCCCACAGTTTTTTAGATATTCCAGCGGCCATAGCCGGAGTAACCCGCAAAGACTTATGAATCCTGACAAAGTTGTAATACATAAAGTGCAACGCGACTGCATGAGCGTGATTCTCAACCTTCTTCGAGAATGCGTTCGTCAATCTGGTAAACCGTCGCATGTTCATTCGCATGGTTAGGTTCTGGCGTTCCACGTAACTTGTCGAAATGTGTTTCAGCTTTGGACTACCCGTAATGATTTGCTTTTGTGTTCCCGTGCATTCAGCCGGACTATAGCGGTGATCGCCTTCAAGAGATTTCCCGTAGAGTTTCACGAGTTGAGCGAAGTCAATCTCTGTTCCGAAACTTTCATCTACTGCGTCCAAATACGCTTTTAGCCCGTCGGTCGTAAGTTGTACGCGATTCTTCAAACGTGAGGCCACATCATTGATAAAGATTCTGGCGTATTGTGCGTCTCTATTTCCGACAAGCCATGAGACGGCAAGTTTTGAATCTGAATCCAGGGCCACCCAAGTCCAGATACTCCCCATTCCGTACTTGCCCTGAAACTTCTCTGGAAGGTTCTTGTCTTTGGCATAAATGAACGACCAAATCTCATCGCATTGTACCCGCTTCGACTTGACATTCTGGACATGCTCATCGTGGTATCTCTGGCAAGCCTCGCCAATGTCAATGAGCAACTTTGTAACCGTGTTGATCGAAGCATCCGCCAAGCGAGACGTTGCCCGAAGGCTCGTTCCTTCAACAAGAAGTCCGATGATCTGAGTGCGTTTTTCAAGCGTTAGTCGATTCATGGTAGTAGGCTTTCTTTTGTCTACTACCAATATAATACCTTATTCTTGACTTGTCAAGCATAAAATTCAGTTTGATTATCGGGGGGGCTTGTTAGCCTCAAACCATGTCTTTGACTGTTCTGATTCAACTCCAAACTTCGTGTCGAGTACCGATTTCAGTTCTTTTAAGGATTTCTCAGCTTTCTTTTCCCCCTGCCAAGCATCCAAAACTTGGTTGGCCATCTTCTCTCGCTCAGTTTCTCCGACCATCGGCAATTGAATATCCTTTATATCCTCCCAGTCTACGGTTTGCCTCCCAACGCCAATTGCACTGACGAGCATTTCCGCTCTCATTTCCGTTGTGCGCATTATTAACCATAGATACAATGCATCGTGGTTGTTTTTGCATCGAACAACCGTATAACTTCCAGATGCAAGCGCACCATCAAACTCCTGAGTTACAAAACCAATTGCACCGTGAAATGAATTATATTCAGAAAAGACGAGATCACCCGCATTGACAATCTTCATTTTCTTGTATCCGATGTCTTTCCCTTTTCTTACTTCCTTTGCCCTAATGCGTCCCTCATAAGAAATCGTTAGGATTCTAAATTCCTTATTTTCATTCTCCGCGCCTTTGGGGATCATGATATTTTCTATTGGCTCGGCAAGCTCTGATAACTGTTTAATGTCAAAGCCCTTTTTCTTCCACGTTGGCACAAATCTCCCCGGTTTTGCCAAAACGTGCTTGAGGTCTAATCTGTCTTTAAGTTTTTCTGCCGCAACGCTCCACGGAGAACCGTTTCCGTTCAAATGGTTTTCATATTCCTGACAAATCTCAGCAATCTCATACTCTGCTTTCTTTCGAGCCTCCAAAATCTTCGCTTTGCTTGAGGTCACGGGTAAATCGTCGACCCCTAACCGAATAGAGGGATACATAAAAACAGCTGGCTGAGACTCATCCTTGCTGCTCTTTTTCTCTAAATAAAGCAACGCGGTCTTGACCCGCGAGCCCGACATTCGGAAAGCATCTCCGTGCAATGATATGTTCGCACGGATAATAAACTTCTCCCTGATAAAATCCCTAACATCGGAAAACTTGCCAGAAGAAAGTATTGTGTCATCAATTATCGTGAGCATTCGTCCGCCAGGCTTTAATAATCTATAATACCTCTCTACAAACAGTGCCATAGACCGAACACGGGACTTTAGTTTATTCGTCCCCTTTTCTTTCAAGCCAAGCTCATACTGTCTCAATATTTTTTCTTCTTCTTCGTTGTTTTTTTCATACCACATTGAAAAGGGCGGATTGGTCAAAACAACATCGAAGCCCCTAATCTCCCCGATATTTTTCTTCAAGTCTTCTACTTCTTGCTGCAACTCTCGTGGATCTGATTTATCTATCGTAATTTCATTATCAAGACCATCACATCTGTAAATATGGCCCCCGCCGTCTCCATGCAAATACATATTTATTCGCGCTATCCTTGCAAGTTGCGGTGCTTTCGCCGCGTCAATTCCATAAAGACATTCATCACAAAGTTTTCTAATCAGTTCGTTTCTTTGGTGATCGGTATAGCTCTTATTCGATCTGATTTTGTTTCTCATTTCAGCAAGTGCCTCAATCAGAAATCCTCCCGTTCCACAACACGCATCAAGCACCTTGTCAATGTGTTCATGGTTCGCTTCCAATTTCGCCAACTTTGTCGCCAAAAGAACGATACTACGAGGAGTAAAATACTGTCCAAGTTCTTTCCCCCGCATCGTTGCCTTGAGAAATGTTTCAAACAGTCTTCCATTCAAGTCTTCGTCAATCCCAAACAAATCAAATCCTTGGAGTTTCCTAACAACTCCCTTTATTGTCTGTGGTTTCAGATCAATGGTTTCCCCTTTATCAAAGATGCGCTTCTTGTTGTTTCTCGAAATGTCGTCTTCTATTTTCTCCAACAATGACTTGAATTGTAAGTCGTTTATCGGACTTAGGGTGTCTTCTTCTCTGTTTTGAATCCAGTACTCAGTAAATGTAACCGCCACTTTTGGCACTATAAGTTTTTCTTCGTCTCCTATCCCATATTTTTCGTGCAACATCCTATCGTGGTATAGTTTCAAAAAAATCAGCTTCACAAACTCCATAAACGCAGAGGATGGGCTTCTCTTTTCCGCCTTCCAGATATACCTGTGGCACATCAAAAATAGTTTCTGCACATCTTCCTTGTCAATCTTTCTGAGCGTAAATGATTTTTCCTCTCCGCCTTCTTCTCCCTTCTCCCCACGCTGCAATGCAACATACGAAATCAAGCTTCTCAGTTTTTCATATTTTGTGTTTCCAAACTCGAAATCCTCAAATGATAATTCCAAGATTGCTTTGTCACTCTCCCACTTGTAAAGCCCCGTCTTAATGCCGTTTGTCAACAAGAAATATTTCAATGGTTTCTTCTCGGATTCCCTGTTTATCACCAAACAATAGTGCGCACATTGCTCGATATAGTCTTCTATCTTTCCTTCTGGTGACTTCGCATCAATCGCCAGCACTGGTTTCCCCCTCACCAAGATAAGGTAATCCGGTCTGTAATTGTACTTCTTTGAGCCACGAGAGAGTTTCAGCTTCTCAATCGAGGTTTTCGTCTTTATTGCCCTGTCAGGAATCCCAAGATCAGCAAGCATCCTATTCACAAAGAATGTCTCAACGGATGCTTCGTTTGTCAGGTTTTGCCTGTCACAATATATGTTGACCGTGCCCGCTTTCGTGAAGTCATCAAACAGATTTGGTCTTAACGAGGTTTTCATTGTTTTCTTGACCTCTTTTTCCATCGCGCCCTTGCGGCTTTCTTAGCAATGCTTGAACGTTGTGCTTTCGATAGTTTTTTTGCACGGGCGTTCCCGCCCTTCAATCCTCCCAGTCGTCCAAGTTCAACAGCGTGAGGGTTCTTTCCATATTCGACTACCGGTTCAGCAATCTGGCCCGTTGCTATCTCAACAATGGCGTTAGCCAGTTGGTTTACGTCTCGTGGTCTCTTTGGCTTTTTCATGCACAGAATATACTTATTCGCTCAAGCATAATCAAGGGCCAAAAATGGGGAATAAATCGAAACTGAGACACTACCGAATTTTGGAGTCATTGGTCTCGTGGTACTGCTCTATATGTTCATATCCTGTATCTCGCTGCTCCACAGAATGATGAGGAGGGCGACAAATATCGAGCTGGCTCAAGAACTTGCGGTCCTGCTGGCTCTGCTATTGGCACTGATTGTGGAACAGGTGAAGGTGAGTGCTGCAAGATATGCGTCCAGCATGCTCATCTACGCCTTTGTCTTTATCAATATTTACTATTACCGCATCCGCTACAATGTCATCGAGAGCTATCCCAAGAGTTAGTGTAGTTATGTCAGTCTACAACGGAGAGCGATATCTCCGCGACGCGGTGGACAGCATACTCGGACAGACTTTCGCGGATTTCGAGTTCATAATTGTCAATGACGGTAGCAATGACCGGACTGAGGAGATACTTACCTCGTACCGAGAAGAAAGAGTAAAACTGATCGTTCAGCAAAACCAAGGACTTGCTAAGGCACTAAATAATGCAATCCGAATTGCGGAAGGCGAGTTTATAGCGCGCATGGACGCGGACGATGTTTCTCGCTCGAACCGAATCGAACGACAGGTTGAGTTCATGCAAGCACATCCAGAATGTGTTTGTTTGGGTACTAACGTCACAATAATGGACGAGCAGGGGGAGAACTTATACACCACTGATTTGCCATTGAATGACTCTTCAATAAGAGTAGCGCTGATGCACCAAAATCCATTTGTTCACGGTTCTGTTATGTACCGAAAGCAAACCTTCTCAAAAGTGGGCGGATATCACGAAGAAATCAAACACTACATTGAGGACGATCTGCTATGGTTAGATTTTGCTTCGCAGGGGGAATTTGGTGTTCTAGCTGAACCCCTGTATTGCTATCGCATAAATCCAGGTTCAATTAACATGCTCACACGCGCCGAAAAACGGAGACTTAGGAGAATTCGCGTGAATTATCTGAAAGATTCTAACTTAAGGGTCAAGGATGTCGAGTATATCAACAATCTTTCGACTCATCGAAGCTCCAAAATTAAGAAGGCGCTGTACGCGTATTCGTTGGCAAAGGCGCACATACATTACAGGAAGGACTGGACTGTAGGGAGAAAATACTTGAGAGAAACTATCAAAGCCTATCCGTTTCATCTGCCCGCATTGCTCAATTATTTCTGCACCTTTCTTGCATCGAAACATAAGTAGATTGAGTGACCTCTTTAACTTCTAAATGAACAACCATTCCTTGATTTGCGAGTTTTGTGACTGAACATTCGAGGGGCAAATAGTGAGGATCCAATGATGAATGAAAACGTTCCCACAAGTACGGAGTGATGACAATTGCGACTTCTGTATCTCGGTGGCGCGAAGAGCTGGCATAATCAAAAGTGGCTCGAGTTCTACGTTGAAGCGGGTCACGACGTCCATTTGCTCTCGCGCTCTTCCGATCGAATCTCGGTCAAGCATGACGTCAGGCTGCACGACGGGATTCATGTGAACTACGTGGAAGAGATCACGGACATTAGGGGTCTGCGCTTGTTTCTCACGCTGCCGCGTGCCGCCCGCATGCTCAAAGGGCTGATCGGTCGTTTGCAGCCGCATGTCGTCCACGCCCATGGCCTGCGCCACTATGGTCTCTGGGGAGCGTTATCCGGCTTTCATCCGTATGTGGTAACTCCGATCGGAACTGATGCAATAATCTATGCCAGAACGCACTTTCTTGACAAAAATGCTGCGAAGCTGATCTACAAAAGATGCGATGTGATAACCGGCGATTCTGAAATCCTCCTCGAGTCTGCGATTGATCTTGGAGTGGAGAGATCAAAGTGCCACCTCATTCAAAACGGAGTGGACCGGAGGATGTTCCACCCGAATGTAGACCGAAGCTTCCTCCGGCAACACCTCAGCCTTCCAACGCAGGCGAAAATTGTCCTGAGCCCACGGGCATTGACCAAAATTTATAATATCGATGTCATCATCCGCTCGATCCCGCTGGTGTTGAAGGCCGAAGCGGCGGCTCATTTCGTTTTCTTCTATGCATTCGGCAGAGAGTACGAACACGAGCTTGTCGGCCTTGCGTACAAACTAGGGGTCTCCAGATCGGTTACGTTCCTCGGCTATGTTCCTTATGACCAGATGCCACTGTATGCCGCGGGTGCAGATATTGCCGTTTCTGTTCCATCGTCCGATAGCTCGCCCCGTTCCGTGTATGAAGCAATGGCGGTCGGAACACCCTGCATCTTGAGTGATATCCCCTGGACAAAGACGCATATTGTCCACCGCAAGAATGCGCTCGTTGTGCCACAACGTGACGAAGAGGCCGTTGCCCATGCGGTCGTCGAATTATTGAATGGGGCGCGCCTCCGAGAAACGGTCGTTGTCAATGCCATGCATCTTGTTGAGACACATATGGATTACGAGGTCAACATGAAGAAAATGGAACAGATCTACACACGCTTCGCGTCCTGAGAGAACGGTACTCCATCTTGGATGTGCAATATCAACTTCTGAAGCTCATATTCCGTTTTTTCGGCACAAGCAGTTTCTATGACGTGAACGTGCCGAACAAACGGGTCGTTGATTACTCGAATCTTGACGATATCAAAAGAGGAAATGAGACTAGCGTCGTCTACAAAGATCACTCGCGGGTTTTTCTCGGTTGGTTTCAAGGAAGAATTCAAGAACATGATTTTGCCCGAAAGCGCGTTCTGGATCTGGGATCGGGATTCGGCGGGAGAACGATCCATTATGCACAAGCAGGTGGACCTGCGCTTTGTGTCGGTATCGACATCGATGAGGTGGGAGTCAGCGAAGGCAGCAAATTCGCGCGGTATCTCGGTCAGACCAATCTGCAGTTTGTGCTCGGCAGAGGTGAACAACTTCCGTTCAAAGAGAACGCGTTCGATTACGTTCTCTCGTATGATGTTTTGGAGCACGTGAACGATTTTGAACACGTTTTTCAGGAGGTCTATCGGGTGCTCAGAAAAGGTGGCAGGTTTCTGTCCGTCTTTCCTCCGTACTACGGTCCGATGGGTCATCATATCAAAAGGACAAAGCTCCCGTGGATCAACGTATTCTTCTCGACGGAGAAGACGTACGAGGTGCTCAGGAAAGAATACGGTGATTCGTTTGAGCTCTGGCCACATAGAGGCAAGATCCTGCGCAGGGGTCTGAACGGGACCACTGTCAAGGCTTATCGACGGTACCTCGGCCGATCCCAGTACAAGATTGTCCATGAGAAACTTGCGCCGCTGCTCTCAAAGCCGACGGAAATCTACAGGGGGATACGGTCCCAAACGTTGAAAGAATTACTTCGGATCTTGTTCGCCCCGACACCAAAGATACCGATGCTTCGGGAGTTTCTCACGCATCGCATTGTCTTCGTACTGGAAAAGTAGGAGCCATACCCCACCCGTAATACGAATGGCCAAGAAGGAGATTCCGCGGTGGACGTCAAAGAGTATATGAAGACGACGTACTCACGATACTGGATATCGGCCCGTGAGACCAAGTACGGATTCTCAGAATATGATAGGAGTCTGTGTGCGCTTTTGCTCGATCATCTCCCTCGGCGGGGGCGCATTTTGGAAGTTGCGATAGGCACAGGCTATCGTTTTGCCGGCTACTTTGAAAAGGCGGGATACAGCGTGTACGGCATAGACGTCTCGCAGGAGCTTGCGCGAAAATGCCGAGAACTGTATCCGTCGATAGGAGTTCAAGTCGCTGATGCTGAAAACCTTCCGAGCAAGGATCTTCGGTTTGATGCAACGTACTGCTTTCATTCAACTTGGTATTTCCCCGATCTCAACAGAGCGATAGGAGAGATGATTCGCGTGACAAAACAAGGGGGATTCGTTCTCTTTGATCTCATGAACGCAGAGAACCCACGAATCATGCAGATTGTGTTGGACGAGAAGAGGCAGGCGGGAGGCATCACACGGTCGTTCAATTTCCTGAAAGACATCCTAAAGTTCATCTTAAGGTACGGAATGCCCCAGTGGCATTATGTTGTTCACACGTTCCCCGCACGCGTACAGGACGTGGTGAAGTTCTTGAAAAACCAAGGACTCACCGATTGCCGCTTGTATGAGACAAGGGAAAATACCTTGACACTAGTCGCCTTTGCTGGGAATCACAGAGAAGTGGAGCGGTTAGTCTTCGTATTGAAGAAGTAACGGGAGGAATCAAGTCCACTCGTCCAATGAATCGAACTAATATTTGAACGGATATGAACATCTTGGTGACTGGGGGCTCTGGTTTTATCGGTTCCCATATCGTTGATCTGCTGCTCGCGGCCGGCCATCGCGTCATCATTTACGATCTTGAAAGCCCGAAAGTCCCGGGCAAATATGACTTCGTCAAAGGAGATGTGCTCGATCAGCAGCGTCTTGAAGTGAAATCGAAAGGAGTCGATGCTCTTTATCACGTGGCTGCCGAAGCCAACGTGAATCGCTTCTACGAGAGCCCATACTACTCTAACCTGGTTACCTCGGCTAGCGTCCTTGCAGTCTGCGAAGCCGCGAAAAGGAATAATGTCAGCCGCGTCATCCTCGCTTCCACCGAATGGGTATACGGGAGCCGCGAGGGCTCAGCTCAACCGGCGATTACAGAAGAGGAGCCATATCCGCAGGAACCGGATCATTTGTACACTTCCTCGAAAATAGCCGGTGAAATGTTCATCAAGAATTACCGCCGGCTGTTCGGTTTGAACTTCACGATCGCGCGCTACGGGATTCCGTTTGGCGAGCGAGCAAGAGCAGAAACTGTTACTCCGATGTTCATGCGTAGGATTCTCAGGGGCGAGGAGATTACCGTACATGGCGATGGGAGACAGGCAAGACAATTCATTTACGTGAAGGATCTGGCTGCTGGAAATGTTGCTTGCCTCAGTCAGAATGCCGTGAATGAGATATTCAACATCAACGGAAAAGAGATGATTTCAGTTCTAGACATCGTAAAGACCTTGGAAGAGATCCTTCAGAAGAAAGCAAACGTTCGTTTTGTCGAAGACCGACCAGGCAATTTCAGCGGGAGGGTTATCTCTTCTGAAAAGGCCAGACGCTTGCTTGGTTGGGAGCCGAGGGTTTCCTACCGGGACGCGATGAGGAGCTATGTGGATTGGTTTCTGAAGAACGAACAGTGGTGATCTCTGATGCATGCCGCTTCACACACGATAGAGGCTACAAAGAGCATTGAATCCGCAATAGCGGTTATGGATCACCTTGGCCGAACGTACTTGTACGTCGTCGAGGAGGGCAAGCTGCTTGGTATCGTCAGATTGAACGAGCTGCGGCGCGAGATTCTTCATGGAACGGATCCGAAGTCAGCCCTGAGCCGGTACGCCGGGAAGAACTATGTCACCTTGAATGTGAAGGAGTTGGCGGACCAAGGGATCGTTGAAAGTCGTAGTGCGGAAGCGGATTTGCTCGACCTTGGCCATATTCCGGTTGTTGGAGACGCAGCAGCCTTGGTAGATATGGTTGAGGTGCAAAGCCGGGAGTCTCGAGCGCAACACTCCCGACGACCTCCCACGACGAATGTTCGGAATGTGCTCATCATCGGTGGTGCGGGTTACCTCGGCTCTGTACTCACAGAAGAGCTTCTCCATTACCATTACAAGGTACGGGTATTTGATTCTCTCATTTACGGCAAAGCCGGTATTGAGAGGTTCATAGGTTCTCCCCAATTCGAGCTCATCGTCGGCGATATTCGAAACATCGAACAGATTCTTGGAGCGATCGACGGGATGGATGCCGTCGTCCTCTTGGCTGCCATCGTGGGTGATCCTGCCTCGTCTGCGAGGCCGAGGCAAACAATTGAGACGAACCTTCTCGCCACGCAGGCGGTGGCCCTCGCGTGCAAGAGCCAGCATGTCAACAGGTTGATCTTTGCTTCCACCTGCAGCGTCTACGGCAGAAGCGACACTGTGCCGGACGAAGAGTCTGAGTTGAATCCGATTTCTCTTTACGCCCGACTGAAGATTTCGGCGGAGGAGAGCATACGAGCGATGGCGAATGGGCATTTCTCGCCCACCATCCTGCGCCTGTCGACATTGTACGGCTATTCGCCTCGGATGCGATTCGACCTCGTTGTGAACACCATGACAATGAAGGCCTACGTCGATAGAAAGATCACTATCTTCGGCGGAGAGCAATGGCGTCCCCTCCTGCACGTGCGAGACGCAGGGCGAGCATTCCGGAGCGTCCTTGAAGCCCCGATCGACACCGTGTCAAACCAGGTCTTCAATGTGGGGTCATCGGCACAAAACTACCAGGTGAAGGCGATTGGCGACATTGTCGCCGGCTCGATCGATGGTGTGAGAGTGCTCGTAGAGCACAACACGATCGATGACCGTGACTACAGAGTGTCGTTTGCAAAGATCGAATCTGCCTTGGGGTTTCGCACACAGGAGACCGTCCGGAATGCAGTGAGAGACATCTATCAGAAGCTCAAGAATGGGACGATCCGAAACCCGAACGCGAAGGTCTTCTATAATCACTATTTCGATTCAACCGAAGAACAATAGGCGGATGCGATCATGAAATTTGCCATTGGCTTTGATAAGAGAGACTTGCCGCGGTTGCACGGTTACTGGGACAAGATCGTTGAGTCCGAACAGTGGACGGAGGGGTATTTCACCCGGCTGTTTGAGGAAAAGTGGAGCGAGTCCAATCAGCTCGGCTCGGTTGCGTTCTCAAGTTGGGCCGGCGGCGCATCGGCCATTATGGAATACTACGGTTTGCGGGGCGAAACGGTGCTTGTTCCGTCGAACACCTTTATGGCGACGGTTCTGGCCACGAAGAAGGCCGGCGCGACTGTGAAGTTTGTGGACTGTAACAAATACGACCTCTGCCTGAGTTTTGAGGATCTTCAGGAGAAGATCCGGCTGCACAGGCCGAAGGCGGTTTGGCTCGTTCACATTGGGGGACATATTGCGTTCGATGTTCGAAAGATCGCGGCGCTCTGCAGGGACCACAATATCATGCTCTTCGAGGACTGTGCGCACGCCCACGGGGCCAGCTGGAATGGCGAGAGACCGGGGACGTGGGGAGATGCAGGAGTCTATTCGTTCTACGCAACGAAGACGATCTCAACCGGGGAGGGGGGGATGCTCGTCTCGAAGCATCCGGACCTGCTCGATTTCGCACGATCGTACCGCAATTACGGCAAGCCCACGTTTGCCGTGGAGGGTGCAAATTACCGTATGAATGAATTCACTGCCGCGATCGGAGTTGTCCAGACGGAGCGGCTCAACGACATTGTGCAGTGGAAGAACGAACGGGCCCGGGTTCTGGACGAGAGGTTCTCCAATAGAGTCTCGCTTCCGGACGGCATGGTCTCGGGATACTATAAGTATATCGTGTTCGAACCGATCGAACACTCCACCGGTAAAGTCTATGACACGCCGTGCCACAAGATAATGGCCGACGATGCGCAGTTGCCGAATACGGAGTGGGTCGCGAAACATCACTGGTGCGTGCCTCTCTACTATGAAACCGGACTCACAGTGGAACCTACCCGATGAAACAGGTCGTGATGGCGGAGTTCTCGGACGTTCGGCATGATGCGCGTGTCTTGAAAGAAGCCGCGACGCTCGCCGGGGGCGGATACAAGGTCCTGCTCATTATGTACAATGCTTCTCTCGACAGGAAAAGACAATCTGAAGGAAACAACGTCTTCTTCGTTGAGATTCCTTTTGAGAAACGGTACGATACCGCAAACTGGTACCATAGAATCGGTCGGCTGTTTGCTTTTCTGAGGGTTCTCGCGAGCTATACATTTGAGGTTCTTCGCGCGAAGGGGGAATACTACCACGCACACAACTTCTACATTGGCTGGCTCGTGTACATTTCGTCCGTTATCCACAAAGGAAAATTCGTATACGATTGTCACGAGATTATTTGGGAGAACGACGGGAGTTTTGTCTACAGGGTAGGGATCCTCATCGAAAAATATATGACAGCTCACGCGCTCGTCGCCATCGCCCCCTCTTCAGATCGTAGCAGGCTCCTGGCGGAGCACTACAAGTTGGATCGCTCGCCTATCGTCTTGAGCAACTATCCGAATCTTACCGCTCCGCATCCTTCTCCCGGCAATCGGCTGAAGAAACAACTCGGTATTGCGTTTGACGCGAAGATTCTGTTCTTCTCCGGAATGTTGTCCGTGAAGACGCGGTTGCAGGATAACATTTTGAGGGCCTTGCCGTCATTGCCTGAGAATGTCTATTTCGTCGCTGTCGGCTTCGGTCATCCGGGTGAAGTCCGCTATCTCGCGCAAATTGCGCGGGAGCTTAGGGTTCGACACAGATTCATCATCCTTCCACCGGTAGGCCACAGGGAGCTCCACGAGTATGCGGCGTGCGCCGACATCGGGATGTGCCTCCTTGCCGACTTGGGGCTGGCTATGAGATTCCACGCCCTCAACAAGTTCTACGAGTATGCGTCCGCGGGACTTGCAGTTCTCGCCAGTGATTTCCCGACATTTCGGAAAGAGATACTCGAGAATCCCGTGGGTCCCATGGGGGCGGTCTGTGATCCCCACGACGCGGCGAGCGTCGCAGAGTCTCTGAAGGATCTTCTGGCCGATCCGACCAGACTTACAACATACAGGCGGAATGCTCTGAGATTGCACGAGAGGATTTGGAATTGGGAAGCCCAGCAGAAGACTTTGATCCAGGCATACGCACAGATCTGAAATGTGCGGGATAGCCGGCATCTTGAATACCGGTGATGAGCAATTGCTGCACACCATGAAGGGCGCAATTGCCCACCGCGGACCGGACGACGAAGGTGTGAAATGGTTTGCACCGCAGCGGTCGGGTCTTGCAAATCAGAGGCTTGCGATCTTGGACCTCTCCGCCGCTGGACATCAGCCGATGACTGACGACACCGGGAACTACTGGATTACGTATAACGGCGAGCTCTACAATTTCATGGAAATTCGGCGTGCCCTGGAGCAGAAGGGTGTTTGGTTCAAATCCAATTCTGACACTGAAGTCGTCCTCAAAGCGTACATCGTCTGGGGTGAAGGGTGTCTCCAGCGGTTCAACGGCATGTTTGCGTTTGCGATCTATGACGTTCAGAAGAAGTCCCTTTTTGCAGCCCGCGATCGCCTGGGCGTGAAGCCGTTCTATTACACGAGAAAGGGAGCCGCGTTTGCATTTGCTTCCGAGGTCAAGGCGATCCTTCCGAGCAGACTCTATGATTGGGGGCCGGACTATTTTTCTCTTCATACGCCCACGAGATATCAAATAAGTCCTCACACGGGGTTTGAACACATTATGAAGCTTCCTCCGGGACATTGTTTGGAGTTCGATGGGCAGGAGTTAACCATTCGAAGCTACTGGAGCATTCATCCCGAAGAAGACAGATCAACTTCCGAGGAAGTGGCCGCTGAGAGACTTGACTGGCTGCTCAATGATGCCGTGCGGCTTCAAATGACGGCGGACGTGCCCGTCGGAATTTTCTTAAGTGGCGGATTAGATTCATCGATCATTGCGGCCCTGATGCGGAATGCGACGAATCAACGCATTCATTCTTTCACAATCAAGTTCTCCGGCCGGGATCAGAAATTCGAACGAATGGTCGATGACAGCGTCTATGCGCGCGAGGTTGCCCTGCGCTTTGGATTTCTTTACAGTGAAATCGAGATTGCTCCCGACGTCGATGAGCTCTTACCCAAGATGGTCTGGCATCTCGATGAGCCCTTGGCTGATCCCGCGGCCATTAATACGTACCTGATTTCACAAGCTGCCCGGGATATCAACATTGTCGTTCTCCTGAACGGCATGGGTGGCGACGAGATCTTTGGCGGATATCGAAAGCATCTTGCCTGTTTGAAAGCCGATGTCTATCAGACTGTCGCTCCAGAGATCGTGCGCCGATCGATTGAGCGAATCTCTGAAGCCGTGCCCGTAGCGACATCGCGAAAAGGATTGAAGCTGTTCCGTTGGGGAAAGAGGTTTCTCTCGTTTGCATCGCTGCCGCCGCTGGAACGATTCCTGGTTTCCGATCTTTCACTGTCTGAGAGACAATACGATTCGATCTTCGTCAACGGCGCGAGGTACCGTGACACACACTTCTACAAATGTCAGAAAGGATTCCTGAACGGCAATGACCTTTCATACCTTACGAGAATGTGCTTGAGCGATACGCTCGTATTCTTGCCCGAGCACAACCTCACATACACGGACAAGGCGTCGATGGCAGCAAGTGTTGAGACGCGACCTCCGCTCACCGATCATCGGATCGTCGAGTTCATGTTTAGCCTGCCGCCGGAATTTCGAATCCATGGCAACACGCAAAAGTACCTGCTGAAGAAAGTGTCTGAACGATATCTTCCGAAGCACATCGTGCACAGGCCGAAAGGAACGTTCGGCTCACCCCTCCGCTCTTGGATTCGCGGACCTCTCGCGGAAACAGTCAACGATTTACTCTCGGAGGAATCGATCAGGAAACGAGGGCTGTACGATCCCGCACACATCAGAAGACTCATAGACAATGACCGTAAAGGATTGGAGGATAACGCCCACGTAATATGGACGTTCCTAACGACTGAAGTCTGGTTTCGCACGTTCTTTAAGTAGATGGCATCATGCATAACGGGGAATCCGGAGGATGTTGACTGTTGATGTTCTCGAAGATGCCGCCAGGAAGCTAGAGGCGTACATTTTGAACGAGGGATATGAGGGCTATGACCCGTATGATGCGCTCAATTCGCCTTTTCTTGGTCGTCTAGGCGGGGGTAAACTTATCCGATTTTCGGCTCAACAGCTGCTTAAGCGATCGCCTGTCAACCTCAGGCCGATGCTTCGTATTCAGAAGGGCCACAATCCGGTTACCATGGGGCTCTGTGTTCAATCGTTCACGTACTTGCGGGACGTGCATTCACACCAAAAGGAACACTATCAACAGCAGATTGAGCTCTCATTAGACCATTTGCGAAGGCTGAGATCGAAGGGATACTCGGGTGCCTGCTGGGGATACGACTTTGATTGGGAGGCCCGGTACGCCTCGATCCCTGCTTTCACTCCGACAATAGTGGCTACCGGTTTCGTGACTAACGCTCTTTTCGAGAACTACAAAATGACCGGGGATCAGGCATCACTTGACCTGTGCCTGAGCGCCACTGCCTTTGTGCTCAAGGACCTGAGTAGATCCTACGAAGGAGACTCCTTCTGCTATTCGTATTCTCCTCGAGATCATCAGATGGTGTTCAACGCGACGATGAAAGGCGCGAGATTGCTGGCACAGGTATACAGCGTAACAAAGGAAGTGAAACTAGCTGAGGAGGCAAAGAAGACGGTCCAGTTTGTCATCCAGCATCAGAAAGAAGAAGGATCATGGCCTTACTCTTACGCCGATGCCAGGACCTGGGTCGACAGCTTCCACACAGGATACGTTCTCGATTGTCTCGATGAGTACATGAAGCTGACCAACGATTCAGACTACGGGGAACCTCTTAGAAGGGCGGTCGAATTCTACGTGCGCAACCTCTTCACTGACGACGGTATTCCCAAGTACTATTCAAACAAACTGTATCCGATCGATTCCACAGCGGCGGCACAAGCGATTCTCACTTTGACTCGCTTCGGCTACATCGAGCAGGCTTCAAAAGTTGCGCATTGGATGATCGAACATATGCAAGATCGTTCGGGTTATTTCTACTACCAAAAGACACGGTTCTACACAAACAAGATCCCGTACATGCGCTGGTCAAACGCCCCGATGTTGTTGGCACTTTCGTACTTGCTGAGAGCGCAGAATGCTCTGGTTTGATCTCGATAATTCTCCGCACGTGCCGTTGTTTCGGCCTATCTTGCGGGAACTTGGTTCGCGCAGGCATGAATACATACTGACGGCGCGTGATTTTGCCCAAACCCGAGATCTGCTCGATCTCTGGAAGATACCATATACCCTTATAGGCAAACATGGCGGGCGCTCGAAGATCAGAAAAGTCGCGAACCTCCTGCACCGGTCTTATCAGCTCAGGCAGTACGTTTCTAGAAAAGACCTCAGCCTAGCAGTAAGCCATGGTTCAAGGACCCAAACAGTTGCGGCAAGATGGATGCGACTTCCCTCACTCGTCATGCTGGACTACGAATACACGGAGCATAGAATTTTCAGCGCGCTTGCATCATACTTGCTGATGCCATCGCTTATCCCGGAAAAACGACTGGCTGCCGCTGGATTCAATCTCCGGAAGATCCTACGCTACGATGGTTTCAAAGAGGAGTTATACATTTCCGAGTTCACTGCACAGAAGGGCTTTCGTCAGAATCTTGGCTTTACAGACGATCACATACTCGTTACCCTTCGCCCACCAAGCCTTGTCGGCAACTATCATGACGAGAGCAGCGAGCAGCTCTTTGGCAAATGTCTTGAGCACTTCCTGTCGTCGCCGCAAACCATCTGCTTGGTGGTGAGCAGGAATGCATCTGATCGCAAACTTGTGCCCATACACCTGAAGGGCGAGCCCAGGGTCCAATTCCTCAAGCGGCCTGTGGATGGCCTGCAGCTTCTCTGGCACTCCGACGTCGTGGTCAGCGGTGGAGGAACGATGAACAGAGAAGCTGCGTTGCTGGGTGTGCCCGTCTACAGCATCTTCACAGGGCGGAGGCCTTATCTCGATGAATACTTGCAGGACCAAGGCAAAATCAAATTCATTGAGCGCATATCAGAGATACCGCAGATAGCCATTCAGCACCGGGCGAAGATTGAGCCACCCACCAGGGAAAGAAGAGACCTTGTCGTTTCTGTCACTGAACTCCTGATCGATATCAGCACGCGGAAAAACTGAATGAACGTCCCTTTTCTTGATCTGAAAATACAATATGAGTCAATCAAGCAGGAGATTGCTGTCGGTGTGCAGTCTGTCCTCGACAACACGGCATATATTCTGGGTAAGTACGTCGTTGAATTCGAACAGGAGTTTGCGACGGCACACGATGTGCGACACTGCGTCGGCTTGAGCTCGGGAACGGATGCCGTACATCTTGCACTTTGGCTTCTGGGAATCCAGAGCGGTCACGAAGTGATTATCCCGTCAAACACCTTCGCTGCGACAGCTTGGGGCGCAACGCTGTGTGGGGCAAAGCCGGTGTTTGTGGATTGCGATCCAGACTCCTATAACATTGACCCGTTGAAGGTGGAAGAGGCCATCACGCCACGAACGAAGGCGATCGTTGCTGTGCATCTTTACGGCCAGCCGGCCGATCTTGACCCGCTGAACGAAATCGCCGCGAGGCATAATATCTATCTCGTTGAAGATGCCGCGCAGGCCCACTTGGCTGAATACAATGGCAAGAAAGTCGGAGGCTTCGGCATTTCTGCCGCTTTCAGCTTCTATCCAGGCAAGAACTTGGGAGCGTATGGAGAAGCCGGCGCGCTTACGACCAACGACAATGAAATCGCACGAAAAGCGAGAATGTTCCGAGACCAAGGGCAATCACGCAAATACTACCACGACAGCTACGGCCACAACTACCGGATGGAAGCAATTCAGGGAGCCGTGCTAGGCGTGAAGCTCAAGTATTTGCCTCAATGGACCGTACAACGAAGGGCGGTAGCTGCCAAATACAGGCAGTTGCTGGGCAATCTCGTGGAGATCAGCCTGCCGAAAGAAATGCCCTATGCGAAGCACGTTTATCATCTATTTGTCATCCGTGCTCGCCGCAGGGACGATCTGAAGGCTTTTCTGGAACAAAAGGGGATCGGCACGGGTTTACACTATCCAATTCCTCTCCATCTGCAGAAAGCCTTTCAACATCTCGGATACAAGAAGGGGGATTTCCCCGTCGCAGAGAAGGCGGCAGATGAAATCCTCTCGCTGCCAATGTATCCCGAGCTAACGGATCAGCAGATCGAATACGTCTGCGACTCTATTCGCGAATTTTATCGCCGATGAAATATCCAAAGTACAAAATGGTTCTTGCGGCCTGCGATTTTCTTCTGATACGCTTGTCGTTCTCTGTCGCTCTGCAGTTGCGCGGTGTCTCCGACGTGCAGGGAGAGCGCTGGCTCGCCTATCTGGTGTCGCCGGAGTTCTTCTTTTTCTTTGCTTATTCGGCGATAGCTGTTCTGATCTTCCGATATCATCATCTCTACAAGATCAACGTTGCCCTTTCAAGAGCACGCCAGTTGTTGGCCATCGGCGCGTCGATGGTGTACATCGTCGTCGGGCTAACGTTCCTCGCGTTTTTCATTCGGTCGAGTTGGATCATCGACAGCCGCTTGGCGCTGCTCTATTTCACACTCTTAGGCTTTGTTAGCATCACCGGGTACAGACTCCTCCTTTTCCAACCTCTGTACGGCTATCTTGGGAGGCGCGAGATCATAACGAAGAACATAGCGCTCGTCGGCGTGAGCTCGCTCGCCAAGAACTTTGCCATTCAGATGCAGGTGGAGAACGTGTATGGTCTCCGCTTGGTTGGTTTCATCGACGATCAAATGCCCGAAGGCGCAAAGGTCCTCGAGCACTACAAGAATCTTGGATCAACGAAGGACGTTGCACGCATCGTTTCTCAGTATGATATCCACGAATTGATCATCACGTTGTCAGAAGTTACACAGGCCCAACTGCTCCGCGCAATTGATCGATGCAAGGGAACTCCTGCATCAGTCAAGGTAAGCTCCTCTCTTTTTGACGTGATTCATAAGAAGACAGTGTCGGATTCCTATTTTGATATTCCGATGGCCAGCTTGACGAATCACGCGCCGAGAACAGGAAGCTTGTTTTTCAAAAGAACCTTCGATATTGTTTGTTCGCTCCTCGCCCTGATAGTCCTCGCCATTCCATTTGCGGTCATCGGCGTCATCATCAAACTGACGTCCCCTGGCCCCGTGTTCCACAAACAGATACGAGTCGGAAGAAACGGAGAGCGATTCACTTTCTACAAGTTTCGCTCGATGTACGTCGGAAGCGAGTCGGATGAGAGTCGGGTTAAAAAGATGCTTGACTTCATGAAAGGAGGCAAAGGCAGCAGCTCCAGTTCAACAAAAGTTGTTATCGAAAGTAACGTCACTCCGTTCGGGCGCCTCTTGCGGAAAACAAGCCTTGATGAGCTGCCTCAGTTGTTCAACGTCCTGAAGGGTGACATGAGCTTAGTGGGTCCCCGGCCCTGTCTGCCGTATGAATATGATGCCTATGAAGATTGGCACAAACGCCGTATGTCGGTTCTCCCAGGTTGCACGGGACTATGGCAGGTCTCGAGCCGTTCGGAATGCGGATTTGATGATATGGTTCTTCTTGATCTCTATTACATTGACAATCAGTCACCCTGGTTGGATCTGCAACTTATTTTGAAGACTATTCCCGTTATGCTATTCGGAAGGGGGGCGAAGTAACCGGTATGGGGGCAGGGAGGTTTCCATGAAAATCGGAATCGTCGGTCTCGGATACTGGGGTCCCAATCTTGTACGCAACTTTCTATCGACGGATGGTGTCGAGGTGGTGATTTGTTTCGATGTCAGCGAGAGAAATGCCGCGCGAACGAAGAAAAGATTCCCGATGGTCGAGTTGGCCGCATCCTACAGCGAACTTCTCCAGCGTTCAGATGTTGATGCGGTCGTTCTCGCCACACCGGTCTCCACTCATTACTCTCTCGGAATCCAGGCTTTGAAAGCAGGCAAACACTTGTTGGTCGAAAAGCCGCTCACGACGAAAACAACTGAGGCGATGGACCTCATCAATGAAGCGGAACGCAGGCGTCTCGTTTTGATGGTCGATCACACCTTCATCTATACAGGCGCTGTGCGGAAGATCAGAGAGCTAACTGGTTACAAGCTGCTGGGCGACGTGATGTATTTTGATTCCGTGCGCGTAAACCTCGGATTATTCCAGCATGACATCAACGTCATCTGGGATCTTGCCGCGCATGATATCTCGATCATGGACCATATTCTTGATGTCAAACCGATTGCCGTGTCAGCCTTCGGTGCAACCCATTTCAACGGCGTAGCGGACATGGCGTATCTCACAGCGCGATTTGAGAACAATCTCATAGCTCACTTTCACGTTAATTGGCTCTCACCAGTCAAGATCAGGAGAATTCTCATCGGTGGCACCAAGTTGATGGTTGTCTATGACGACATGGATCCGAGTGAGAAAGTCAAGCTGTACGACAAGGGTGTCGATATAGACGGGGAAGATTCAATCTATTCAACTCTTGTTCACTATCGTACGGGAGACATGTTTGCTCCGAGAGTGGACCTCACGGAAGCTCTTAGCCTGGTCGCGGCTGAGTTTGTTGATTGCATCATGACGCATCGACGGCCCGTCACGGACGGCCAGGCCGGTTTGAACGTCGTGCGCGTTTTGGAGGCGGCTGACGCTTCTTTGCAGCAGGGGGGTAAGGTCATAGAATTGGCAAAGAACCCACCGTAGTCATTATGGAACTCTATCAAAGGATCGCTCCCGACGTAAAGCTCGGAAAGAATGTAAAGATCTTCGCGTTTGTCAACCTGTACGGTTGCGAGATCGGTGACAATTCAAAGATCGGTGCATTTGTCGAGATACAGAAGAATGCGAAGATTGGTCGAAACGTGAAGGTCTCGACACACACATTCATTTGCGAGGGTGTCACGATTGAAGATGACGTGTTTGTTGGCCACAATGTTTCCTTCATTAACGACAAATACCCTCACTCAACCAATACCGATGGAAGCCTTCAGACCGAAGCAGACTGGAAGGTGGTCCCAACGCTCGTCAAGCGTGGCGCCTCGATTGGTACGAGCACCACAATCCTCTGCGGTGTGACAATTGGTGAAAATGCCATTGTCGGAGCCGGTAGTGTTGTTACCAAAGATGTGCCTGCCAACGCTGTCGTTGCTGGAGTGCCCGCGAAGGTGTTGCGATCACTCAAGTAAATTCCTGAAACCGTCCCGACAATGATGAGCTGCATGTCGTGCAGCAGCACGACTGTTCTCCGCTCTCATGTCTGAGGCCTTTTCGAGAAAAAGCCCACACGGTTCTTCCCATCGGTTTCTTCCACTGTCACGAGTGGAACCGACGCTCGCTGAAGAAGACTATGACGCGGCGTGTATAATGAATCCCTCCTGGCCCGTAGGACGCGTGAAGGCGTTTCTGACTCTTCGAAAGACGACTTATGAGCAGACAGGTCCTCCTGATTGGTGAGAATGGGCAACTCGGTTACGAGTTGAATCATATGCTTCTTCCTCTCGCTTGCGTAACGTCTCTCGATATGCCGGAATTCGACCTCACGGATCCGGTCCTTGTCCGTTCTACAGTACGGGAACTCCGGCCGAATCTCATCATCAACGCTGCCGCATTTACAGATGTGGAAAAGGCGGAGGAAGAACCGGAATTAGCGAATGCAATCAACGGCACAGCACCGGGCATTCTCGCCGAGGAAGCCAATTCAGTAGGGGCGGGCCTTGTTCACTATTCGACCGACTACGTCTTCGACGGTAGCAAGGCATCAGCTTATGTTGAAGATGACAAGCCGCATCCTCTCAGCGCCTATGGCCGTTCAAAACTCGGCGGTGAGAATGCCGTTCGCGCTGTTGGTGTGCCTCATCTCATCCTACGGACCAGTTGGTTGTACGGCACCCGAGGAAAAAATTTTTTTCTGACCACCTTGCGGCTGGCGAGAAGCAGAGACGAGCTCAAGATGCTTGTAGAACTCGACTGGGACTTGCCTACAATGGGCGAAACGTACCACGTCACAGCACAGGGCTCAACAAGCTGGTTCGGGTTTGCCAAGGCAATTATATCTCAGGCGTTGATCCCTCGAGCTAACCACGTGCGGCTCGTTCCCATCTCGACGAATGAGTATCCAACCAAGGCTCACCGGCCGCTTAATTCCGTCCTCAGCAACGAAAAGCTGTTGAGGGACTTTGGCATCTCACTGCCAAACTGGCAAGAGGATCTCAAAACTGTTATCTCCTTGCTGGACGCGGAAAGCATTGCTCTGATGACTCAAGGAATCCGAAGATGAAAGGCATCATCCTTGCTGGTGGCGCGGGCACACGTCTGTACCCCGCGACACTAGCTCTCTGCAAGCAACTGCTCCCGATCTATGACAAGCCGATGATTTATTACCCTCTTTCGGTGCTCATGCTAGCTGGCATTCGCGAGATCCTTATCATCTCTACGCCCGCCGATTTGCCGCGATTCCGTGAGCTGTTGAAGGATGGGGCACAGTGGGGGATTCATTTCCAGTTTGCGGAACAACCCCGGCCGGAAGGAATTGCGCACGCGTTCATCATCGGTCGGGATTTCGTCGAGCGCGATAGCGTGTCGCTCGTTTTGGGAGATAACATCTTCTACGGACAGGGCTTGACTTCCGCCCTGAAGCGAGCAGCCAGCTTGATAGAGGGGGCCACTGTTTTTGGATATCTTGTCAAAGATCCTGAGCGTTATGGGGTGGTCGAGTTCGACTCGCACGGACGCGCGCTGAGCATAGAGGAGAAGCCAAAGCAGCCCAAATCCCGCTGTGCAGTGACAGGACTCTATTTCTATGACAATATGGTATGCGAAATCGCCGGCAACCTCAAACCTTCAGCCCGGGGTGAGCTGGAAATCACGGACGTCAACCAGGAGTATTTGAAGCGGGGAATGCTTCAGGTGGAGATCATGGGTAGAGGAATGGCGTGGCTAGACACCGGAACGCACGAGTCTTTGCTTCAAGCGTCCAACTTTGTCCAGGCAATAGAAGAGCGTCAAGGCCTTAAGATCGCGTGCCCTGAGGAAATCGCGTATCGCCAACGATGGATATCCGCGAAGCAACTGGAGAAGCTAGCCCAGTCGATGAACAAGAATGCATATGGACAGTACCTCCTTGGCCTCCTCAACGAATGAGACGCACTCATGAAGATAAGAGAAGCAGATCTAAACGGCTTGTTAATGATTGAGCCGGACGTTTTCCATGACGAAAGAGGATACTTCTTGGAAACGTGGACCATGGAGAGGTATTCAGACGCAGGTATACGATATGACTTCGTCCAGGATAACTTATCGTTCTCAAAGAAAGGAGTTCTTCGAGGACTCCACTTCCAGAATCCTCATGCGCAAGGGAAATTGGTATCTGTTCTATTTGGGGAAGTATTCGACGTGGCCGTTGATATCAGACGGAGTTCGCCCACATTTGGACAATGGCGTGGGGAGTACCTCTCATCGGAGAACAAGCGCCAGATCTATCTACCTCCCGGATTTGCGCACGGATTCGTTGTCATAAGCGACATCGCTTTGTTGGCTTATAAGTGCACCGAATACTACGACAGAGCCTCAGAAAAGACCGTTCGCTGGAATGATCCTGAGAAGGATGAACTTTTCCTGTAACACGTGGCCTGGTTCTGGAGACGTCCTCGAAACTGTTTTTGCTTCCTTTTTCCGTCACGGATTGGTCCGTGACGGCCAAGTTGCTTCCTAGAGCTTGAATCTGGACCCCCGCTTTCGCAGGGGTGACATCGCACTTAAGGTTGTGAGGGAGCTCCGCTTCTAAACTGTTCTGTTGTTGGTTTCTTTTTCCGTCACGGATTGGTCCGTCACGGCCAGGTTGTTTCCTAGAGCTTGAATCTGGACCCCTGCTTTCGCAGGGGTGACATCGCACTTAGTCCGTCCGGGGTGTCACGGTCCACACCGTGACACCGAAAACTGTTCTGTTGTTGCTTCCTTTTTGATTCAGGCATCAGGAGTCAATCTGTTCTGCACACGCAGAGCCGGCACGAATCGATGAAGATGGTTGTTGAATCGCATCATACCAGAAGATTGCGCATTCTCCTGGTCGGCAATTCGAAATCGATCTTCGGGTTCGCACAGCTCGCACGTGTCTCAAATCTCGGCCTCTGCTCAATCGCTGCCAGTATTGATCCAACGGCCTTTGACGTTCGGACAGTCAATCTCATCCTCAAAGGCGATCGCGCAGGTCCCTACTTCGAGCGAATCCTGCACTCCTTCCAGCCAGACATCATCGGAATCAGCTGTACGGTGTTTCAGTATAACGAAGCGGTCGAGCTTGCCCGCCAAGTGAAGATGTGGAACCCGCAGGCGAAGACCGTTATCGGCGGATTCATTCACGGCTATCCGGATGATACGGGGGAGACATTCTGGTCTACCCTCGAATACGCGCTGAGTATCTCAGCCACCGGCCGTAACAGTGGGTCTCTTGCCCCCCACCTCCGAACCCAATGATTTTTCCATTTCGAAACAGCATCGTTTGTAGGTCGGATCGCTGATACGAGTTTTCTTTGGCTGGACGGGAGAGCTTCCCGTTCCAGAGTTTCATCGAGAACCAGTCGGCCATGGGGCCTACTGGCGCCGGATAAAAGGGTTGAAGGTAACCTTCAGTTCTTACTATTTGTAAGATGGACTTGACAAATTGTAGTCCTTTTTGTAATATGAAATGTGATTAAACCGAGAAAAATCTTCAA
>Ga0315282_10003175_pt1 | contig 29600 bp, 23 predicted proteins | sample YL17G07_20_MG_FD_203693 | JGI IMG/M metagenome (GOLD analysis project Ga0315282, IMG submission 203693) | Sediment microbial communities from Yellowstone Lake, YNP, Wyoming, USA - YL17G07_20 | ecosystem: Environmental > Aquatic > Freshwater > Lake > Sediment | place: USA: Wyoming | collected... | reverse complement strand
CTCGGGAGCGTCCTCAACCACGTGCTCCTGCACCAGACCATCATCGGACTGGAGGCGAAGAAGCAGTTGAAGTTAGCGGGCGAGGAGAAGCCGGACTTCGTCATCGCCTGTGCGGGCGGGGGAAGCAACTTCGGGGGGATCGCATTCCCGTTCGTGGCGGACAAGATCCACGGCGCCGACATCAAGATCATCCCGGTCGAGCCGACGGCCTGTCCGAGCATGACGAAGGCGCCGTTCGTCTACGATTTCGGCGACACCGCCTGCATGACGCCGCTTCTGGCGATGCATTCCCTGGGACATTCTTTCATTCCGCCGCCGCTCCACGCGGGCGGACTCCGCTACCACGGCATGGCGCCGCTCGTGAGCCAGGGGATCATCGAGGGACTCATCGAGCCGCGGGCCTATAACCAGCTCGAGGCCTTCGAGTCGGCGATGACCTGGGCGAGGACGGAAGGGTTCGTCTGCGCGCCCGAAACCAGTCATGCCATCGCCTGCGTCATCGAGGAGGCCAAGAGAGCTCGCGAGGAGGGCAAGGAGAAGGTCATCCTCTTCAACTACAGCGGCCACGGACTCCTCGACCTCGGCGGCTACGAAAAGTACATGGCCGGTCAGCTCACCGACTTCGCACTGAGCCAGGAGGAGATGCGGAAGTCGCTCGATGCCATCAAGGACCTCCCGAAGCCTCAGGCCAAGAGAAGCGGGAGGTGGTGAGGCCGCTAGACGAAGCACGTTCTTGGTTCCTAGTGCCGCATTTCATGAATTCGTGTAAGAGGCTGTTTCCCTGTGCCACTGGTCCCGATGCATCGGGACCCGCCAGTGTCTTTCTGCCACGGAGAACACGATGGAAAAAGCACTGGTAGCAAGCTACCAGTGGCACAAAGCCAAGAGAAGCGGGAGGTGGTGAGACGGTCAGACGGAGCACGTTCCTAACCGCAAAGGACGCAGCTTGCCCGCCGTAGCTTCAGCGAAGGCGGGAGGGCGCAAAGGAAGTGACCGGTTAGGAAAAAAAAAGAAACCGAGCAAAAAGGGCGTGACGCTCAGGGTCACGCCCTTCTTGTATATCCAGCCTCAGCGGGCTTTTGAGCGCGCGAGAAAGCTATCCCCAAGCGTCCCGCTGGCCTCCATTCGCCGTAAGCCCCCATCCCGCACCATGATACGGCGCAAAGCAAAACCATTTTCTTCCACAAGAAAGCATTCACCGCACTGGAATAAGCGAGACTATCTTCGCCCTGGCGGTTTCCAAGGATAACCTCAGATAACGATGAAACAGCCGCAATAATTCTGCTTGATAATGTGAAATGTTGAGGCGTTTTCCAGCACTAATAGAACCAGAACCCGCTCTTGACTGAAATGGAGAGAACCCATGGGAAACGGCGAGCTCACTCGACTAGATGAGATGCAAGCGGACATTTTCAAAGCCCTGGGACACCCGATTCGGCTCCAGATTGTCAGGCACCTTGAGAAAGGTGAGCGCACGGTTTCGGAGATCGTGCGTGCGGTGGGCGCCGAGCAGTCGAACGTTTCGCGACATCTCGCGGTTCTGAAACAGTGCGGGGTGCTTTTGAGCCGGAAGGAAGGGCTGAGGGTGTTCTACAGCCTGCGGTCCGCGGAGTTCTGGAAGGCGATGGCGCAAATGTGCGGTTGTGTGCAGGGCTTGGCGCGTCAGGGCCGGGAAGCGGATAAGTCCACGCTCGCGGACGCCGGCGAGGGGGAGAGGGTCCCGGCGACGCCTGCGGGCGGAGAGTAGCCGGGACCGTCTCACGTGCCGGTCTTCCCCTCGCAAGTCAAGTCAACCCTTCGACACCCCGGCCCAATGCCGGGGCTTGCTCAGGTTGACCCTGAGCGGCGCCTTGGACCCCGGCCCAATGGCCGGGGCTTGGGCGCTGGCGAATGGGTCACTCCCCCTGTTCTCCTTGCCTCCCTTTCCCGACGAGAGCCCTTGTATTTCCAAGGCGACGTGATATCCTTCGACTGTTTGGGTGTCACGGCTTGCCCTTTGGCTGGCTCAGGGCCGTGAGTCGTTCTTGAGATGTTGACGTTCGTTTCGGGGAGCTGACGGAGTGATCCGGCTCGAAGGAGTCAGCAAAGTCTACCGTCGGAACCTGCGCGAGGTGAAGGCACTGGACGCGGTGAACCTCCACGTCGAGCGCGGGGAATACGTGCTCATCGAGGGGCCGTCGGGGAGCGGCAAGACGACGCTCCTCTTCACGCTTGCAGGACTGGTGAGACCGACGGCCGGCAAGGTGATCGTCGACGGGGTCCAGCTCGGCGGTCTGACCGCGGCGGAACTCGCACTCCTCCGCAGGAAGAAGTTCGGTTTCGTCTTCCAGATGTTCCACCTGATTCCGTATTTGACGGCGGCGGAGAACGTGGAACTTGCGATGGGTCTAGCCGGCGTCGGTCGTGCGGAGTCCGGGGAGCGGGCCGGTGCGCTTCTGGAGCGCTTCGGACTTTCCGGGCGGGCGGAGCACTTCCCCTCGGAGCTGAGCGCCGGCGAAAAGCAGCGCGTCGCCATCGCCCGTGCCGTCGCCAACCGTCCCTCGATCCTCCTGGCGGACGAGCCCACCGGGAACCTCGACCCGAAAACCGCTCACGAGGTTTTCGCCGCACTCGCGGAAATCCATCGTGACGGCACCTCCGTCGTGGTCGTGACCCACGACGCGCCCGCCGCCCAGAACGCCACGCGCCTGCTTCGACTCGAAAGAGGCCGACTGGCCGCAGAGCATGCATAGTGCTGTTCAAGGGAATAGACCTTGAGTTCGTAGGGGCGGACCTGTGTGTCCGCCCGAACGTGTGTAGCGAGAACACGCAAGAAGGGCCACGCGCCGGTGGCCCCCTACGACCGTTCCTGATGAGGATCGATCGCGGAAGTCGTGCGCGACCCTGAGCGGGAAAAGGAGCTCTTCATCCAGGTCATCGTTCCGTCGGAGGGCAGCCCATGCTGAGGAAACTGGCGGTTCTGTCTTCGGTGTTGATGCTGACGGGATGTCGGGGAACGCCCGCGACGCAGGCGGTACGTCCGGCGACCCAGGCGGTCCGCCCCGCGACGGTGGGACCCGAGGGACAGTACCTCATCCTCCGGCAGAGTCCCGGCGCCGCTCCGATATGGATGTCGCCGTACAAGGCCGTCGAGGTGGCGGAGTTCGAGAATGAACTCCCGGGCGCCATCAAGGTGAACGTGGCCCAGGCCGTGCGCCGGGAGACCGTGGCGCTGCTGCTTCAGTCGAAGAACCTCATGAGCGTCGTCCCCGTGGAGGGCTTCCGCCGGGGCGGCACGCCAACTCCGACGCTCGTCATCACGGGCAGACTCCTGGACATCACCAGCGACAAGATTCCGGGGGAGAAGCTCCTCGGCACGGGGAACCAGCTCATCGCCCGCGTAAAACTCTGTGACAAGACCACCGGGGAGGTGCTCGTCGATGCGAACGTCCGCGGCTGGGTGAAGTCCGCCGCGGACTTCAATGAAGAACACCTCGCCACCGGCGTCGCCCGGGGCATCAAGAAGCTGCTCGCGAAGGTCTGCGAGTGGAAGGAGTGAGCGTAGGGTCCGACGCCGCTGTCTTTCTTATCCCCTCTCCCTCCTCCGGGGGGAGAGGGTGAGGGTGAGGGGTGGAAAAAGGCGTGCCCGGGAATCCGGGCACGCCTTTCTGTTTGCTGCTTCTTCCAAACCCGATACTTCCTCTGCATCCTTTGCGTTCCTCGGCTGGAACGCGGCTTCTACTTCCCTTCTTCGGTCATGTCCCGAACCTGTGCGCCTTCGGGCGGCGTGTAGTTGAAAAGCGACTCGTCGACCTTGCCGTTCAACTTGACACTCTCCATCTCGATGAGATTCATCTGTCGGCCGTCGCGGCCGCAGGTCACCAGTTTCCGCGGGTACAGGTCCTTCTGACTGACCCATATCTTGATTGTTTTCATGGTCGCCATGACGTTTTCGGCCTTCGGGTTCTTCTTGAGGTAATCCTCGTTGAAGTCGCCCTCCAGGAGATAGACCTTTTCCTCGTTCACCGTATCCTCGCCCGTGAGGCGAAGTTTGAACATCTCCCTCCATTGCTCAAACTCCTTGAGAGCGTCTTGGTTGAGTTGGAGGCCTGTCGCCTCGCCCGGCGCGTCAGCCTTTTTCTTGAGCACAATCGTTATGCCTCTCTCGGGGACCTTATTTTCTTCCCAGCGCTATTTCCCGTCGCCGACCACCCTACCTTCGACCTTTCTTTCCTCGCCGGCCGGACCGGTGACGGTTCCTTTCATCATCTGGCAGTACTTGTAGACCACCTTGCCGTCTTTCCTGATGATGACTCCCGTGTCGGTGCAGGTGTAGGTCGCCGTTCGGGGCCCTTCGGTGAGGGACATCTTACCCTCGCTGGAATAACTGTTCAGCTCGGACGCGGCCTTTGCGATCCGTGCGAGGATTTCGTCCACGGTGGGCAAGGCAAGCGCCGGCCGCCCCGCGAATGCCAGGACCGTCAAGACCCCCCACAGAATCCTTGCCTTACGCATGTCCTTCCCCTCCTCTTCCTTCCTCTCCAGCATCCGGTCAGCCCCGGGCCGGCACATCGGGGCGGGGCGATCTGGTTTCTGGTCAGCAAGTCCCGGCCTGCCGGGGCGAGCGGTCTAGTCCGCCAGCCACTCCGTGTGGAAGACGCCGGGTTGGTCGAGTCGCTCGTAGGTGTGGGCGCCGAAGTAGTCCCGCTGCGCCTGGATGAGGTTCGCACACAGCTTCTCCCGGCGGTAGCTGTCGAAGTAGGCGAGTGCCGAGCTGAACGCCTGGACCGGGATGCCGAGCTTCGTCGCCGTGACGACCACCTTGCGCCAGTTGTCCTGGCTCTTCTCGACGACCTTCCTGAAGTACGGGTCGAGGAGGAGGTTGGCGAGGTCGGCGTCGCGGTCGAACGCCTCCTTGATGCGGTGGAGGAACTGCGCACGGATGATGCACCCCCCGCGCCAGATCATGGAAAGCTCGCCGAAGTTGAGCGTCCAGTTGTATTCCTTGCCGGCGGCGCGCATCAACGCAAACCCCTGGGCGTAGGAGCAGATCTTCGACGCGAAGAGCGCCTGCCGGATCGCCTCGATAAACGTCTTCCGGTCGCCCGTGTACTTCCGGCCCGGACCCTTGAGGACTTTGGAAGCGGCCACGCGCTCGTCCTTGATCGCCGAGATGCACCGGGCGAAGACGGCTTCCGCGATGGTGGGCGCGGGGATCCCGAGGTCGAGCGCCGACTGGCTCGCCCACTTTCCCGTCCCCTTCTGCCCGGCGGCGTCCTTGATGACCTCGACCAGCGGCTGGCCCGTCTGGGGGTCCGTCTTCGTGAAAATGTCGCTCGTGATCTGGATGAGGTAGCTGTCGAGGTCGCCCTTGTTCCACCGGGTGAAGGTCTTGTGCAGCTCTTCCGCGTCCATCCCGAGGGCGTTCTTCATGATGTAGTAGGCTTCCGAGATGAGCTGCATGTCGCCGTACTCGATCCCGTTGTGGACCATCTTGACGTAGTGTCCGGCGCCGTCGGGACCGATGTAGGCGCAGCACGGGTCCCCGTTCACCTTCGCCGAGATGGCGAGGAAGATGGGGGCGACCGCGTCATACGCCTCCTTCTGCCCGCCCGGCATGATCGACGGTCCCTTGAGCGCCCCTTCCTCCCCGCCCGAGACCCCGGTGCCGATGTAGAGGATGCCCTTCTCCGCCAGCGTCTTGTTGCGGCGGATCGTGTCCATGAAGAACGAGTTCCCGCCGTCGATCAGGATGTCGCCCCGGTCGATCATGGGCACGAGCTTCGCGATGAATTCATCCACCGCCTCGCCCGCTTTGACCATCAGCATGATCTTGCGCGGGCGCTTGAGCGACTTCACGAAATCGCCGAGCTCGGCGAAACCCTCGATCTTCTTGCCCTGGCAGGACTCCCGGATGAAGTCCTCCATCTTGGAGGTGGTGCGGTTGAAGACGGAGACGGAGAACCCGCGGCTCTCGACGTTGAGGACGAGGTTCTGACCCATCACGGCGAGACCAATGAGACCGAAATCGTTCTGCGACATGATCTTGCACTCCTGTGGAAAAGGGGGTCCGATACGGTTCGAGGGGCGGGAGGATAGCGCAAAAGGGTACGGTTGTCAAGGGCGAAAGCAGTGAGGCGGTCCGGGGGCTCAGCGCGGCGTGGCGGGGGCTTCCTTCAGGATGCCGGCCTCGATGAGTTGGAGTCGGACCTTCTCACGCAGGGCCGGCTCGTGATCGAGGAACTGCTTCTCATCTTCAAAAGGCAGTTCATCGGGACGGTTGTTCCCGAGGATGCGCGACATGCCCAGGAGCAGCCGCTGACGATTGCCGGGGTTCTCCAGGATTTGCTTCCTGGGTTCCACCCGCTCGCCCTGGTAGTAATCCCAGAGCCGTTTCAGGTCCTCCTTCGTTCCGATCATGAGCAGCGGGCGAATGCCGTGGCTCCATCGTGTCCCCTCATTCAGTCTCTCCTCGCCCGCGACCACTCGGAAGAGCGGGAGGAAACTCGAAGCCTGCGGGTCAAATTCCATCGAGGCGTCGTCCAGGAAGAAGTAGTGCCCGAAGAGGAGCGAGAAGGCGTCGCGTGCGACGCCGTGCTCCACCTCCACAAGGTCCCCGGCGTTCGTGGTCTTCAGGACCTGCCGGAGGTCGTCCTCGGCGAGTTGGATGTACCTGGGTTCTCGCCGGGCATAGACGAGTGCGGCGAGGGCCGCGCGGCGGAGCCCCGGGTCCTTGCTTTCGAGCAGCGGGACCAGCGGCTCAGCGTCCTCAGGCGGGAGGATCGGCGCGGCGAGGAGCACGAGTTTCTCCTGAGTCCGGACGGATTTCTCCCCGTCGAGCTGTGCGAGGAGTTCGGCGGCGACGATGTGACGCGCCTGTTGGACGTTCTCCGCACGCGGGTACTCCCGCCGACGGGCGGGGACGACCGTGCCGAGACTGAACTCGCCCCTTTCGTCGGCTGGTCGCACGACAAGGATGCAGAACGTGTCCACCTGCCAGGGGACGAGATCACGGGGCCAGTCGAAGGGCGTTGGCTTCGTCCGGATATCCCGGCCTTCGAGGGACTTGTCACCGAGGATGGCCGTGACAACGTGGAACTCGACGAAGCATCCGAGCGGGTACCCGATGCGCTGATCGGCACGCGTGTCCTGCTCCCTCCAGGTGCGCGTGATCCGGCCGGCGAGGACGACCTTGTCGCTGCGCCAGGGCGGGAGGTGAAGCATGCTGTCCAGCCTCTGGTTTGCCACGCTGATGGGCGCGAACGCCCGAGAACTCGCGGCGAGACAGACGACGATGCACAGGACAACACACCTTGCGTGGTGACTCATGACGTCCCGCTCCCGGGGATGAGGCATGCTTCACAGGAATTATAGTGCCCTGCGCGTGGAATTCAACCGCGGACCGCCCGCCAGGGCCTTTTGGCTTGACCGGTTGCGCGGACGGGGCTAACATCCTGACAGGCCTTACTAACCGCAGAGGTCGCTGAGGTCGCAGAGGACAACGGCAAAACCGGAGAATCCAGGGGGAAGAAACAGCAGAAAAGAGATTGCTTCAACTCGGTGTTTCTGCCGTTTCTTTAACCCCGATTCCCGTCTGTTTCTTCTTTCCTCTGCGTCCTCTGCGAACTCTGCGGTCAAGAAGCCGTTTGAGGACGTGCGTTGAAGATCGTCGCGGATGAGAACATCCCGTTCGTCGAGGACGGTTTCGGGCGGCTCGGGGAGGTTCGACTTCTCCCCGGACGAGCGATCACGCCGGAAGCGGTGCGTGACGCGGAACTCCTCATCGTCCGCTCCGTCACCAAGGTCAACGCGAAACTGCTCGACGGGAGTTCGGTGCGGTTCGTCGGGACGTGCACCATCGGCACCGACCACATGGATCTCGATTACCTGACGCGTCGCGGCATCACGTTTGTGAGCGCGCCGGGATCGAACGCGACGTCGGTGGCCGAATACATCGTCGCGGTGATGCTCCAGGTCGCCGAGCGTCTCCGGTTTCGTCTTGCCGACAAGACCATCGGCGTCATCGGGGTGGGTAACGTCGGGAGCCGCGTCGTCCGGCGGGCCGAATCCCTCGGGATGCGGGTGCTCCTCAACGACCCGCCGCTCGCCCGTCAAACCGGAACTGGAAAGTACAGACCGCTCGATGAGGTGCTCGGCGAAGCCGACATGGTCACGCTCCACGTCCCGCTCGCGGAAGAGGGGCCGGATGCGACGCGGCACATGGTCAACGACGGTTTTCTCGCGAAGATGAAGCCGGGGGCGATCCTCCTCAACTCGTCGCGAGGCGCGGTGCACGACACGCGAGCGGTACTCGCCGCCAGGAAGTCCGGCCGGCTCGCCGCACTCTTCCTCGACGTCTGGGAGAACGAGCCGGACATCGATATCGAGCTCCTCGCGGTGACCGACGTCGCCTCCCCGCACATCTGCGGATATTCCGCCGACGGCAAAGTCGCGGGCGTCGTCATGATCCGCCGCGCGGCGTCGAAGTTCCTCGGCGTGACATCGGACTGGGACCCGTCGGACAAACTCCCGCCTCCGCGGGTCCCGGAGGTGACACTGACGGACTCTTCGGGGCACGCCGAGGACGTCGTGCGGCGGCTCGTGCTCAGCACGTACGACTTCGCTCACGACGACCGGCGGATGCGGGAATTACTCACGCTCCCGGCCGGGAAACGTGCGAAGCACTTCGATGGGCTCAGGAGGGATTACCCCTGCCGGCGCGAGTTCCGTAATACGAAGGTCACGCTCGAAGGCGCCTGCCGCGAACTGTCTTCAACCCTGACGGGACTGGGCTTTTCCGTCGTGTGAATGCTCCTTCTTAACCGCAAAGGGCGCAAAGGAGAATACCAAGGGAAACGAGGGGAAGAAGCCGGAAGAAACGGAAAGAGATGGGAACCGCGAATGAACGCAAATACAGCGAAAGAAGTGCAGGGCCGAAGGAACAGCGCCGGACAACGGCTTCTTTGCTTTCCCTGAGCGACTTTGCGACTCAGTGACTCAGCGACTCCTCCTTTGCGAACTTTGCGACCTTTGCGGTTAGAAGATGGTGAGAAAGGGACGAACGAAAGCGAGGTCCATAGATGATCGCTCAGAAAACGGCGGAGGCCGTGCTGACGGGAGAGGAAATTCGGGAGGTTGCGGCGCAGGTCCTCGCGAAGCGCGAGCTTTGCGGGAAGCGCGTGCTCGTGATCGCGCCCGACCACACGCGCACCGCGCCCTTGCCGATGATCTTCCGCATGCTCCATGAACTCCTCTCGAGCGCCGTCACGAAGCTCGATTACCTCGTCGCTCTCGGCACCCATCCGCCGATGACCGACGAGCAGATGAACCGGCTCTTCGGCCTGACGCCCGACGAGCGCCGGGGAAAATACCGCGACGTGGACATCTTCAACCACCTCTGGAAGGACCCATCGAGTCTCACGCAGATCGGCGTCATCACGGAGGAGGAGATCGCACGCGAAACCAACGGACGGATGCGCGAAAACGTCCCCGTGATCCTCAATAAGATGGTGTTCGACTACGAGCACCTTGTCATCGTGAGCCCGGTCTTCCCGCACGAGGTGGCCGGGTTCTCGGGCGGACACAAATATCTCTTCCCGGGGATCGCCGCCCAGGAGATCATCGACTTCACCCACTGGCTGGGCGCCGTCATCACGAACCCCGTCATCATCGGGACCAAGGACACCCCGGTGCGGCACGTCATCGAGCACGCCGCGTCCTTCGTCAAGGTCCCGAGGACCTGTCTTGCCTTGGTGGTGGCTTCCGGGCCCTCGGGCACGTGCGACCCGGCCGCCGAGGGCGAGCACGCCGCCGGGATCATCGACCGTGAGCACTGCGAGGCCGGCGTCGCCGGGCTCTTCGCGGGCGACGTTTACGAGGCGTGGTCCGCGGCCGCCGATTTCTCCGCGAAGCACCACATCGTGCGGGTCGAGAAACCCTTCAACAAGGTGCTCTCGTTCGCGCCCAGGATGTACGACGACATCTGGACCGCCGGGAAGTGCATGTACAAGCTCGAGCCGGCGCTCGCCGACGGCGCCGAGCTCGTCATCTACGCCCCCCACATCACCGAGGTCTCCTACACCCACGGGAAAATCATCGACCGGATCGGCTACCACGTCCGGGACTACTTTCTGAAGCAGATGGACAAGTTCAAGGGAGTCCCGCGAGGGGTCATGGCGCACTCGACGCACGTCAAGGGCATCGGGACGTTCGACCGCGGCGTCGAGACGCCTCGGGTCAACGTCGTCCTCGCGACGGGAATCCCGGAAGAACGCTGCCGCAGGATCAACCTGGGCTACCGCGACCCGAAGACCATCGACCCGGACGACTGGAAGGGCCGCGAGGACGAGGGAATCGTCCTCATCCCGAAAGCCGGCGAGCAGCTCTACCGGCTGAAGGACGGGAGCATTCCGCGCATTCCCGGAGACAAGTGAAACCGCAAAGGGCGCAAAGGACGCAAAGGGAATTACCACGGTGGAAGAAACAGCGAAGAAGGAAGACCGAGTCAGTCATAAGATTATTGGGTATCAAGAGGGTAGTTCTGAACCTGTGATTTCTTTCAGTCGTCTCTTACTCTGTTTACCCTTTGCGCCCTTTGCGCCCTTTGCGGTTCCACGAGTTCTTATGAGGAACAAGTCATGGCCAAACCGAAAAACGTGATCGTCGCGCAGTCGGGCGGGCCGTCGCCCGTCATCAACAGTTCCCTCCGCGGCGTAGTCGAGACGTGCCGCCAATTCCCGGAGAAGTTCGGCACGGTTTACGGCGGGTGGCACGGGATCGAGGGGGTGCTCACCGAAGACCTGATCGACCTGTCGAGCCAGCGGCCGGAGGAGATCGCGCTTCTCCGCACGACGCCCGCCGCCGGGGCCATCGGCACCTGCCGCTACAAACTCAAGAAGGACATGGCGGAGGATTACGCGCGGATCATCGAGGTCATGCGGGCGCACGACGTCGGGTATTTCTTCTATAACGGCGGCAACGACTCGATGGACACGGCGAACCAGGTGGCGAAACTCGCACACGAGAAGGGATTCGAACTCGTCGCGGTCGGCGTCCCGAAGACCATCGACAACGACGTGGGCGACAGCGACTTCAAGCTCATCGACCACACCCCGGGCTACGGGTCCGTCGCGCGCTACTGGGCGCTCATCGTCCAGAACGCAAACGAGGAGAACCGCGGGGCTTGCCCGTCCGATCCGGTCCTCGTGATCCAGGCGATGGGCCGGCAAATCGGGTTCATCCCCGCCGCCGCACGCCTCGCCGACCCCGACCGCGAGATGCCGCTCCAGATCTACCTCCGCGAATCCGAACTCACCCTCGATGCACTCGCCGAGAACGTGAACACCCAGCTCAAGCACGACGGACGGTGCATCGTCGTCGTCAGCGAGGGGTTCGACGTGGGCTCCTTCGGCGTCCGGAAGGACGCGTTCGGCCACACGGAGTTCTCGTCCAGCGAAACCACGGTCGAGCAGGTCGTGGTGAACTACCTCAACAGTTCGGGACTGGCGGCGCGCGGAAGCGCACGCGGACAGGTCATGGGCACCGACCAGCGCGACACCGCCATCTATGCGTCGACGGTGGACCTCGACGAGGCACAAAAGGTCGGTCAGAAGGCGGCGCTCATCGCGGCCGAGGAAGGCTCCGGGTGGATGAGCACGATCCTGCGCGAGCCTGGACGCATCTACAATGTCCGCTATGACAAGGTGCCGCTCGAGGCGGTGGCGAACTCCGAACGCGCGTTCCCGAAGACGTGGATCGCGAAGAGCCGCATCGACGTCACGGACGACTTCGTCCGCTACGCGCGGCCTCTCATCGGGGAAGACTGGCCGAGCGTCCCCCTCATCGGGGGCATCCAGCGATTCGCCCGGCTCGACATGAAGTTCGCCGCCAAGAAGTGCAAACCCTATGTCCTGCAAGGGTATCGGAAGTGATGTCAGTTTTGTCGCGTGCGAAACTCACGGCGTTGGTGCTATTGGAACAATATCACGTGCTGTGACGCGAGAGGCGTAACTGGCTTCGGATTCCATGGTCGGAGGTGAAGCATGGAGATTGTCTCCCTTATTATCGCGGTCGCGGGTGGGATTCCGGGAGTGATCGGCACCGTGCAATTCCTGAGGAATCGGCGTAGGATTCATTTTGTTTGCTCCACGCGCTTAGCTGGCCATTTTACGGGTTCAGGCGGAATAGAGGAGTGGGTGCTCTTGCTTAGTGGCTGGATCACCAATCCCGGGAAAACCCCGATACATCCAATATCGTACGAGGCCAAGTGCAAGGTCAGAAATAAATGGGTGACGCTTAAACCGATACTAATACCACCGCAGTTTGTCTTCAAAGGTGAGTCGCAAGTGATAGACATTGAAAGTCCTGCCAACAAGGACCTGGTCCGGGAAACCGCCCCCTTGGCAAACAGCGTTCCACGGTTCGGTCACCTCTTATTCATCGTACCGGAATCCGCTGCTCAAGACATTTACAAATCCGAAGGCCGACTCCTCATTGAACTTATTTGTGTGGATAGTCTGGAGCGGAGATGGCGGGCAAGATTTGTTCTTCCCAAGGGACCCCTGTCGGAGGTCGTCTTTCCGCACTTGGGCATCCAGGTGAAGTAGCTTTGTCCATTGGAACAACCTGTGACGGCCCACCGCGTTCAAGCGGTTGTCTACCGAAAAACCGAAGGGGGGTACAGAAAAAGGCGTCCCGGGATCGGGACGCCTTTCTTGTCCACGCTGCGTTCAGGTGTCAACCCTTGCGCACGTTGACGGCCTTCGGACCCTTGGGGCCCTGGGTGAGCTCGTAGGTCACGCTCTCACCCTCGGCGAGCGTCTTGAAACCCTCCGCCTGGATGTCGCTGTGATGGACGAATGCATCCGTCCCGTCCTCGCCCGTAATGAACCCGAACCCCTTCGAGTCATTAAACCACTTCACCTTGCCCTTAGCCATGCTACGGCTCCTTTTGAGATGCGGCAATGCGGATTTGCAAGAGACTGCGCACAGAGCCAAGGTGGGAAAGTGCGGATTGCGGCGAGATACCAGGCAACCAGTGCTTTCACCCGGACACGACGTGCGACATGCACCTGCAAACAAGTCCGCCTGCCTCGCGGACTGTGCCCCGCGGGCTGTGAAAACACTTCACGGCTCACCCCGGGGCTTGCTCTGACATGGAACTATACATTTTCCCTTGCGTTAGTCAAGACAATTCCGGAAGAATTTTCCCGGCCGTTCCGCTCGCCGGCCGTAGCCTGAAGGATGACCCCGGAGGACGGGGGTCACCCGCCTTCGCTAAAGCTGCGGCGGACATGCGAGACGCACGAGGAAGGACGGTTTCTTCGGCCCGCCCCGCCATCAGGGTGGGGGCTTCTGCCTCTTCTTGTCAGTAGGGGCGACGCATGCGTCGCCCGATGTCCACGCCGCGGCGAAACCACGCACGAAGCAAGGCGAGGCGTGCCTCGCCCCTACGCTGCTTGTCGGGACGGGGAGGTTTCACTTCTTCCAGGGCGGCGTTTCGGGGAGGTAGGTCAGGAACCTGTCGATGAGTTTCTTTTCGTAGTCGCCGGCGTACGTGCCCTGGAGGAAGGCGTCCATCGCCTCGTCGAAGAAGAGCTTCCACGACTCCTCCTCGTGGCCGGGGTTGGTGGGGAAGAAGAGGGCGGCGTTCACCCGGGCGGCCTTGAGGTCCCCTTCCGCGTCGCCAATCATCAGGACCTTCCCGGGCTCGTACTTGCCGCTCGAGGCGAGCTTCAGGTGCTCGGCCTTCGTCCCCATCTCCTGTCCGGCGATGACCTTCACGTGCCGGTCGATGTTGTGCTCCTTCCACTCGCGGACGAGTGCCTCGCCGGGCGTCGCCGAGACGACGATGATGTCGGCTTTCTTCGAAAGCTTTTCCAGGGACTCGCGGACCCACGGGAAGGGCGGCACCTCCTTGACGATCTTCGCCACGGTCTCGTTGACGGTCTTCGACCAGTCGAGAAGCATCGCGAGGTCCCTGGACCCGGTGCGCTTGACTTCCTCCTCGAGAGCCGGGTTGCCGAGCTTCGTCTCCCGCTTCGTCCACTCGCGCATCTCCTTCATCTCGGGGATGCGGACGCCGCGACGCTTCACCTCCTCGCGCTCGCGCAGGAAATCCAGCACGTAGGCCACGGCGTGAAAGCGGTTGCACCCGCGCAGTCTCGAATAGAGGTTCACGAAGTCCCACGCCTCACGGGCGTACTTCGACACCGGCGCCAACTTGAACTTCCAGATGAACACGGGACAGAAGCATTCCTTGTGCTTCGGCTCCATCGTGTCGAACGCACAGCCGTCGGAGTCGATGCCGACGAAGAACTCGTGCTCCGCTTTCATGTCGCGAAGCGGCGCCTGCGGATCGCTCATCATGTGCTCCTTCGAATGGGTCACGCGCTCCTGTTAGAAACCCTCGCGCTCCCTGACCGCAAGGGACCCGGAGTTCCCAATGGAGAAGTCGCTGAGTCACGAAGTCTTGGTCGCCGTTGCAAAACCTCCGCCGACGTGGGCAGTGTGGTCCCGATGCATCGGGACCCCTGTTTCCAAGCCGTTATCACAGGTCTTCAGGGGCAGATAAACTGCCCCTGGCACACATGAGGGTTTTGCAACAGCCTCCTAGGGTGAGACTTCTGAAACCCTGCGGCAATTCCAACTCGCGAGGTATCCCCGTCCCGGTCCGCGGCTCGCACCCGTCACGATCGCGACTTTGCCGTCAAGCCTGAAATCGTGCAGGATCATCTCGTTTTCGGCTTCGTGGTCGTGGTCGTCTTCGGCGTCGTGGTCGTTCTCTTCGTGCCGCGCAGCGCCTTGACTTCATCCTGGAGCGTCTGGATGTTCTTCTTGCAGTCGTCGAGGTCGGTGCGGAGAGTCGTTATCAGGACGTCCTTTTCGGTGTTGACCGTCTTCAGGTTGTCCACCTGTCTCTGGAGGCCCTTCAGGGCGTCGACTTGCTGCTTGAGGTTCTCGATCTCGGCGATCGCCTTTTCGAGTTCGGTGCGCAGCGTGTCGTTCTTGGAACAACCCGTCGCCCACATGCCGATCCCACATGCCAGCACGACGAAAACCAGTTTGCGTCCCATCGTTTGCATCTCCTTCTCAAAGACCGTTGTGGATTTCGATGACATTCGGAATTCCGGTGCGCGTTCCCGGCGCGGGATCGCCTTATCTACACCCCGCTGAACGCCGAGAACCCTCCGTCCACCGGGACAACCACGCCGTGCACGAATCTTGCCCCGTCCGACAGCAGCCACACGACCGTGCCGAGGAGGTCGGCGGGCTGGCCGAACCGTCCCATCGGCGTGTGGTCGATGATGGTCTTCCCGCGCACGGTCAGTTCCCCGCTCTTCTCGTCGGTGAGGAGGAAGCGGTTCTGCTCGGTCAGGAAGAACCCGGGAGCGATGGCGTTGACGCGGATGTCCTTCGAGTAGTTCTGCGACATATGCACGGCGAGCCACTGGGTGAAGTTGCTGACGGCGGCCTTGGCGGCGGAGTACGCGACGACCTTGGTCAGCGGACGGAACGCGTTCATCGACGAGGTGTTCAGGATGGCCCCGCTCCCGGACTGGGCCAGGACTTTGCCGAACACTTGGGACGGCAGCACGGTCCCGATGACGTTGAGCTCGAAGACGAAGCGGATCGCCTCCGCCGGGATCTCGAAGAAGGAGAGAGTCTCCGAGGTGGTGGCCTCCTTCTTGTTTCCGCCGGCGCCGTTGATGAGGGCGTCCACGCCGCCCAACGCCTTGACCACCTCGTCACGGGCCGCCTCGAGACTCGCCTTATCGAGCACGTCGGCCTTCACCGCGATGGCCTTGCCCCTCTTCTGCTTGATGTCGTCGACGACGGCCTTCGCGGCGGACTCCTTGAGGTCGAGCACGGCGAGCCTGGCGCCGAGCTCGGCGAGGGTGCGAGCCATCGCCCCGCAGAGGACTCCTCCGCCGCCCGTGATCACGATCCGTTTGTCCTTCACCCCGAAAAGCTTCTCCAGTGCACCTGCCATCTTGGTCTCCCTATTCGCTGCCCGATTCCCCCTGGGCCGCCATCCAATCAGGTATTCGCGCGGCAAAGCTCCCCGCGCCGTCTCTTCCTGTCGTCACGTGAACGGCTGGACGTGACGTTCCAGGTGTTTCTGCACGGCCGCCGCGTGGACCTCCGGGTTCCGCTTGAGCACCGTGAGCAGTCGCTCGCGGAAGCGGGACGCGCCGCTTTCGTCCTTCGCCGTCAGGACGGATCCGTAGGTCACGTGGAGCACCTGCCTCGCGTCGAACTGCTCGAGGAGTTTTTCGAGCTGGCCGTCCTTGAGCGACTGACCCTCGGGCACCTTCGCGACATCAGCCGAGACGTGGTAACTTCTCCTGTCCTCCTCGTAGCGGCTCACGGAGAAGGAGAGGATCTCGCGGAAGAGCGCCGGGTCGAGCACGGCCGCCACGCGCAGCGCCTCGAGGTAGCTTGTGCCCGCCGTCTTCACGTGGATGAGCTCCCCGGCGTGCCTGGCGATGACCGGGTAGATGCTGAACTTGTCGCTCCCCGAGTGCAGGCTGAGCTTGTACGGGCCGAGTTCCCGGGCGATCTCGACGTGGTCGACGAACTTCCGCTCGAACTCCGCCGGGTCCCCGATATAGTCGACACCCTTCTCGAACGCCCCGACGAACCGCGGCGCCAGGCTGACCCACCGGACGTCCATCCGCTTGAGCTCCAGGGCGATGAAGCAGTGCTCGGCCACCGAGGTCGGCGTCGCCGTCTCGTCGACCGAAAGCTCCAGCTCGAAGGCGTCGGCCGGGAGTTTCGCGGCGATGTGCCGGTGCAGCTTCGCGACGTGCATGACCGCGCGGGCGTATTTGACCGCAGCCCGCGAGAGCGTCTCTTCCGTGAACTCCACGGTCAGCTTGCCGCTGACGGGGATGGGAGCCGCCAGGAGACGCTTGCGGAGGTCGGCCGGGGTGGTTTCCAGCTCCTTCCAGGGAAGCTCGGAGAACTTCTGGATGATCCCGCTCATCGGCTCCGTGTCCGCCGAGATGTCGACATAGTAACCGGGGTCGACGGTGTAGAGGGTGAACCCGGCGGCCATGCAGGCGTCGGCGTCTTCCGTGGTCTTGAGGTGGTCGGCGTCCGCGCCGTGAGCTTCCCGGTAGGCCTCTTCGAGGATGCCCCAAGTGGCGTCGTCCAGGACGGCTTCCGGATCGCGGCCGCTGCGGGTCATCTCACGGATCGACTGCTGTGCGAAGAAGGGTCTGAGCGTCGTCCCGCGCACCGCACGGACGTGTCCCGACGTCGCTAGCCCCAGCCGGTCCCCGAATCCGAACGATTTCCTCAAGCCGATCACCTGCGGACGCGTGAACGCTAGACGCTTCCTCACGTCCATGGCGTTGGCGTGATTGGTGACGCAGACACGCGCACTCACGCGCTCGCCGTCGATGCTTGCCGGGAACTCCTTGCCCACGAACTCGATCAGCGTGGAGTTGGTGGGTCTCGCGGCGACACACAGCACGCGCTCGTCGTCACGCCTCCCGACCGCGAAGATCAGCCCGTTGCTCGCGGAAATGGAGTGGGGCAGGATGGAGAGCTTCAGGACTTCCGAAAGCTGACCGGCTAGTTTCACGGCGTCGACCGGGTCGGCCGGGGGTGCTAGCCCGGTCGAACTCAAGAGGTCGCTGATAAGCCCCACTTCCGAGATCCTCCGTGCATGTCATTCACTATCCGCTGCAAAATCGTATTAGATGATTTCCCCGCCGTCGTGTCAAGCGCTTTTCCGTGCTTCCACGCCCGCACGAGGAACTATCCTTGACAGGATCGCGCGTCGAGGGTAAAAAGGGACGGCTTTCCGCGATCGGCAGGTCGTGGAAGGACGTGGTGCGTCTCCTCGGGAGCGCCTGTCGGCCGGTTCCTCGCTAGAGAAGGATGCCCCGTGCACTTGGTGCTGGAGAAGGACGTGGTGGTGGTGGGAGCGGCCCGGACGCCGATCGGCGCACGGGACGGGATCCTCAAGGATTATACGGCGACCGACCTCGGCGGGATCGCCATCCGCGCGGCACTGGCGCGTTCCGGCGTTCCGCCCGACCGGGTCGACGAGGTCATCCTGGGCAACGTGGTCGGCGCCGGTCTCGGGATGGGACTCGCCAAAAAGGCGTCCGTCGCCGCAGGCATCCCCCAGAGCGTCCCGGCGACCGTCGTTAATTCCGTCTGCGCCTCCGGGATGACCGCCGTCTGGAACGCCGTCCAGTCCATCTCGCTCGCTACCAGCGACGTGGTGGTGGCCGGGGGGATGGAATCGCGGACGAATGCACCTTACCTTCTGGGCCCGCACACCTCCGACGGCAAGCGGCTCAAGGGGACGCTCAACGGGAGCGAATTGCTGCTGAGCCCGGCGGGCGTCGCCGGCGAGCCGCAGACCTGCACGGACTTCCTCCGGATGCTCCAGGACGCGCACATCCGCGACGCCAACGTCCTCGATGGCCTGAGCTGTCCCTTCCAGGACGGCCTGGTGCAGAACGATTACGCGATCGCCTACGCCCGGAAGCACGGCTACTCCATCGAGAAGATCGACGGGTGCGCCTACGAGAGCTATCGCAAGGCGGACGAGGCGTGGGAGACGGGGAAGTTCGACGACGAAGTGGTGCCGGTGGGCGAGGCGACGCGCGACGAGCTGACGCCGCGCAGCCGCTGGCAGAACCTCCGCGGCAAGTCGGCCTCCGCAAGCTCCGCCTACAACACCGCCGGACTGGGGGACGCCGCCGCGGCTCTCGTCCTCACGACCCGGCAACGTGCCGCAGAGCTCCACGCGAAACCTCTTGTCCGGGTCATGGGTCTGGCACGGTTCGAGTGCGGCCCGGCGGAGTTCATCGAGGCCCCCGTTCACGCGGCGGACGAACTCAAAGGAGCACTGCGGAAAGCCGGGCGTCCCACGGACTTCCCCATCGTCGAGGCGAACGAGTCGTTCGGACTGCAGCTGATCCTCTTCCATGAGGCGTGGCCGGAGAGCGTGATCAACGTGCACGGGGGGACGGTGGCGCTGAGACATCCGCTGGGGGCGGCCGGCGCACGCATTCTCACCACGCTGATCCACGCGATGCGACGCTACGGACACGAGCGCGGTCTCGGGACGATCTGCTTCGGAGGAGGCGGCGCCTTCGCAACCGCTCTCGAACTGGCGAAGGACTGATTCCGCTCTGTAGGCAACATGGGGTCTGCGACTCCCCGCCCATTCCCTCTCCCCCCACGGGGGGGAGAGGGTACGGGTGAGGGGCGGATTCTTTCACCTGGCAAAGCGGCCCCTCGCCCGTTCCCCCGGAAGACCGGGGGCGAGGGGACAAGAAGAAGCGGCTTCCGGAAAATCGGCAAGAGTCGGGCTCGCACCCGGTTCAACATTCTGATGGGTCACTTGACAGCATGGTCATAGGATAAGGAGGACGCGATGAGAGCGCTCATTCTAGCGGCGGACAATTTTGAGGATTCGGAACTCCTGGTGCCGTATTACCGGCTGCTCGAGGAGGGGATCGCGACGGACATCGCCGCTCCCGCGAAGGGTGCCATCACCGGGGTCCACGGCTACAAGGTCGAGGCCACGAAGACCTTCGCCGAGGTCAAGCCGGGCGACTACGATATCCTGATTCTGCCGGGCGGCAGGTGTCCCGAGACGGTGCGCCTCAACGACAAGGCCCTGGCGGCGGCGAAGAAGATGGTCGAATCGGGTCATGTCGTTGCGAGCATCTGTCATGGGTGTCAGGTGCTCATCTCGGCGGGCGTGCTCGCGGGCAAGAAGGCCACCTGTTGGAAAGGCGTCCGGGACGACCTCAAGCAGGCGGGCGCCACCTACGTCGACGAGGAAGTGGTCGTCGACGGCAAGCTCATCACGAGCCGCTGGCCCGCCGACCTGCCCGCCTTCTGCCGCGAGTTCATGAAGGCGCTCAAGACCTGAGACCTTCGTGTCCGAAATCGCACAGGCCGTAGGGCTGGTCGGCAGGGCCGGGTCCTTCAAGCGGTGAAGGTTCGACGTAACTCGAGAACGCGAAATCGGCCATCTCGAGTTACGTCAAACTCGCCCCCTTTGCCGCATGTCCCATTATCTCCCTTTGAGTCCCACTCTGGCGCATCGGTGTCGCTTGCCTGACTCGTCTTGTCCCCTCCGTGACCGGTTAGGGCGCTTCTTGGCCGTCTCTGGCGAGTTGACGGCCGAGTCTGTCACCCACCGATCGATGAGCCTGCTAGAACACCCCCGCCGACCGCCCCGGCTGACCGATCTTGTCCCAATCCGTCTCCTTGCATCCTCCAGCATTCTCGCATATTGGACATGGTCAATCCGAACCTGCGAGCGGCATGAGGTGGGGCTTCTTGTCGATCCGTACGGACGACGTGCTCCCGCCCTCGCCGCCCTGGTTACGGGGAGGGAAATCCGGCATGCGGTGTCACAACCATCATTATTTGCCAAAGAACGGGCTTTCACCCTTCGGGTGGTGGCAAATAAAGTGGGGAGGTTTTGGCCGGAATTCCGTTCACAGACCCCCTTGGCGCCTCAAAAACGCAGAAAAAACTTTCTGGATTTCGGTTTTGACCGGCAAATAGAGGACAAGAACGGTCCCCTTTGCGTCTATACCGCAAAGGAGACCGCAAGGTCCAAGGCCGAAGGTCTAAGGCCGAAGGCTGAAGACTGAAGGCCGAAGGAACAGCCCGCATGCCGTGAACTTTGTTTCCCCTCAGCTACTCAGCAACGTTGCGACTGAGCGACTTCTTCTCATCACGACGCTACATGTCGAGATACGTAATCACAGCTGAGAGGCGGTGCGAGACAAGAGACGCGGACAAACACTTTCACCACCAAGGCACGAAGGCGGCAAGGAGCAAGCTCCGAGGCCGAAGCTTGCCCGCCTTAGGCGGGATCCAAGGCCCAGTCAGAGACTGGAAACTGGAAACTAGACCGGTCCCGATGAAATCGGGACCTCACTAGAAACCAGGATCGAATCTTCTGTAACTGTTTCCTCCAGTTTCCAGTCAGTCCCGTCGTTAGTCGGGAGCATCCAGTTTCTAGTCTCTTGCCCGCTCAGCGACTGAGCGTCTCAGCGTCTCAGCGACTTCTTGTTGACCCCGGACTTGTCCCGACTTATCGGGATGAACGCGGATAATCCCCTCTCCCTCGACCGCCGAGGTCTTCCGAGTCCCCAATCCGTCGTCGGGAGCGGAGAGGGAAGGGTGAGGGGCGGCCTTGAGACTGAGCTACTCAACTACTCAGCGACTGAGCGACTTCTTCTCACCACCCAAATAACTAGGGTCTGTCCCTAGTTACCTAGACGAGCATAAAGCTCTTCTCCGGTCTTCCGCAGCACCGGCTGGACCGTGTCGCGCGAGGCGTTGGCGGCGATGACGCTCGCGTCCACGTGGACCGTCTGTCCGTCGACAAGCCCCGCGTCCACACACTGCGCCAGCACCCGCGTGAAGAACGAGGCGAAGACCTCCGGCCCCCAGCGGCGGCGGGCTTTCGACAGAACGCTGTGGTCGGGAACCGCGTCGTCCAGGTCGTAGCCGCAGAACCACAGCCAGTCCAGCCGCAGCGGCATCTGCTCCATCAGTTGGCGCTCGCTCGGCACGTTTTCGAGAAAGAGCAGGAAGTTGAATTTCAGCAGCACGGCCGGGTCGACCGACGGGTTGCCCACGTCTCCGTAGAGGTGCGTAACCTCGTCGCGGACGAAGTCGAAGTCGATGCGCTGGGCAATCCGGCGCAACGGATGCTCCGCCGGCACGCGCCGGTCGAGGTTGAAGTCGGTGTAAAAGAGCCGGGGCTTACGGCTTTGCGCACGTCCCATCATGGGCAGGTCTCCTGGATAAAGTGACCTGCGTATGATACCATGCGTGTCAAGCCCCGGGCAATGAATTGGGCAACAGGCCCTTGCGCCCGAGGCTACTACCAGCCGCCCGCTGTGCGGGCTCTGTAATGCTGCTACAGTCTGCCTCTTTTCATCCTTTGGATGAGCGTATTCTCAGGAAAACCCCGATTGACCGGCGGCAGAAAAGGGGGGAATAATATGTTAAACGAGGATTTGAAATGCAGGTTTCAAATCGAGAAGCCGGATGACAGCGGCAGACACGAACCACCGGAAGACTCGCCAGCGGCTGCTCGAGGCCGCTTGCGAGGTTTTCGCCGGGAAGGGCTACAGTGACGCCACGATCGCGGAGATCAGTGAGCGGGCCGGGGCCAATATCGCCGCGGTGAACTACTACTTCCACGACAAGGAGACGCTGTACGTGGAGGCCTGGCGGCTGGCTTTTCAGCGGTCGCTCGAGGCGCATCCGCCGGAGGGCGGGATCGCCTCCGACGCTTCGCCCGAGGAGCGGCTTCGGGGACGAATCCTGGCCCTGATGCGGCGGATTGTCGACCCCGAGAGCCAGGAGTTCGACATCGTCCTCAAGGAACTAGCGAACCCGACGGGACTCCTGAGGAAGGTCATGCGGGAGTCGATCGAGCCGCTGCGGCGGGAGCTGAATGCCATCGTGCGCGAACTGCTCGGCACGGGGGCCTCGGAGCGACGGATTCGGCTGCACGGGATGAGCATCCTGGCACAGTGTTTCCATCTGATGACGCCGGCGTCGCACGGTATGCAGGGCGGGTAATCCGCATCAAGGACGGGTGGATTGAATCGGGCGCATTTGCGGAAGAGGAACACCCCGGGGAGCACGAGCCGGCGGCCCTCGTCCCATCGGGGGACGCGGAAGGAGGTCCGGCATGAAATTCCGCCGGACGCTTCGCACGGCGGTTCGAGCGCTTCGTCGCAATCCCATGCGGGCGACGTTGACCACCCTCGGCATCGTCATCGGCGTGGGGGCCGTCATCGCCATGATGGAGATCGGCAGCGGCTCCTCCTCGGCCATCCAGAAGACCATTTCGAGCATGGGTGCGAACAACGTGCTGGTGCTGCCGGGGACCGCGGCGAGCGGGGGCGTGAGTTTCGGGGCCGGCTCCGTCACGACACTGACCCCCGAGGACTGTGAAGCCGTTCTCCGCGAGTGTCCCGCGGTTCGCGACGCCGCCCCCGTGGTCCGCGCCCGCACACAGGTGGTCTACGCCGGACGGAACTGGGTCCCGTTCAACATCTACGGCACCACCCCGGCCTATCTCGACGTCCGCGATTGGAACCGGCTGGCCGAAGGCGAATCCTTCACCGAACGCGACGTCCGCAACGCCAACAAGGTCTGTCTCCTGGGCCAGACCCTCGTCCGCGAGCTCTTCCACGGCGAATCCCCCATCGGCAAGGAGGTGCGGGTCCAGAACGTGTCGTTCAAGGTGGTCGGACTCCTGAGCGCAAAGGGGGCGAACATGGTGGGAATGGACCAGGACGACATCCTCCTGGCCCCCTGGACCACCATCAAGTACCGCGTCACGGGCTCTTCGCTCGCCAACGTCAACCAGAGCAGTAGCGCCAGCAGCACCGGCTCCGGGTCCACAGCCGCCGTGAACTCGCTCAGCCAGATCTATCCCAACACCCAGCAGAACCTGTACCCGGCGGAGTCCTCGACCCAGGCGGCCGACACTCCGCTGCCCGTGCGTTTCGCCAACGTCGACCAGATTTTCGTCTCCGTCCGGTCCGCCGTGCTGATCCCGACCGCAATCGGACAGATGACCACGCTCCTGCGTGAACGGCGCCGGATTCGTCCCGGCCAAGACGACGACTTCACCATTCGCGACATGACCGAAATGACCAAGGCCCTCGCCTCCACCACGTCGCTGATGACCACGCTGCTCTTGTGCGTCGCACTCATTTCCCTCGTGGTCGGCGGGGTCGGAATCATGAACATCATGCTGGTGTCGGTCACCGAGCGAACGCGTGAGATCGGACTGCGCATGGCCGTGGGCGCACGGGCCCGCGACATCCTGAGACAATTCCTGGTCGAAGCGGTGACCCTCTGCCTGGTCGGAGGGGCCATGGGCATCCTGCTCGGCCACGGCGGGTCGTATCTCGTCAAGGTGATCCTGCGCTGGCCGATCGAGACCTCCATGGCCGCGATCGTCATGGCGGTCCTCGTCTCCGCCGGCGTGGGCATCGCCTTCGGGTTCTATCCGGCGTGGAAGGCGTCGCGCCTCGACCCGATCGAAGCCTTGCGCTACGAGTGACCGGGCGCGGCACAGACCTCCGGCATCTCTCGTCAGGGAGATTGGACGTGCTGAGAAGAAATCCAAACGGCCTGTTTGAGCGCCCACACAAATGCTCGCTCCCCTGGATCGCTTGTCTTTGTTTGATGACGGCGACGGGGTGCAAAGTCGGCCCCGATTACCGGCCGCCCGAGGTCCAGGTCCCGTCCGCATGGTCTCAGGCCCCGCCGTCTCCGCCGACGGCGGCGGCGGCTGAGAACCTGGTCCACTGGTGGACCACCTTCAATGATCCGACGCTGATTTCGCTGGTCGATCGAGCCGTCCAGTCGAACCTCGACGTGAGACAGGCCGAAGCCCGCATCCGACAGGCACGTGCCGCTCGCGGGGCCGCCGGGGCGGGATTCTGGCCGACGCTCGATCTCACGGCATCGGCCGTTCGCAGCCGGTCCCCCCGGAGTCTCGTCCGGGGGACATGGGACTTCCACCAGCAACCTCTTTCGAACCGGCCTGGACGCCTCGTGGGAACTTGACCTGTTCGGTGGGACTCGTCGCAACGTCGAAGCGGCTCAGGCGGACCTTCAGGCCGCAGTGGAGGACCGTCGGGACGTGCTCGTCACCCTAGCGGGAGAGGTCGCACTCAACTACGTCGATCTTCGCGGCTTCCAGCAGCGAATTGCCATCGCGCGGAAGAACCTCGAAGCACAGCAGCACACCGCCAAGGTGACGCGCGAGAGGTTCGAGGGCGGGTTCGTGGGGGCGCTGGACGTGGCGAATGCCGATGCCCAGGCGGCCACCACGGCGTCCCAGATTCCCCTGCTCGAAGCGTCCGCTCGCCAGACCATCCACAGTCTGGGCATTCTCCTGGGCAATGAGCCGGCGGCTCTGGTTCCGGAACTCTCGGCGGCCGGGGAAATCCCGGCGGCTCCGCCCGACGTGCCGCTCGGCGTCCCTTCCGACCTGCTCCGCCGCCGTCCCGACATCCGCCGGGCCGAGGCCCAGATCCACGCCGCCACCGCACGCATCGGCGTCGCCACGGCCGATCTCTTCCCCAAAGTCACTCTCTCCGGGTCCACGGGGTTCCAGGGCGGTCAGTTCGACTCCTGGCTAGACTGGACCAACCGGTTTCTGTCCGTCGGCCCGTCGGTCGATTGGCAGGTCTTCAACGCCGGACGAGTCCGATACAACATCGAACTGCAAAGAGCCCTGGAAGAACAGTCGCTCCTCACCTACCGTCAGACGGTCCTCACGGCTCTTCAGGACGTCGAAAATGCGCTCATCGCCTCCACCAAGGAGCAGGAGCACCGCAAGGCACTACTTGACGCGGTGACTGCGAACCGCAAGGCCGTGGATTTGGCAACCCAGCTCTATGTTCAGGGGCTGACGGACTTTCTCAACGTGCTGAACGCGCAGCGGTCCCTGTACGCCTCCGAAGACGCCCTGGTTCAGAGCACCCAAACCGTATCCACCGACCTGGTGGCCCTCTATAAGGCCCTCGGCGGCGGATGGGGCAATGCGCCGTAGGTGGAAAGTACTGCCCAAGTGCCGCATTTCATAAATTCGTGTAGGGTGCCAACCGACTCTTTGTGCCACTGGTCTCGATCCATCGGGACCAGTGGTTTTTCCATTATGCTCCCCGTGGCAGAAAGACACTGGCGGGTCCCGATGCATCGGGACCAGTGGCACAAGGGAAACAGCCTATACCTTGTACGAGTTTATGAAATCCAACTCCAAGTCCGTACGCGCGAAGGGCTCATCCGATTGCGACAGATGAGCCCTTTACCCAACGCGAGATCTCACGATTTTCAGACAGCACTCAAACTACTTTTTCGGCTTCGGTTTCTTCTTGCCGGTGCATCCACAGGTTCCGCACATAGCCATTCCCCCACCAAAGGGTTTACCTGAAGGGTCCGGCGCGAGCCGTGTCGCGACTTGCGAACCCCCGTTCCTTGTACTGTAGCATACATCGGACGAATGTCAAGCAAGGAAAAGCCTAATTTCTTGTTGCCTCCGGCGGCGGATCACCCGAGAAGCCGGAGGATCGGTAAGCGAACTCGGAGTTCTCATGCAGACCGACCCGGCATTGCCGCTGGGTCGTCTCATCGGCTTGAAAAGGCCCTTATCTGAGTGTATAATGTTTTGGCTCAAAACCATCGCGCGGGTATCTCGCCATGATGAGGCGCCTCAACCTTGCATGTGCCGCAACGCTGCTTTTTGCAGCGGCGGCCTGGGCGGACGGAAAATACTGGCCTGAGCCTGCCTACCCGGCGACGCCCAGGATCCCTCTCCAGCGGGCGCTCATCGTCTTCGACAACGGCATCGAGACGCTCATCGTCGAATCGTCTTTCGAGAGCCAATCTCCGAGCGTCGGCTGGGTGCTGCCGCTGCCCGCCGAACCCACCAACCTCGCCGCGGGCGACCCCGGAATGCTCACGTCGCTTTCCATGTCCCTGCGGCCCGATATTGTCCACGACCTCCACAACTGGATCGTCCTCTTCCTCGGCATCCCAACGGTCATATTGCCGTACGCTCTTGCGATCATCTTCATTCGCAACCGGAACAGACTGAACTCGGCCATCATGTATATCACCCTCCTGGTCGTCGTCGTGGGATTCTTGCTCCCAGGGCTCGGCACGGCCGGAAGCGATATCGGTCCCGGCGCCGTGGCGGAGGTCAGGTCCTTCCAGCGCGTCGGGAACTACGACGTCGCGGTGCTCCGCGCCGGGACGGCCGACGCCCTTTCGACCTGGCTGAGGGACAACGGTTTCAAGCCTCTGGAGGGGGCGGAGGCGAAGGTCGTCGAGGACTATCTCGCACGCGCATGGTATTTCGTAGCAGCGAAACTCCGTCGCGATGCTGGCGGCGCGGCAACGCCTCATCCCCTCATCGCCACGTTCCCCGCCACGGTCCCCGTCTACCCCATGAAACTCACGGCGCTCGCAGGGTCAACGGTGCGCGTCGAGCTCTTCGTCGTCGCAGATCGCATGGCCGACGCGAACGGTTTCCGCCGGACCGCCGCGGATGAATTCCGCTTGAGGACCGACGGAGGCGCCCAAGGTACGGCGCCCTACTACGAGGCGCGCCGCCACGAGGACTTCGTCATCGGCAACCCGGATGTCGGGCAATTCCTGCGGGAGGGTTGCGTCGTCACGAAGCTCGAGGCGCACCTCGTGCCCGGACAGATGACCCGCGACGTGAAGATCGGCCTTACGGCGCTCAGGCCCTGCCGGGACAGGGTTTGCAGTCCGCGCGGCCGGCGCGAGGTGATGTACATCGTCCTGCTCGGCGGTCTGAGCGTGACGCTCATCGCGTCGGCGGGCATTTTCCGCCGGATGCGGCGACCGCGAAGCCCGGAACTCAAGGCGCTGGCCATCTTCGCTGCGTTTGTGCTCGTCTTCGCGGGCATCATCTATGCGGCGGCGCCCGTCATCCCCGTTCGCGCAGGACGGGACGTGGGACCGTTCTGGATGCGCGGCCGCTTGCGGGATCTGAGAATCGCCACTCAGATGATGGCGAAGGACGGCCGCCTGCACGCCGGGATGACCGACGAGGAGTTCTCGAAGTTCCCCGACATGCTCGAGGGCTATCTGAGAGGGCCCGAGAAGTTCGCCGTGAACCCGCTGACCGGCGACAAGATGCGGATGGAACGGTCGCCGGGCAACTTCTCCGTCCGGGCAGTCGAGGGCATCACGTATTTCTGCCTCTATGACGCCGACGGGAGGGAATACCGGGTGAAACTCCCGCCTGCCGATGAGGCGGAGAGCACTGCTCCGCGCATCGTCGTGACGCATACACCCGAGACCCAGTTCAAGGTCGGCGGACTCGAGCGCCTCCCGGATGAGGAACTCCCGGATTTCCCGCACCCAACGGAGGAGGAAAAGGCCGTCGCGAAGGGAAAGGCGCTGCTCAAGGAAGGACGGCTCGACGAGGCGCAGGCGGCGTACGGGAGGAATCGGTGGGAGTTCGAGCGCGACCTGCAGGCACTCGGCCGGGAGGCCGCGGCGAACGGGCGTGTCCGGCAGGCGCTCGCCTTCTACGTGAAGCTTCTCGGGTCGCGGCAGTGCCTCCTGTGGGACCAGGTGGAAATCAACGAATGGCCGGATGTGGACGCGGAGTACCTCGGGCTGGTCGAGAAGGCGCCGGCGAACGAGCGTGACGAAGCCGTGACGCAGGACATTGCGGCCCGGGACCTCTTCGGCCGCCTGAAGGAACTGCTCGACGCCCGCGACTTCAGGAGTCCGGAGGCCCGCCGGGAACTCTACGAGATCGCCGACGTCTACCTTTCGAAATACCCGAAGGCGCGGCTGGCGCTCACGGCGCTGCTCGGGGCGTCCTGTGCCGCACAGAACGAGGAGCCCGCCCAGGGAGAATCCCCGAGCGCCCCGGGCATCCGGAAGTTCGACGAACTCCTGGCACGGATGCGCGCCGCCGGGCGGTCCCGATACGACCTCGATACCGTCCTGAGCACCATCGTGACCTGGACGGTCGAGCGGGAAAAAGGGGACCGCGTGCTGACCATCCGCGCACGCGAGGCATGTGAGGAGATCGCGCGTGAAGGCAAGCCGGACTTTCGGGCGGAATGGCTCCTCGGCGCCGCAGACTACTCCCTTCAGGCGCGTGAGGAGAACGGGCGGCGGGCACGCCGACTCTACGAGGAAGCACTCGCGATGTGTCCGGGCCCGCCATGGGGTCCGCAGACGCGCGCCGGGATCGTCCGCACCTATACCGAGATCGACGGGCCCGACGCGGGACTCGCGGCGCTCCGCGAGCTTGAAAAGCAGTCCCCGCCGGACACCGACTTCTCGCTTGGCCTTTCGAACCTCGCCGAGGCGTATCGACAGGCGAAGCGACCCGACCAGGCGATCGCACTCGTCGACGAGATCGTCCGCCGGCATCCGAAGAGCGTGACCGCGGCACGGGCGTTCCGGAAGATGGCGGCAATCCACAAGGAAGCACACGACGAGCCGAAGATGCTCGCGGCGCTCGAGAACGCCGCGGCGTGCCTGCCCCCCGACCAGCCACTCGACATCTGGGACGGGTGCCAGCGCAGTTTCGTCTACGAGGAACTCGCCGATTACCACGTCGCGAAAAAGAACTGGACCGAGGGGCTCCGGTGGTCGAAGGCGTGGAAGGTCCAGACCGGCTGCGGGAACTGTGACGGCGCGGACCTTGCGACCCGGCGGGGATACATCGCACTCTGCCAGGCCGCGCTCGGCCGCGCGGACGACGCGCTCAAGTCGATGGAAGGCGTGGGGTCCAGGCGTCTTGGGAAGGCGGCCGTGATGCTCGTAGACACGTTTCGCGAGCGGCGGGCGCTCGACGAACTCCTGCCGAAACTCACAGCCGCCGCCAAGTCGGACAAGCCCGACGGCGCCAGGATCGCGCTCCGCTACATCGAACTCCTGCGTCTGGTGGACGCAAAAGACATCGTCGGACTCTGGAAGACGCTCGACACGCGCGACCTCCCTTCGGACGACGAGGAATGGCTGAAGGACGAGGTCCCTGTCCTTGCCGGCGATCTCGGCCAGACAGCAAAGTCCTTTCTCCTCGAAGCGCT
>Ga0315282_10003174_pt1 | contig 29611 bp, 29 predicted proteins | sample YL17G07_20_MG_FD_203693 | JGI IMG/M metagenome (GOLD analysis project Ga0315282, IMG submission 203693) | Sediment microbial communities from Yellowstone Lake, YNP, Wyoming, USA - YL17G07_20 | ecosystem: Environmental > Aquatic > Freshwater > Lake > Sediment | place: USA: Wyoming | collected... | reverse complement strand
AAATGATCTTCTCTCTGAATTGTTTTAAACCAACCTTTCTACTATTTAGATCTTTCAAAGAAAAATCTGGAGCCCTCTTATCTCCTTTTATCGGACTGATCTTTATTTTTGAAAAGAGATCATCCTCACTTCCTTCTACAGTGAAAAGAAGGCTGAAAAAGAATATGAAGATCACAAAAAAACTATAAAAAAAGATTTTCCCTCTCATTGTCTATTTCTATAACATCTTCCAAGTTCATGCTTCAATGAAATTCTATCCGTCTTGCCCTAAAAGCTTTTTGATAATATTCGCTGCAATCCGGTAAGTTTGATCCTCCCCTGTAGGAAGGTGACCACCGGCTTTACGGGGGTTGATCTCGGTCAAGTCCATGCCGGCTAATCTAACCCCCTTCGATAAAAGATTTCTAAGAAAATCCACGATTCGATAGATCTGCCTCTCATTAAGACCTTGTCGTTCAAGAAATCGAACCCCCTCGATGCCGCTCCCCGCCCCAATGTCCAAGTCCATAGAAATATATACGTAAGGGCTTTTGATATGGTTGAGTATGCTTTTCACCTTAGAGGGAGAGATTAAAAAATCATTCTTCGTTAATATTGTCACGCGCTTTCGTTTCAATTCAGAAAAAATATTGACATAATTCTCTATCCTGGGATCTTTAATACGAAAGGCATGTTTGGGAGGATAGTCACTCATCCCTATGAGATAGAGGTTTTGTGGTTTCAATACCTCTTCCGTCAACAAATAATGAAGAAAAGAACTTGCATTATAAGAATCCTTCCGACCATACAGGAACGGATCATGACGGTCGTGAACCGTATCTGGATTGGTATCGATATCGTATTGGATCATGCCAGCCATGGCAGACATGGGGATGGCATCGGTATGGCTGTCCAAAACAATTAAAGCAATGTCCTCCGGTCTATACAATTCTATCAATTTCTTAAAGGCCCCACCGGTCAAGGAGTGATCCACTACCAGCATGCAAGGAATATTAGGAAAAATGTTCGTGGCAATGAAGTCTCCAACCTGTTGAGCATAGGTCTCAAAACCGCCGTGGTCCACAAAATCTACAAATGTTTCTGTCCTAATTTTCTCTTCATTAGCTAAAGGGGGGATAGGATGAAGCCAACCGGGCACGTCGAGGGAACCTTTTTCCGACCAGATCTCTGGGCTCACTTCCTGGCGGATGATTTTCATGATCCCTTCGTAGGGGTCGTCGACGACTCCTGGGGTTCCCATCAAGGATAGTTTCTCCTGAATGGATTCATGTCTCTCATCACCATCTAAAGGACAACCGAAGAACACAATCTTCTCCTGGGGGATCTTCTCAATCATTTCTTCCATTGGATGCTCTAATCTAAATCCCAATTACCAAATCCCAAATACCAAATAAATCCCAATAGACAATACTCAAATAAGGAAATCACTGCTGGCCCACCGCCTTATTCGGTCATTGATGATTAGGTATTATTTGATATTTGGTGCTTGGAGCTTGGTCATTTAAAAAAATCGTCTCTTGCTTTTTTAAGCTGCAGGATGTTTTCCAGAGGAGATCGCGGGGCAATACCACATCCAGGACACAAGAAATCCGTCCCATTTTCCAAAGTCTTTATAGCTTCTTTATATACTTCATCTGGTGTCCCACTGAAAAGGGTGGTCGCCGTCGCCACATTTCCAAAAACCTTTACACCCTTCTTGTGGGCGATTTCCACTGCCCGCTTGAGATCGGCTTTCTCTTCTATGCTGATTCCAACCACACCTGTCTCGCACATGAGTTCGATGATGGGGTCTGTGTTTGCACAGATATGAAGAACCACTGGCCCCTTTACCTTACTCGCAATTTCCTTTTCAATAGGCAACACAAATTTTTCCCACAATCTCGGGCTCAAGAGCGCAGGACCGGAGGTAGGTTCTGCATAGGCATAATAATCAGCACCATGGTCAAAGGCAAAATTGGCCGCGGCAATGGCTGCTTGTTTAGTTACTTCTAAAACCTTAAAAACCATATCGGGTTTTTTCATACACCATCTCATAAACAGCTCTGTGCCAACCAAGTTAGCCGCACAGGTGAAGGCTCCTTCCGACTCCCCAAACATAGCAAGCTCTTCTCCAACCTTTTTCTTAAGAAGCTTCAAGTTCTCCTTGAAAACTGAAAACCTCCCCTTTTCGAGGAAGTTTGAGGGATAGGTCAGGTTGTCCACACCCTCTGCATAGGGATGACCTTTTACGGAGTACTGCAAGTCGATTTTCGGAGTACCCAGTTCACAACCAAAGGCTTCGCTCAAGGGCAAAATATCCCATCCCATTGCCTTCACCCATTCAAATCCACCATGTTGGTAACCTGCATAACCAAGCTCGGTCATGGCCTCTGGATCTGTATCCGCGAGAGGTCTCTCATAACCGCATTTTTTCATGAAATCGACCACACCATAAGTGGTTGTGCACCCAACAGGTGTCATGTCAACCTTCTTACCCGTTAATTGGTTCATAAATCTCTCTTTGAGTTTCATCGCTGCCATTCTCTTCTCCCCCTTTTTTTGAAATTTATTACAAATCGTATCACAAAATTCATAGCCAATACAAGGACGAAGGGCATCCTTTTACCTACGAAAGGAAAGGATTTTCAACCCAATTGCCTTTAAATTTTTGGATATGTTTTAATGCATCCTCTCTCTTAGCAAAGACATGAATCCGATTCTTCACGTGGGGAACGGTGACTACGTCACTTTCGACAAAAAATGCCTCCGAAGCATTGATTTTATTTCCGGATGGTTCATCGACCACCCTCACCTCCCTAATTTGTTTCTTGAGTGCTGAAAAACTCATAGAGGCGCAGGCGATCGAACAGAATTTCTTTTCTGTGCCATTTTGAAGGGTAAAATAGACAGCATAGATAGGCTCAATTTTCACCCCGTCATAATCACAACGGCTCTCTATGGGTTTTCTCTCCTCTTGGCAACCCAAAACCAAAGAAATTATTACAAAGATAATAAAGAGAGTGATCCATCTTTTATTTGGGGGCATATTAATCCAACAGTAAATGGATGATGAGTAGAATTAAAGATGCCGATAAAAAGAAAAAGGCAAACCAATAAATTTTTCTCAAATAGTTAGATAATAGATCAGAGGCCTCTCCGATTTTCCCAAAGAGGTCGGTGGTGAATCCCCATCCCACAGAAAAAGTTCCCAAGATGAAAAATAAGTACATGGCGATGCTATCCGGCACATATTGCCAGAGGCAATAGAGACAGTGGTGGAAGGGAAGATGCATCATCCTTGGTGCGAAAACCTCGATCTGGGATAAGAGGAAGATGAAAGCATTCAGAATTGCAAAGAGAAAGAGCAAACCTAATATCGGCCTGCGCCTGAGAAATGTTATTTCCAATGTTTTAGATTTTAGGGTAATACCGATGATCCCAATCAGGGCAAGGTGTGTGATAAAAAAGAGAACCTGAAGGGGGTGAGCATATTCTGGACCAAAAAAGGCTTCCGGTGTTGTGCGGGTTGGTCGGTTTAAAATATCAGTAATCGTGGTGCAACAAGAGACGAGTGATTCCGGTGCAATACCAAGAATCAAAAAAATGTCGCCAAGAGAATCGATCAGCACCAAGAGGGAGATAATGGATAGAAGGAATAATTTCCTCCTCATCAAAGGAGAAGTCTTAGTCGCCCTATCAAGGATATGGAGGATGAACCATCCTCCGATCAAAAAAAAGGTAATCGGTTTGAGAAATTCTAAAAAACGGGTAAGGCCTAGTTTCACCTGAGTCACGCCGAAGATACACATAGCCCCTTCGATATCCGAAATGAAACTCTGAAGCGTGATGTAGAAAAGGGGCCAATTGATCAGCCTGACCAACAATACGATCACCATAATTAAAAGAATCAAGTAGGAGCGATCTTCCAGAGAAGTTTTTTCTTCGGACCTAGAGGGTCTTTCCCATTTTCTGTAAAGGATGAGAGATGAAATCCCTCCCCATATCGTCAAGAGAACGGAAAGGACGCCGAGAAATATCATGGTGATGCTAAGGGCATTTAAAATCATTTGGACTCTCTATGTTCGATGTTTACTAGCCTCCCATCCTTTAAAAAGAAGATCGTTTCACTGTAATCGAGGAAAACAGGATCATGGCTGGAGACGATAATCGTCTTCCCTTTACTTTTAAGGTCCATGAGGATATCTAAGAGGATTTTAATCGATTCGGCATCGATATTGGAGGTGGGTTCATCAGCAATCACAATTTCAGGATCATTGATTAAGGCCCTGGCAATGGCCACCCTCTGTTGTTCCCCTCCAGACATCTGCTCCGGAGGATGATCCACTCTCTTCTCCAATTTCAATTGGATCAGCATTTCCACTGATCTTCCCCGCCTATCCCTCTCCATAACCCCGAGGGGAAGCAAGGGGAAGGCAACATTTTCCCAAGCAGGCAGACGTGGTAAAAGGTTATAGCTCTGGAAAATTAGACCGATGGTCTTTTGGCGAATCCGTGAGAGCTGGACATCCGAATACTTTGAGATATCTTCTCCGCGAAGAAAAATTCTACCATGTGTTGGACGATCGATCGTGCTGATCAGGTTAAGAAGGGTGGTTTTCCCGGAGCCCGAAGGACCTCGGATAAGAACGAGACGATTCTTTGGAATCTCTAATTCAATCTGATTTAAGGCCCGAACCTCTTCAGGCCTTCCTTGATAATAAATCTTATCTAACTTCTCTGTTCGAATGATCGTTTCCATTACCGCATCGCCTCCACAGGAGGAACCGTAGCCGTCTTCCAAGTAGAATAAAGGCTTCCCACCATCGTTAAGACAATGGCAAAGAGGAAAGCAAAAAGGCATGGAAGGGGGAGGAATCGGGAAGGTACAGGAAATGGGGCCATCAACCCGATTTCTGCGATAAAGAACTGGGCGATAAATGCCCCGTTAAACCATTTCAACCAAACCATTGCCAAGAGAATCGAAATCGGAGCACTCGTAAGACTAATAACGAGGTTTTCCAACGCTACCATTTCCATCACCTCTTGCGTCTGCCAGCCGGTTGCCTTGATGATCCCAATCTCTTTTCTCCGCTCGGTCTGGCCAAATCCTGAAATGATTAGCAGGGCTGGGATGGCAAGGGCAAAGGCAACGGTATAGAGGGCAGTAAATACCCCAGCCTTGTAATTGAACCCTCTTTCAAAATATCTTTTTACCAAGGTCTTATCCTGAACCCTCAGAGGAGGTTCAACCTGACCAGGATTGGAGATCTCCATTTTCTCTTGGATCTCCTTTGCTAAGAAAGGGGCATATCCTGGTCTGGTGTAAATCAGGATATCTGTTGCCTTCCCTTTCATTTTAAAGAATTCAGAGGCGTCTTCAAATGACATCAAAATCAGGTTGGCGCTCCATATCGTTGCATTGGAATCAAAAATTCCCGCAACCCGAAGGAGTTTCGAAGTATTGATCGAAAGAGAGAAACGAACACCGGGTTGTAAGCGGAATTCTTTTGCCAAACCTTCTCCGACGATCACATCCCCTTTTTCACGGAACATTCTTCCTCGGGCAAGACGAATCGATTTAGGAAGATTTTCAGGGAAAATTCCGACAATGGTCGCCAAACGGTTGGCGAAATAGGCTCTTCCAACGATTCGAGGAAAGACCTTTGTGACTCCCTCCATCTTTCTAAACCGGTCGAGGTAATCGAGGGAGATGGGGGTATTGCTACCAAAATAATCCATCGTCACATAGATATCCGCCCCCTCTTCTACAGAGATGAGGGATTGAAATTTAATCCCTTCAGAGATTGAGAGGGCAGTAACGAAGGGAAAGAGGACAGCAATGAGACAAAGGACAAGGACGATACTTCGGACCTTATTTCTGATAATATTCCCAATTGCAGTAAAAAGAAGGTTGAGGTGTTTATTCATTTTTTCAAGTGGCCCATTGTGTCATTCTGAACGACCGAAGGGAGTGAAGAATCTCATCCGGGAACCTGTAATCTGCTCTTGTATAAAGAGATTCTTCGTCGCTTTGCTCCTACGAATGACAGCTCAACGTTGTAGGATTAATTGATTGAACGGTATCTCCTCAAAGTAGGAAACTGTTGCCGTCCGGTCTGGACCGTAGGAGTATCCACCTGGGATGGGCCAGAGTGTGGAATCATCTATGGGTTGGATCCGAGGATCAAAATTGATGAAGTTCCAGATAGGGACACTGATAGCCCCCATCCCAACCCCTCCTACCATCCTTTGAAAGGCAACCATCTGGTCCGATTGAACCCTTTTCCAAGAATATTGATCCAAAGTGATCGTCAAGATAGTCAAAGCGATCAAAACCGCTAAAAAAAGGAAATAGAATCTAATTTTTCTACTCATTGGTCGACTCTTTGTCAGGGTCTATTTCATCTGGTCTTTCCATATTTCTAAGGCCTCTTGATAGGTGACCACTTTCCCTCCAAAACCTTTTTGAAATTTTTCAGCATTGACCCTGGTTAAAAAGGAGATGAAACCTGGAGCCATATCCGTGACGACAGTGCTCTTATAAACATAGAATCCCTTTTGAGCATCAAAGGATCGATTGTTCAGAAGATCTGTGGCGGTAGCCGATTTGAACTTTTCTTTTAACCGGAGATGAAGGGTGAGACCGCATTGAACACCACAGGTAGAAAACTTCTCACCCTCCTTCGTTGTCACCACATATTTTGTATGGGGATATTTTGATATATCCATACCACAGACCTGGCAACGTTTTATTTCACCACTCCATAAAATGGGACTCATCAATATGATGAGCATGAAACACAGTGCTAACCCATAAGTAAATTTTTTAGTTCGCCTAATCACCGCTCACTCCTCCCTAATCACTTCATTGGCCTCAGGCTCCAGATATAGAGGGTTATGGAGTGAAGGTCCTTCTCATCGATTTTCCCCTCATAACCTTGCATTCCAGAACCTCCTCTTGTTACGGCCTCTTTAATTTTTACCCGATTGTCCATTTTTTTTAAGAATCCCGGGGTATTCCATCCTGATGCAGTTCCACCTTTACCTTCCTCACCATGGCATTTATAGCACCCATGCTTTCCTGCCAAATCCTTACCCATCTTGGTCCTTTCAGCCACCCTGGCCATGACCATCTTTCTATCCGATCCCATATCCGAGAGGGTCCGGTTTAATGCTTCATCAAAGGTATTGATGGTCCCTCCATGACTCTTCAGGAATTTCTGGGTATCCTCCAAAGATGAGAAGGCAATCTTGCTAACGGCTGTCATCACACCAGTAATATCGCTCCCAATCAACCAATGTGCCTTTTTAGCATCGATAAATATTTTAGTTTCATAATCTACAACTTCCCATCGGTCGATTTCAGTAGCCCTTTTTTCATAGATCTGAGCGGCACAGAAAATACTGCATGTCTGGGTCTTTACTCCATCAGAAAAAGTGAGGCGATTGCTTGTCTGATGATACATCTTCAGATTCATCCCACAGAGAGGGCACCATTGGGGTTCTTCTTTAGCTTCAATGTTAAAAGGTAGCGCAAGGAGAAAGCAGAACCATAATACAATAAAACTTATTGTCATCAAATAGAATTTTTTATTTTTTCTCATTTTGAATCCTGCCTAAAAAGATAAAAGGCAAGGCATTGGCTTGAATGCCTTACGAATAGATCTATAATTCTCTTGGGAATTTAAATCATCTAAAAAAGGGAATAGCCCCCATTAAGAAAGATAAAAGGTCATGACGGGTGGTCTGGTGGAGTTATATATACCTGCGAAGATAAAGTGGATGGAATTTGGAAGAAGTGATGAATCTCCAGGACAGGAGGTGGAAACAGGCTTTTACCTAAAAGGACAGGATATTTTAGCCCAGGGAGATCGAAATCACCATTGGAAGATCCACAAAAACAAATTGCCCTTTTAATCGAAGGCAAATTTTCCATGGGGTCTGCGGTTTTTTCATGACAACCGCAAGCAGAAAGGAATCCGCCCCTTTGGCTCACGCAATAAGTGCAATTACAACATGAAGAAAAGGATCTAGATGGAGGGGCGTGACAAGAACACTCGAGCTTCGTTTTGGTGAAGACGAAGCTAATATTTAAAACCAAAAGTGCAAGAAAGACAGCGGAAAATCCTCTTTTCATTTTAAATAATCATATAAAAATCGGCAAATCATGTCAATATGTTGATAGGGTATTGGATAGAAAGCACTCATTTAGATTCGACCTTTTGAATCAACCATATCAACTTCGCAGTATAGATTCGCACTTGAATTTTTGGGTCTCTCAAGCCTTTTTCAACGAAAGGAATGACAGATTTGTTTCGGTCATCTGTTAAGGCGCCGATGGCTTGAAGTCTGATTCGCCAGTCGGTATCGTTGAGGAGATTTCTAAGGATTGTTGTTCCTGAACGGTCTCCCAGCTTTCTTATCGCTCCGGCGGTCTGGACTCGAACAAATCTATCAGGATCTTTAATAAGTTTTTTCAAAGAGGGTAAGGCTGATGGATTTCCTATTCGACCTAAAGAAACTGCAGCTTCCCCGCGTACATCTGCATCCGGATCCTTAAGGGCTTTAATCAATAAAGAAACTGCCGAAGGACCGCCCATCTGCCCAAGTGCCTTAGCTGCTCTCCTTCGCACAACCTCTTGTGTATCTTCAAGAGCTCGGCTCAAAAATGGAACAGCTGCTTTATCCCCTATTTGGCCAAGGGCTTCAATAGCATAACCTCGAACAGCTTCCTCCTCATCAGAAAGAAGATTTCCTAGATGTGGGATAGTCTTCTCATCGCCAATCTTTCCTAATGCCTCAGCCACGCAGAGTCGAACGCACCAATCTGGGTCTTCCAGGGCCTTGATCAGTGGGGGAATTGCCCATTTCTTTGCGATGCCTCCCAAAGGAACGGCCCCATATCTCCGAATATCCCAATCAGGGTCATTGAGAGCTTCCAGAAGAATGGGCATACCTGATTGATCTCCAAATTTCCCCAGGGCCTCTGCGGCATAGATCCTGATCAACAGATCTGGATCTACTAAATAGTTCTTGAGGTGGGGGATGGCTGAAATATCTCCTAATTCACCCAGAGCTTCGATAGCGAAGGTTCGAACATGCCAATCTTCATCTTCATCAATGGTCTTTACCAAAATTGGTGTGATAGCTCGATTCCTGATCTTGCCAAGAGCCTGTGCAGCAAGGCTTCTGACATGCCAATGGGAATCCTGAAGTGCCAAGGCGAGGTGCTGTATAACCTCCTTATCTCCCATTCGCCCTAGTGCCTCGGCAGCGTGAGATCGAACCGAACTGTCATTGTCGTGGAGCGCCTCCACAACTAAAGGTATCGTTTCCTTCTCCCCTATTTCCCCAAGGGCTTCAAGGGCCCAAACCCTATGCATGGGTGAGGGTTCCCTAAGAGACTTCGTCAGTACCTCCATGCAACGTTCCCTCAATGTTTTTCCTTGAGGCTTAAGTGCATTCCGCCCTGCCCAGTTCTCCAAGGGCGTTAATAAGATAAGAAAAAATCCAAGCCCAAGAAAAAAAGGTTTCATCCCCTTTCTGATAGGAGAGGGCTTTAATGAGATATTGAACGTATTTAGCTTCATAGAAACTCAACGGCAGCAGAAGGCTAATCCGACGTTTTCTGGATTAGGAAGAAAATCAAGTTTAACGAGTTCCTGATAAGGTATTAGTTTTGAAATATGTTTATTTTTTACTAACCATTTCACAACAGGAGTTACCTCAAATTCATCAGGTGCATTGGCTCCTTCGAAGATAGGCATTGGATACCTGCTCCTAATCTCTTCGGGTAATCCTCCTTTGTCAACCAGTAGGGCTCGATATTGATCCGGTTGATAATTGATGGCAAGGACAGCTTGTTCGTAGCCAAACAGAAATTTTTTAATCGATTCAGGATGTCGATTCATGAACTCATTGGAAAAGAGAATGACGCTTATCCCTAGGGCCTTCATAGCATCATCCGAAAGGATCTTAGCCCCTCGCTTCATGGAATAGGTGACGAAAGGCTCTCGAAAGAGAGCGACCTTGACCTCCTCTTTAAAAAGGGATTTAAAGACAGAATCCATATCATCTTTGATGGTCCATCTCAACTCCTCGGGTCTTAATCCCTCCCCATGAAGCAACTTCTCAGCGATAAAGCGGGAATTTAAATCCTTGCTGATAGCGATGCTCTTCCCCTTCACCTGAATTAGATTCATTATATCCTTTGAGGATGTCATCAAAGCATACATCGGCCTCCTGGGATTGGTCCGCATGACCGTTCGAACGATGGAAAAACCTCTTCCTCTTTGATTAAGAAGGATCCCAGACGGAAGATCCGTCACGATCGCATCTACACTCCCGTGGACCAGGGCTTCATCCCTTTCCTTCTCACTCAGGAATGACAGGACCTGAACATCGAGACGATTCTCCTTAAAGATGGGTTTCGAGGTGGCCAAATAGAAAGGAAGGGCATCCACAATAGGAAGGATCCCCACATTCACTTTTTCAAAGGAGATTCCGATGGAGGGGATATATTGAGTTCCGAAGGGATTCTCTATCCATCTCCCTTTAAACTGTTGAGCGTGGGCCAATGCATCGGCTTTGTTCGAAAAGGTATGGACCCGATTTTTTACCCTCGGGATAGTGATCGCCTCACTCTCTACAAAAAAGGCTAATGAGGAGTCTAAACTCTGCCCCGTCTTTTCATCCACTACTGTGAAATAAATGGCTTTGTCTTTATTTTCTTGATGCCAGATCTGGGCACAGGTAATGGAGCAGAATTTCTTAAAAGACTGATCTGTGAGGAAGGCCTTCACCTCATACAATGGCCTGATAGGGTTCTTATCCAACTCGCACCTTTCTCCCACCTGGGTGCTCTTTTTTCTTCCCCATAATCCTCCTGCAATGGCAATGATGACCACAAGACCAATGAAGATAAAATAGGTGAACCAGCTCTTTTTCATTTCTTAATCACTGATCCAAGAATTTTCTTTGGTGGTGATGATCTTCTTAGAGATGATAAGTCCAACTTCAACAATCGTCCAAATTGGTTTACAACCATATTTTTCCGGAACCACCTTTTGCCAGATATCCGAAGCAATATATTCTTTCAGGGCCTCCTCAGATTTAAAAACATAGAAAGCTCCCCATTCTTGTTTCTCCTGGTCAACCCACCAGCACTTAAATTCGACTGATTCCATTTCGAGAAATCTTGGGTAACTACTTGCATACCACTCTCTCATTTCGGGTGTCGTTTTAAGTTTACCAGGTTTGAATACACACATTAAAGCCCTTTTCTCTGTTGCCATTTGGAACCTCCTTTTAACATTGGCCAATTCTACTTTCTGTCGGATTTTGTTTTTGATGAATGGAATGAGTGCCTTGGAAAGGGTAGAACATGCCGGGATAATTTGATCAGTCCTAAATCATTTCTCTTTAACCTAACCACCGTTTTCTTCGTTTGTAGTGTTTTACATCGCGGTAACTTTTTCTCTTGGAAAGAGCCCCAAAACCCAAATAAAATTCTTTGACGTCCTCATTCTCTTTCAGATCTTTGGCTGTTCCATCCAGAACGATTCTGCCATTTTCCATGACATATCCATATCCGGAAATATCGAGAGCAGCAATCGCATTCTGCTCAACCAAAAGGATGGATGTCTTTTCTTCCTCATTAATTCGCTTCACAATCTTAAAAATCTCTTCCACCAATAAAGGCGCCAACCCTAAGGAAGGTTCGTCCAGAAGCATGATTTTCGGGTGGGCCATCAATGCCCGACCCACAAGCATCATTTGTTGCTCACCTCCAGAGGTATACCCGCTCGTTCGATGGCGCAGGTCTTTTAAGCGGGGGAAATAATGATAGACCAGCTCAATATCCTTCTTGAGATGAGACCGATCTTTAAGGAGGTAGGCGGCGACCTCTAAGTTTTCCTCTACGGTCAGATGTTCCAATATCCTTCGCCCCTCCATGACCTGAATGATACCCATCCGAGCGATATCCTCTGGCCCCATCCGATCAATCCGTTGATCATCAAAACGGATATCTCCATGGCTGACTTTACCCACCTCTGTTTTTAAAAGACCCGAAATGGCCTTCAGGGTGGTGGTTTTACCCGCACCATTTGCCCCTAAGAGGGTGATCATCTGACCCTCCTCCAATTGGAAGGAGACACCTCTTAACACGAGGATGACGTCGTGATAAACCACTTCGATATTGTTTACGCTCAGCATATTATGAAGTTTCCCTATCGACCGATCGAATCTTCAGGGAAGTTTTTAAAACACCCTTTCTTCCATCCTGGTAAGTAATTTCTGCCTCAACAGGACATTCTTGTTTCCCTTCATACATCGCATTGATTAATGTCAAATACCGCCGGTCCAAGGCTTCCCTCTTCAATTTCCTCGTGCGGGTGAGGTCTGCTTCGTCGGGATCAAATTCTTTGTGCAATAAGACATATTTTTTGATCTGGGCATAGGGAGGTAATCCTTTATTCACCCTCTCCACATCGGACTGGATAAGTTGGGCCACCTCTTCCTTTTGAGAGAGGTCAGTAAAGGTCGTATAGGGAACCCGGTTGATCTCAGCCCATCGGCCTACATTCTCAAAATCGACAATGATGATGGCCGTGACATAGTCCTTTGTCTTATCTCCAATAGCCATGGCATCTTTAATGTAGGTGCTGAATCGAAGACCACTCTCCACATATTGAGGAGCGTATTTCATGCCTGATTTCAATTCTCCCAACTCTGATAGACGGTCCATGAAGATGACATGCCCTTTCTCATCAACATGTCCTGCATCTCCGCTATACCACCACCCCTCCTTTAACGCCTTTGCGGTTGCTTCTGGGTTTTTATAGAATCCAGTAAAGGCATAATCGCTCTGAACGAGAATCTCTCCTTCATCGGAGATCTTTACCTTTACCCCAGGCAATGGTGTTCCAATCGTTCCTATGCGGATATCCCCCTCCTTATGGCCAGAGATCATTCCTCCCTCAGAACTTCCATAGACCTGTCTTAACCTAATCCCCAGGGCATTGATGAAACGAGTGGTATCCTGCCCCAGGACAGAACCTGCTGTGGCAGCGAACCTGGCCTTTGTCAATCCTATTCGATTCCGAATGGCCCTCAGGAGTAAAATCTCCGAAATAGCATAGAGGACTTTCAGATAGAAAGGTGGGGCTTCTCCTTTCAGACGAAAATCTGCAACCTTAAGAGCCACAGGCATTAACAGATTATAGATGATTTTTTCGAGACGATTGGCTTCAGCGATCTTTGCCCTGATCTTTGAGACCCATCCTTCCCATTGTCTGGGACCCCCTAAGATCATGACCGGAAGGATCTCTGTGATATCATGAAGCACGGTTTCAGGTTCCTCGGGGATATTCATCACCGCTCCAGTGATCAGATGAGGGACAGAGGTAAAGAATGCCTCCCCTACCCAAGCCGGAGGCAGATAACAGAGAATATCGTCTTTTTCAGTGATGGGAGAAAGAGTCAGTGTGGCATGGGTTGATCCAATCAAAGCCTTGTGGCTACACATGACGGCTTTAGGAAGGCCTGTCGTACCTGAAGTATAATAGATATTAGCGATATCATCAGGTTTGACCTTCTCGATATTCTCTTCGAAGGAACCAGGGTGCTCATTCTCGTATTTCTTCCCTATCTCAAGAACTTGATCGAATCTCATTAAGAAGGGCTGATTGTAGGATCTCATCCCTTTGTAATACCAATAGATCACCTTTTCCACCTTTGGAATTTCATCTTTGATCACCAAGATTTTATCGACCTGCTCCTGGTCCCTGGCGATAATAAATTTACAATCTGCAAAGTCGATTAAATATTTCAATTCTTCAGGAATGGCATCGGTGAACTGAGCCACCACAATCCCTTTTGCAGCCTGGGCGGCAAGGGCAGCCCAATACCATTCGGGTTCGTTATCTCCGATGATGGCCACTTTATCTTCTGGTTTTAAACCCAAACTGATCAATCCCAGGGAAAACCATTTTACCTTCTCATAGCTATCCTTCCAGGTATACTCCTGCCAGATCCCGAAATCCTTGTCTCGGATGGCGACCTGGCGATCTCCCCATCGCTCGAAACTCTGTCTTAAAAGCCTGGGTAATGTCTCCCCTGCCATCTTGCTCAACCCTTTCCCAAATAGGCTTTAATCACCTTTTCATCGTTTCGAATTTCTTCTGGGGGTCCTTCTGCAATCTTTTGTCCAAAATCGAGGACTACGACCCGATCCGCAATATCCATGACCAATCCCATATCATGCTCAATGAGGATCATGGGAATCTCTCTCTCCTCAAAAATATCGAGAATAAATCGGGCCATATCCTCCTTCTCCTCCCGATTCATTCCGGCCATGGGTTCGTCCAAAAGGAGAAGTTTTGGTTCAAGAGCAAGGGCCCTCCCTAAATCGACCCTCTTACGGAGTCCGTAAGGAAGGGCCCCGACCACCTGTTTTCGAATTGCCTCGATCTCCAGGAAATCAATGATATCCTCAACCGCTTTCCGATGTGCGATCTCTTCTCTTCGGGATTTGCCAAAGAAGAATGCCCCGCTCACCATGCCTGTTTTGAAAAAGAGGTGTCTGCCTGCAAGAATATTATCCAGAGCGCTCAACCCCGTATAGAGTTGAATATTCTGAAAGGTCCGACTGATGCCGAGTTGAGCGATTTTAAAGGGTGGCATTCCTGTGACCAATTTGCCTTGGAAAAAAACCTTTCCTGTCTGAGGGTGGTAAAATCCATTAATACAGTTGAGAAGAGAAGTTTTACCCGCCCCATTAGGTCCGATGATGGCCAAGATTTCTTTTTCTTGGACATCTAAGTTAATATCCACCAGGGCCTGAACTCCCCCAAATCTGAGGTTAAGATTCTCAAGTTTTAGAATGAAATTGTTCTCTCCTGCCATTTCTCTTACCAAATCCTAATAGGGTAATGGTTTCTCCCATTCTGGAGGAACCAATCGAGGAACCTTACGCATATCGGTTAAGGCGACCCACCTCAATTCTTCCTTATCTCCTACCTTCACCTTCTGGACCTGAACAATCTTTGATTCCGTTACACCTCGTTGGTTCAGTCCATATTCCATGATTCCAAGACCATTGATATCGACCTTTTTCCAGGTTTCTGCCGTTTTTCTCAACTCTGCTGGAGTCACTTTCTCCCACTTTCCAACTCTCTTTAACGTCTGTTCCACAACCATCTTGGTTTGCCATGTGTTCATCCAACCCAGAATATAAGATGCACCACGATCTTCAGGCCTCCGGAATTTCTTCTCGAGCGTTTCCCGAATGATCTTCATACCTGGCGTGTTCTCCCATGGGAGGGTCCAATTGGTGATACCAGTTAAACCGATAGAAGCCTCTTTCGCCATTATGACCATTACGTCATCCACACCAAAAGTGTTCACTGCAAACTTCAGTCCTAATTCCAGTTTCTGATTCTCAATGAGAAATGGAGGAACGGTTTGATAAATCCATTGGCCAAAACACCAATCAGCTCCTGCCTTTTTCGCTTTGAGGAGTGGAGTTGCAGCATCAACAACCACGAAGGGTACAAAAATTGTATCTACAATTTCAACCCCTTTCTTCTTCGCATAAGCAAATAATTCGTCTGTAATGCATGCTTTTCCATAACCGCTGCTGTAGGTCAGGATGGCAACCTTTGGTCCACGTCCCATCTTTTTGAAGTCCCATGTTTCTACCAACCAATCAAAGAACAAACCCCATTCATCAGGATAATAGGCAGCGGTTCCAAAGACATATCCAGGTGGGTACATGACACCAGGGCTGGTACTGCATGTGAAGATCACCTGAGATCGATCCTCCTCATACCGGGGTTTGAGCATCTGTTGCTCTCCCGTTCCACAAGTATGCCACACGGGAAATTTGTTGGCCTTCAACCTCTCATAGCCGCTTGTGGCAATATCGATCTTGCTCTTTGTATCGGCCCAGTCTATAACAATCTCTCTGTTGGCAATTCCACCATGATGCTTATTCAGATATTCAGCCGCATCCTGGATACCAACCAGTCGGGGTGCGTTCCAGAACCCAAGGGGGCCTGTTAAATCTCCAAGAAAGGCGATCCCATATTTTTCTTTCTCTTTGGCTTTTGGTGTGGATTGAGCATAGATCGCACTTGAGGACAGAATAAGAATAAAAACCACTGACAAACATAAGGCAACTAAGAAATTTCGCTTCATGTGCTTCCTCCTTTCTCTTCTTTTTTTTAAACCTCCGTTAATCTTTTCACCCACCTCCTTTATTATTCCAATCTTCTTAGCCATATGTGAATGGCCAGTGTCTGAAACGTCCTTTCAGGATTTCCCACCGATGGGCAATCCCCCTGGGTTCAAGGATCAAAAAGAGGACAACGATAAAACCGAAGATGACGAGTCCCATGGAGGCCCCAATGCGAGAGCTCAGCTCTGCAGGAAGCATCTTCCCCAAAGCGGGAGCAAATAGAAGCGCAACCTCGTCTAAAAGTTTGACGAAAATGACACCAAAGATGGGCCCTAAATGACTTCCTAACCCTCCAATAATAAGGATTCCTAATATCCAGATGGAATCCATTAAGTGATATTGATCTGGTCGTATAATCCGCATAAAAGCAATATAGATAGCACCCGAAATTCCAGCAAAAAAACAGCCGATGAAAAAAGCTTTCAATTTATAATGAAAAAGGCTGATTCCCATAATTTCAGCAGCCAGATCATTATCCCGGATGGCCACAAAAGCCCTTCCTAATCTCGACCTTACTAAATTTCTTGCAAAAAAGGTCATGATCACTGTGCATGGCATAATGAGGTAATAAAGGTTCTCCTGAGTGTTAAAGGTAATGGTTCCTAACTGAATGGGTTTGAGTGTCACTCCCGAGAGAAATTTTACTCCGCCGAGGACTTCTGGTTTATAAAAATGAAGGAAGAAGGATGTAATAATAAACTGAGCTGCGATGGTTGTCATGGCTAAGTAGAATCCTTTTAAACGAAGAGAGGGAAACCCAAAAAGAATTCCTATTAAACCTGCCGTAATGCCCGAAAGAGGCAAGGAGATCCAAAAAGAAAGTTTTAAGGATGTCATGAAAGTAGCACAGGCATAGGCTCCAACTCCCATAAAGGCAGCGTGCCCAACCGAGATTTGACCTGCATATCCCGTCAGGATATTAAGACCATAGGCAGAGATGATGAAAATTAAAATAGTATTTACTAAGTTGAGGAGGTATCGGTTTGGGAAGAGAATGGGAAACACAGCAAGAAAACAGAGAAAGATGAATAAACTAATCCATTGTGGGAGGGTACGAACGACCGCAATGTCCTGTTGATAGGTAACATCATAAACTCCTGCAGGTCGAGTGGCCATGTTAAACTCTCTCTATTCTGACAAGACCGAAAAGTCCATGAGGTTTTACTAAGAGGACTAAAAGCAAGATGATGAAAGGAATCACTTCTCCTAATTCAGCGGTCAAATAACCTGTAACAAGACTCTCGATGACCCCGACAATCAATCCCCCAATAATCGCTCCCACAATAGAATCTAACCCACCAACCAGTACGGCTGGGATCGCCTTCAAGCCGAGCGCATAATTTAAATAGTGCCCTCCGGAAAGGTTTCCAAGAAAGACAGAGGCGATAAAGGCCATCATCCCGGAAACAACCCAACTGATGCTAAAAATTCGGGCCACTCGAATGCCCAAACTTTGACTCACCTGGTGGTCTTCAGCAGTGGCCCTCATAGCCTTTCCTAACAAGGTTTTACGATAGAATAATCCAAATAGACTAAAACTCACGATCACCACAATAAAGGCCCATAGAATCTCTTGTCTTACTGGAAACTTTCCCAGAAGAACGGCTTTCGCTGGGAACAGCTCGATATATTTATATAGACCTTCTCCCCACGCCATGATGGCTCCGCCTTCCAACAAATAACCGATGGCGATCGTCATCAGAAGAGCAGCAATAAGGGGCTGACCGATAAGAGGCCTTAGAGTTAGCCTTTCCAACAAGAAACCTAAAAAAGCTGTTCCTAAAAAACCTATCACCAATCCACCGATGACTCCGAATTTAGACCCTATCGTGGCGGTTAAAAGAACTCCCACCATGAGGAGATGGCCCTGAGCAAAATTAAATACTTTGGTTGACTTATAAATGATGACCATCCCCAATGCGATGATGGAATAGATGGTTCCTATATAGAGACCCGAGAGTAGAAAATGGAAAAAGAATGTCATGGCCTTTCCCTCAATGGCTTTCCCTTAGCCAGGATGTGCTTCCATCCGCCGGCAGCGAGATGGACAGCATAAGGAAGAGAAAATGAATCGATATTTCATTTCTTGTAAACGCTGCATTGTCTAAGAGTAATTGATACCGAAAATCCTGTTGAGGGTAAGTGTCATCATACCACGGAAATTTATTTAGTCAACTTTTTTATGGTGGTCAAGTTCCCTTTAATCCCCATTCTCTGATGGATTCTTCTCTTAATTTGAAACGCTGGACCTTCCCTGTGGAGGTCAACGGGAAGGAAGAAACGAATTTTATATACCGGGGATGGTATTTTTCTAACAATTTCCCTTTCAGGAAATTCATTATTTCTTCCATCGTAGCTTGCTCTCCCTCTCTCAAACGAATCCAAGCGGCGATCTCCTCATGGTGTTGTGAATCAGGCACCCCAATGACCTGAACATCCAAAACTTTTGGATGAGTACAGAGAACTTCCTCAATTTCGATGGGAAAAATGGTCTCCCCATCTTTTTGAATGACATCTTTCATCCTTCCAACAATTCGTATATAACCCCTCCGATCTATTTGAGCTAAATCTTCCGAATGAAGCCAACCGTCAGAATCGATCGCCCGCGCTGTAGGTGCGGGCATTTTGTAGTAACCCTTCATCAAGAAGCCTTTGTAACAGAGTTCGCCCTGTCCATCCGCCGGCAGGGTCTCCCCGGTTTCCGGGTTTACGATTTTTACCTCCACAAAGGGAAGCGATTTCCCTACCGTGGTCGCTCGGATCTCTGGAGGATCATCTCTCATGGATTGAGTAACAAATCCAGAGTTTTCCGATTGACCATAACTGACCGTAATCTCCTTGACCCCCAATTTTTCTAAAATCCTTCTCATTAATTCGATGGGAATGACTGCTCCGCCAACGACTCCCGTCCTTAGGGAGGAGAGGTTGAAACGGCTGAACTCAGGATGTTCCATCATGGCCACCAGCATACTGGGAACGGCATAGATGGCAGTACATCGCTCTCTTTCAATAGCGGTCATGGCCTTTATCGGATCAAAGGTGTCAGAGGGGGAAACGATTGCTGCCCCATGGCAAAAACATCCCAAAAGACCGGTCATTGTAAAAACATAGTGAAACGGAATGGCTGTGCAGAGGCGGTCTTTTTCCGTGAACCCCTGACCCGATGTCCCCAAATACCCATTATTAAGAAATCCATAGTGGGTGACCATTACCCCCTTTGGGGCCCCTGTTGTCCCTGAAGTAAAAACCAATTTGAGAATATCTTCTGGCCGGCAAAGTCTCTGCCTTTCAGCAAGAACTTCATCCGATATTCTCTCCCCCCGCCTGAGGACTTCTTGAAAAAGGTAAGCCCCCCGATAAGGAGATTCTGAACTACCCCCTTCTTCGATGGGATGTTCTAGAATGAGGATCACTTCTTTTAGATAAGGAAACGCTCCAAAGCGAAGTTGATCAGGGTTTGAATCGATCAGGGATGGACAGAGTTCTGCCAGCATTTTGAGGTAATGAGTATTTTGGTCTTTTTCCATCAAGACCAGAGTCCGGGTATCAGAATATTGAAACACATAACGTAATTCTTCGATCTGGTATTGAGGATTGATCGTGACAAGAGGCGTCCCAATTTTTGCAGCAGCAATTTGAGTGACTATCCATTGAGGGAGGCTGTTTGCCCAGATGGCCAGATGATCTCCTTTCTCCAACCCTAAGCTTAAAAGGCCCTTAGCAAATCGATTGGTGATCTTCTGAAGTTCTTGGTAGGTGTAACGGATACCTCTTTCGACATGTACCAAAGCATCTCGATCCGGAAATCTTTTAGCTGTCTGATCGAATTGGTCTCCAAGGGTCATTCGTAACAGTTCCACTTTTATCCCTTCTTTATCCCCAGATTTCATAGCATTTTACACGAGGTTACCCTCCATATTTTTCTTTGACCTTCGCCCGGTCAACCTCTCCGCTGGCTGTCTTGGGTAGGGATTCAACAAATTGAACGTGTTTTGGTTTTTTATATGAGGCAATCTTCTGGGAAACAAAGTCAATCAATTCCATTTCGGTGACCATTCCACCTTCCTTCACGACACAGACGGCTTTAATGCTTTCAACCCATTTTGGATCAGGAACCCCGATCACGACAACTTCTTTAATCTGTGGGTGCTTTAGGATAACCGACTCAACTTCTGCGGGATAGACATTCTCCCCTCCTGTCTTGATCAAATCTTTCTCCTGCTTTCTTCCCATAAACCAGAGAAACCCTTCTTCATCGATGCGACCTAGATCCCCTGTGTGGTGCCACCCTCCACGAAAAGTAAAGGCAGTCTCTTCTTTTAAATTCCAATATCCTTTAAAAACCTGGGGACTTCTGATCACAATCTCTCCTGATTGTCCAACTTCTACAGGACGCTCCCTTTCATCCACGATTTGCAAACGAGTCAAAGGTAATGGTCTTCCAATAGATCCAGGCTTTTCATCGTGGCGACATGCTGTAATAAAACTTAACGTCTCGGTTTGACCCCAAACCCTGAAAAAAACAGATTTTGTCAAGGTTTGAAATTCTTTGAAGCATTCTGGATAGGTGATACTTACGACCATTCGAACGCTGGAAAGACGATAGTCTTTTTCTTTCATCTTCTCAACAATTTGTTCCAACATAGGAGAGAAGGAGAACACGATGGTAACTTTTTCAAACTCAATTAATTCAAGTGCCTTTTGTGGATCGAATTGGGACATGATCACATTGGCCCCACCGGCATGAAAAATATTTAATGAGAACATGATGCCAGCTACATGAAACAGGGGCAGAACGCAGAGATAGATATCCGTTTTTAGGAGAGAAAGGCCATACATGACCTGCATATTAGAGGCCAACACATTCGTATGGGTCAATAAGCCTCCGCGAGGCCTTCCCCCTACGGCAGCTGTATAGATGATGATAAGCCCATCATCTCCTTTGATGCCGATCTCTTTCATTTCGCCATCATTTTTAATGAGTTGGTCGAAATTTAGAAAATCACCATCTTTTTGCCCAACGGAGTATCGTCTTTTTACGGAACCAATCTTGATCGTGTTTTGACCCAAAAGAGGCTGGAAGGAATTTTCTGCGAAGAGTAGTTTCGGTTGGCAGTCATTCAAAACGTATTCAATCTCCCCTTGGCTTAAACGAGTGTTGATTGGGACAAGTATTGCTCCACATCGGGCCGAGGCAAAATAAAGGGCAAATGATTCGAGGTTGTTTCTTGACATGATCGAAATCCTATCCCCCCGTTTGATGCCCTCCTTCCGAAGACCTACAGCGAGACGATTCACCAAATCAAAGAACTGCTTGAAGGTCAACCGTCTGTCTTCATCTACGGCTGCTAAACGATCTGGAAAAACTTGAGCATTTCCCTTGACTACCTCATAAAGAGTAAAATCGCGATGAATCAAACCAATTCCCCCTCTCCTTAAATATTTCCTTTCGGATTTGTAAATATCTCTAAATCAATAAAACCAAAACTATCCTAGCCTGAAATAATCTTTAAGTAAATCCCGGAGGACCTTTTCCTCCTTAAAGACTTCACCGATCAGGATCTCACGAATGATCCCCTCTCGATCAATAAGAAAATTTGTTGGGATGGCGTAAACGCCATATCTTCGGGCCATCTTACCGTCTGGATCCAAAGGGACGGGAAAGGTGACATCGAGTTGTGCTGTAAAGGCCAATGCCACCTCAGCGCTCTGTTTGACGTTGACAGCTAAGACAAGAAATCCTTCTTTATTCAACTTGCGATAATACTTATCGATAATGGGCATTTCGTAACGACAGTAGGGACACCAATCCGCCCAAAACCTCAGGAGCACAACTTTCCCTCTGACTTTATCCAGACTCCAAATCTGGCCATTCAGATCCTGGAAGTTAAAATCAATAGCAGCGGTTCCTAATTTTGGGAGGGAGGATTTTTCACCTTTTTCCTTACAGGCAAAAGCCAACAAGATGATAAAGGGAACTACCAAGAGAGGTTTTAAAAACTTTGATTTCACCATTTTGGCTTCATATCCTCTGGCTTAGGAGGAACCCAGTCCTCGGGAATGCAGCATCCTAAGGGCTTGAGCAGTTCTTCATATAAGACTTGCTTTCCCGTTTGCGTATCGATAAACACAGCCCAACCGCCTACGACTGAGGCCGGATGGAGAGCTACTTCGGGGAAAAAATTAAAGGCATAGACACGATAATAGTCAATCGAGTTTTTCTTTTTAACCGGATAGATGAGGACACTTTCAGCCAGTAGTATGCATTTCAGTTTTTTAAAGTCTTTAATTTGTCTCTGGCCGATTTTAAGCGCCTCATCGTGGCTTACCTTAGAGGTTACCGGCGCTTGAACATGGGGATAAAGTAAAGCCCCCATAGATTTTATTCGTCCACGGGAATCTATGGCATATCCAAGAGAGGACTCATAAATGATCACACCCTGAAAGGTTTGCCAATAGCTCACATACCAAGTATCTGATATTTTTTCGGCGGTTTTCAGCTTCAATTGGTCAGGCTCGATTTGGAGCAAGGATTTATATTTGCTGACGAGTGGAATGCCTGTATTCGTTATCTCTTTTCTCGATAATTTTGAAAATTTTTTAATTTCTAAGAGATTTGACTCTATTCCCCGGATGATCACGGGAGCTTGAGTAAGAGAATCCCTTAGGATGGATAACTTTTGGCCTTTGTAGTTGACCGTTTCGTAATCTGCTCCTCCACTCCCAAATATCGGACTCGAGACGAGGATCAGAATAAAAAAGATGATAATGAGTAGGATCGATGGCTTAATTTTAGACTTTTGAGAGGCTATTAGCGAGAACAAACCTACACCTTAACACTTAAATAACGCTCCTGAATATCCATCGCACCTTCCAACTCCGAGGGCGTTCCCTCATAAACAATGGATCCCTTTTCCATGATATAAATTCCCTGGCAGACATTCTTGATCGTTTTCAGGTTCTGTTCGACCAGCAGGATGGTGGTTCCTTTTTGGTTAATCACTTTCACCGTATCAGCAATCAGTTTGACCAACAACGGCATTAACCCTTCCATGGGTTCATCCATGAGGATCAATTTGGGGTTAGTAATGAGAGCTCTGCCAACTGCTACCATCTGTTGTTCCCCGCCCGAAAGGGTGCCCGCTTTCTGCTTTAATCGCTCCTTCAATCTTGGAAAGTATTCAAAGATCTCTTCGAGTGTTTTTTTATCCATTTCTCCCTTAATAATAGGAATCCTCAGGTTCTCCATCACCGTGAGTTTGGGGAAGAGATGGCGGCCCTGCGGCATATAAGCAATGCCCATTCGAGGAATAGCATAGGCAGGCAAATCAGAAAGATTAATGTCAAAAAAATGGACCGATCCGCTTTTGGACGGCACCAGTCCCATGATCGATTTTAAGGTGGTGGTCTTCCCGACCCCATTTCTGCCAATCAGACCAATCAGTCTCCCCTCACTGACCTCCAGGGAAGCACTATGGAGTATTTGGCATTCTCCGTAACTGCAATTTAAATTTTTCATTTTAAGCATGTTCGCTACCCAAATAGACTTTCTTTACCTCTTCATTTTCTTTGATTTCATCTGGTGGGCCTTCAGCCAGAATGGCTCCATAGTGAAGCACAGAGATATTGTCCGCCAATTCCATGACCACCCCCATATCATGTTCCACTAAAATAATCGTTTGTCCTGAAAGCATATTCCTCATCTTTTTGACCAGGACCATGGATTCCTGGCTGTTTAATCCAGCCGTAGGCTCGTCGAGACAAAGGAGGTCGGGTTCTGTGCTTAAGGCAATCCCCATTTCCAAGATCCGTTGTTCTCCATAGGACAATTCGGAGCAAATCAGTTGGGCTTGATCCTTTAATCCAGTGAGTTCCAACATGGATTCTGTCTTTTCCTTTACATCCTGCCATTTCAATGCCTGTATAAAAGGATTGAAAAATTTCTTTCGAGATTGCACCGCCGCCCAGATATTTTCAAATACGGTCAAGCCAGAAAAGAGGCTGGTGATTTGCATGGTTCTAGCAATCCCTCGATGAGAGATCTGATAAGAATGAAGATGGGTAATCTCTTTCTCTTTAAAAAATATCTGTCCGCCGGAAGTGCGAAGGGTTCCAGTGATCAGATTGAGCAAGGTTGTTTTCCCGGCGCCGTTGGGTCCGATCAACGCTCTCAGTTCCCCTTTCTGCACGGAGAGGTTCACTTTGTTCACCGCTAACAAACCGCCAAAGGCTTTGTTTAAATCGACGAGTTTTAGGATGGTCCCAAATGTTTCAGACACTCGCTTCCTTCCTCTTCAACTTGGATTGGATGAGGCCCACGAGTCCCTTGGGGGCCACCAAAACCATGAAGACTAAAGCGATCCCTACGACGAGATCTGTGGCCTGAAGATAATTGATCAGATAATGTTCTAAAGACATGACAATCCCCGCTCCTATTGCTGGCCCTATCAATGTCCCCATGCCTCCGACAACGGTGTAAACGACTGCGTGTCCCGAAACCGACCAGTGGAGATAACTGGCTGCCGCATACTTTAAGGTCAGGCTGTAAAGCCCCCCTGCTAATCCGCTCAGACCTCCTGCGATAATAAAGGCGATGAGTTTATATCGCTGAGCATTATAACCGATTAACTTAGCCCTCTCCTCGTTTTCTCGTATCGATATAAATACTTTACCCAGGGGGGATTGGACCATCCTTCTCAAAAAGAGGTAAGAGATGGCGACAACCCCTAAAACGAAATAATAGTTTCCCTTAATATCCATCAAGTTTATTTGAAACAACCCAAGGCGGAAGGGACGGGGTGAAAAGGTTAAGCCATCCGACCCACCGGTGAAGGAAGTCCACGTATCTCCGATGATATTACCAATGATGGCGAAGATGATCGTGATGATGACAAAATGGATTCCGGTCAATTTGACCGAGAAGTACCCTACAAACCAGGCAAAGATCATGGGAATGACGATGGAGAGGAGAAGGCTCAGTTCTGTATTAAAACCAAATTGCCGCATGAGAATAGTAACGGTATAGCTCCCCAAGCCAAAAAAGAGGGCTTGTCCAAAGCTTAAAAGTCCGGTATAGCCGAAGATCAGGTCGAAAGAGATGGCAAATAAGATCCAAACGAAAAGCTCTGTTAAGAAAGTTTGATAGAAGAGATCAACGAAAAAAGGTAAAACGATCAATACCAAGAGGATGAGTACAAATATCAAAATAAAACCTAAAGATTTTCCTTTTTGAAGGAACACGACTTATTCTCCAAATAGCCCCTGAGGCCGAAACATTAAGACAAGTATCATAAATGCCAGAGCGAAGACCGTCGCAATCGAGGGAGCGACAAATAGAGAGCCTATCCCCTGGATGAGTGAAATCATAATGGCCGCAATCACAGAACCTTCCAGATTTCCCATGCCTCCCACGATCACAATGATGAAGGCCATGATGAGAACCTCACGGCCCATCATAAACTCCACGGAGATAATGGGAGCAGCTAATATCCCTGAAAAGGCAGCCAAAGCCGACCCTAACACAAAAGTCCACATATAGACTTTGTTCACTGGAATTCCTAAGCCAACAGCCATCTCCCTATCTTGCACCACGGCCCTCATCCAGAGCCCATACTTTGTCTTTCTTAGAAAGATCCAAAGACCGATCATCATCGCAATAGAGATCAAAGCGATCATAATACGCATTAACGGGTATTGTAAATCGAAGATCTGGAACCGGTAGGCTACGGGCGGGGATATTCTTCTCGGTGAACCCCCAAAGATGATCAGCACCAGATGTTGGATGGCGAGCATGACCCCAAAAGTACAGATAATCGTCGTGATGGGTTTATCTTCAATCGTCCTGATCAAACCTCTCTCAATCATCAAACCGATTATACCGACACAAAGGGGAGCAATGATCAGGGCGATCCAGAAATTTCCTGTTAATTCAATGAGATACCAGGCCACCACAGCTCCCAACATAAAAAGGGCCCCATGGGCCATGTTGATGATATGGAGGAGGCCGAAGATCATATTTAGACCCAGAGCGATGAGGGCCATGATCAACCCCCAGACAATTCCATTCAAAACGGCTACAGCCAAATTGGAGATCACAAATCTTGTCCTTTTATTTGAATTTTAATTTAAGCCCCTCCCCCTTTTCTCCCCTTGAGGAGAAAAAAAGGAGGGGCTTTGGGTGTAAAATAGCTGTCTCTTAAAGCTTCTTCCTTAAATCTACTTCCGGTTCGTACATCGCCTGTTCTTTGGGAATACGAGCCAACACCTTCAGCTTGAGATCAGGTTCTACTTTCGAAATATAAAAGTCTGAGAAACCCTGATGGTCTTCTTCCCTCATGACCAGATCACCAAGCGGACACCATGGGCCAGCCTTCAGTTTCAAACTGCAAATGGCCTTGATGAGATCCGCATTCTTTTTGTTGTCCTTCCAACCGGTCTGCTCGATGCCCAATTTGATCATATAGGGGTAAATCCACATGGAAAACATATGTGAGCCTGCAATGGTCACCTTTGGATTCCCAACCTCTTTTCCATCTTTATCCGCGCCGCAGGCTTTTCGATAAGCGATCTCATAAGGATGAAGTTCTTTAGGAATCTGATCTAAGTGTCGGGGATGGTATTCGATATAGTAGGCCCCTATGGATTCCTTTCCAACAACCTCCTGACCAATACCTTCTGTGCAGCAAATCACCGTATATCTCTGAAGACGTTTATGGAGGCCTATTTCAACAGTCTGCCTCAGGACTCCTAAAGCGGCAGTCCCTAAGAAGGCAGTGAATAGAACCTCTGTGTCGGGGTCCACCTTCTGCAAATAGGGGATGAAATCCGCGGTGGCTGGTGGAGCCATGATATCTTGTGTTTTCCCACCCGCTGCCCTGACACGGCTTCCGAATTCTTTTGCCAGGGAGTGACCCCAGGCATAATCAGCCACAAGGAAAGTCCATTTCTTGCCCAGATTATCGAAAGCCCATTTCCAACCGGCGATGGCTTGCGACTTCGCATGGGAATGGCACCGAATGTAATAAGGGATGGCATCCTTTCCGGTAAACTCATAGGTCATAGCCCCCCCACTAAAGAATGGGGTTTTGTACTGTTCAGCAAGAGGAAAACAGGCCTTATGAACTCCGGAATGGATGGAGCCCATGATAAAATCCACTTTGTCTTCCAAAATCATTTTTTTAAACATGCTGGCTGCCCAGTCCGGCTTGCACTTCGTGTCATAATCGAACAATTCTAATTTTCGGCCTGCAATGCCACCCTCTGCATTCATTTTGGCTATGGCTGCTTTGCCTACCTTCCCCATCCAGTATCCATATTCTGTAGCAAAAACGGTATATTCGTTAAACATCCCAATTCTAATCGGTGGTTCCGCTCCATAAGTAAAAGGAACAGGGGCCCAGGAACTGAGGCTCAATCCGGCTGCTCCAAAGGCAGTCGTTTTAATGAAATCACGTCGTGAAATCTCTTTTTTTAGGATTCCTTCAACTTTTTTCTTCGATTTTTTTTCTTTCATAACCCCTCCCAAATGATGAAGCTTCCCGTCATTTCAACAGGGCTTCTTTGAAAATGATTACAATTTAATAATCTGCCTCTTCTTGCCTCCCTTAGGCAAGGATCCCGCCTATCCCACCACAGGCGGGATCGGGCACGATCCAGTCAGTTTTCAAACCCTGAAAACTTACTTCCTAAACTTCTGCCACCTCCTTTCCCACAAAGGATGAATTCAAATCTCAAACTTTTTCTGGCAAAGCCATATCGATCAGCTCTGTCAGATCATAAAGTTTCATCTTGCTCCCGATCCCCTGGGATCCCTGGTTGAGATTGTAATGGCAGAAGGGGCAAATAGAAACCATATGTTGTGCTCCTGTTTCCATTCCCTCTTGTATTCGGATTCCAGCATTCCGTTGTGCCCAATCATTATATCCGGTCATAACCCCACCTCCGCCACCACAGCAGTAGGAATTGGCCTTGATCCGCCTCATCTCCCTCAAATCGATCCCGGGGATCGCTTTCAGAAGTTCCCTGGGTTTATCGAAGAGGCAATCCTCTTCGTTCAAACTGACATAGGCACCTGCCCAGAGTTGAGTTCCATCTTTATCGACGATAAACTTCGTGAGATGTCTTCCCGCATGGCAGGGATCATGATAGGTCACTTTCCAGTCTACAGATTTGGAGAGTTTTAATTGCCCCGAAGTGAACAGATCATGTAAGAATTGAGTCACATGGGTGACCCGAATTCCCTCCATCATCCTTCCATATTCATCAGCCTTGGGATAATCTTTCATGAAGGCTCTGTAACAACCTGCGCAGGAGGTCACGATCGTCTTCACTCCCTTTTCATCATGCAATTTCTTGAACATCTCTAAATTCGATTCAGCGATCCTTTGGAAGGCATTCACATCACCGAGTCTCATCGCTGTCGAGCCACAACAGAGCTCACTTTCACCCAGAATACCAAAATCCAGTCCAAGTTTGTTGAAGATGGAGGCAGTGGCTTGGGGGACCACCCTTACTGGAACATTGTAACCACCTGTGCAACCGACATAATATAAAATCGGGGCGGGTTCTTTCAAAATATCCTTGATAGGCTTCCCTGCTTTTTTGAAAGGCCGGGTCCAATCCAATCTCACCCGACGTGGACCTTGATAGGGATTGTCATAGCTACTCAAGGATTGAGCGATCACCTTCTGCTTGGCCATGGGGCCGACGCCATCTTCAACCGCTTTTCGTCGCATCGCCTCGATGATCTCCGGGATGTAGGGCTTATGATCGAGTTCGCATTGACTCTGGCACCCCCCACAGACATTGCATTTATAAATGGCATCTACGAGTGCTTCGTTCCACTTCAAATCTCCGCTCAGAATTCCTCTGGCAAAGGCAATTTTGCCTTTGGAGGACAAAAATCCTTCAAAACCAAACTCTTCTCCTGCAGGGCAGATGGGACTGCTCACTGAGGGTGGGCCATATTCATAAGCCTCTTTGCAGGTTCCACAGGCTGTGCATCTCCAGACCGCATTTTCAAATTCTTCAAGAGTGGGGATATTCCATTTCATGATAACCTCCTAATTGGTGAACCAAAATGTCAAATGTCAAAGTTCAAATTTCAAACGAAATTTTTTGAATTTAGCCATTTGTCATTGATTTGACATTTGGATTTTGACATTTGGATTTTTCTTTTAACTCCTTAGATTCCCAGTTTTCCAGGGTTCATAATATCATTTGGATCGAGCCATTTCTTAATCTTCCTCATTAACGACAAATAACCCGGATGTGCCCGTTTATTGATCTCCACAGCAAAGTCAACGGGAGGTTTATAGGGCATGCCTCCATTGTCGAGATCCACTTTTAAACACTCGACGATTGCTCTCCTCGCATTCTCCGTTTCCTTCGGGT
>Ga0315282_10003171_pt1 | contig 29616 bp, 32 predicted proteins | sample YL17G07_20_MG_FD_203693 | JGI IMG/M metagenome (GOLD analysis project Ga0315282, IMG submission 203693) | Sediment microbial communities from Yellowstone Lake, YNP, Wyoming, USA - YL17G07_20 | ecosystem: Environmental > Aquatic > Freshwater > Lake > Sediment | place: USA: Wyoming | collected... | reverse complement strand
GCGCGCGCCCCCTCCAGGTCGCCGCCCCTCCGCTTCTTGGCGTCGGAGAGAAAATACTCCGGGTTGTGCACGAGGCAGACATCCAGCGTCTCGAGCTGCAGCCGGTCCAGGGAGCGGGTCAACTGGTCCCGGAGGAATGCCGGGTGGATGCAGTGCCAGCAACCGTCCATGTACTTGACCATCTCCGGGAAGGGTGTCCCCGCGGCCTCGCGCTCCTCGGCGAGCGCGAGATTCTGACCCTGAACGTAGCCGATCTTCGAGACGATAACGACGGATTCTCGGGGGAGTCGCCCGCCTCCCGCCAACCCTGCCAGGACCGACCCCACCAAGCGCTCGCTCCTCCCGTCGGTGTAGTTGGTGGAGGTGTCGATCAGCGTGCAGCCGGCCTCGAGCGCGTTGACGAGCGCCTCCCGGTGCTCCGGCGTCTCGTCGTCCACGCGGTAGCAGCCGAAGCCGATGCGGCTCACCGTGAGGTCCGTCCCGCCTAGGGGGCCATAGCCGTGCGACAACCCGCGCTCCACGAAGTGCCTCGCCCGCGAGGCCGTCCCCTCGGCCGTCGCCCGTCCGGCCCGCCGGCCGGCAATCCCCGTCCGGACCTCCTCCCCGCCATTCGTCCGGCGCTCCGCCAGGACGCGCCCCACGTCGGCCGGATCCGTCACCGGCGCCCGGCAGGCGAAGTTCTTGCAGACGTAGAGCGCGGCCTTGCCGCCCACCAGCCCCTTCCCTTGGAGGAGCGGCAGATCATGGGGGGCCCTGGAAGAGGGATCGCGGTGGGCGACGATTCGATTGGGAAGATAGCGGCGGCCCACATCTTCCCGCAGGGCCTCGTACCCGTCCTCGCCGGGCGTCCCGAGGAAGGCCAGCTCCACCGGGCCCTCCAAGAGGAAGTCGGCCACCGCCAGGCTCTTGCAGAAGCCCCGCGGATGCTCTGCGATGAGCCGCCCGTAGGCCGAGACGGCGGCGACGGCCGCCTCGCGGAATGCGGGCCGATCCAGGTGAAAGGACAAGCGTGCCAGGACGAAGGCTGCGATCGCATTCGGGCTGGGGATGGCGCCGTCGGCCCCTTGGCGGTGCCGGACGATCAGGGCCTCGTGGTCCCTGGCCGTGTCATAGAATCCTCCCCCCGCCTGGTCCCCGAAGTCGGTCAGGAGCCGCTCCGCCAGCCGCGCCGCCTCGCGCAGGCAGCGGATCTCCCCCCCGGCCTCGTACAGGTCGAGGAGCCCCTCGGCCAGGAAGGCATAGTCCTCCAGGTAACCTCTCAGGTGGGCCTTCCCCCCGCGATACGTCCGGTAGAGTCCCCCATCCGGCCGGGTGAGCGTCGCGAGGAGGAAGTCGGCCCCCCGAGATGCACCCGCCAGGTAGCGCGGGTCGCCGAGGGCCCGGTACCCCTCGGCCAGCGCGCCGATCATCATGCCATTCCAGGCCGTCGGGACCTTGTCGTCCAACCCGGGCGGCACGCGCCTGCGGCGGGCCTCGTACAGCCTGGCCCGGCCAGCCTCGATAGAGCGCGTGAGCTGGTCCAGCCCGATGGAGAGGCGCGCCGCCACCCGTGGGAGCGGCCGGGGCATGTTGGGGATGCTCTTCCCTTCCCAGTTTCCCTCGTCGGAGATGTCGTAGGCGGCGCAGAACCAGGCCCCCTCCTCGGGACCCAGGACCGCCTCGACCTCCCCGGGAGTCCAGACGAAGAATTTTCCCTCTTCCCCTTCGGAATCGGCGTCGGTGGACGAGTAGAACCCTCCCTCGGGGCCGGTCATCTCGCGGAGGACATAGTCCAGGGTCTCGCGGGCGATCCGGGCGAACACGGGATTCCCCGTCGCCTGGAAGCCTTCCAGGTAGGCCCTGGCGAGGAGGGCGTTGTCGTACAGCATCTTCTCGAAGTGGGGGACCAGCCAGCGCTCGTCGGTGGAATAGCGCGCGAACCCGCCGCCGATGTGATCGTAGATGCCACCCCGGGCCATGGCCTCCAGCGTCTGTGTGACCATGACCAGGGCCTCGGGGTCGCCGGTCCGCCGGTGGTGCCGGAGGAGGAGGTGGAGGGCCGTGGACGGCGGAAACTTCGGCGCGGGGCCAAAACCGCCGTAGGTCTTGTCGAAGGTCCCGGCCAGCTCCGCGGCGGCGGCCCGGATCTCCGTCTCGCCGACGTTGTCGCCGGTGAGGGGCTGGACCCGCTCCTTCAGATACTCGGTGAGCTGCGCCGCCTGCTGTTTAAGATCCTCCCCCCGCTCTTGCCACAGCCGTGCGATGTCGGTGAGGAGCGTGGCGAAGCCCGGCCGACCGTGCCCGTCCGTTGGGGGGAAGTATGTCCCGGCGAAAAACGGCTGCTGGCCCGGGGTCAGGAAGACGGTCATCGGCCAGCCCCCCTGGCCGTGATTCAGGGCGACCGTCGCCGCCATGTAGATCTCGTCCAGGTCCGGTCGCTCCTCGCGATCTACCTTGATGTTCACGAAGTGGCGGTTCATGAGCGCGGCGATGTCCTCGTTCTCGAACGACTCCCGCTCCATCACGTGGCACCAGTGGCAGGCCGAGTAGCCGACGCTGAGGAGGATCGGCGTGTTCTCCGCCTTGGCCCTGGCCAACGCCTCTGCGCCCCATGGGTACCAGTCCACCGGGTTATGGACGTGCTGGAGGAGGTAGGGGCTTGTCTCGTGGATGAGGCGGTTCACGTGTCGCGGTGTCGCCTGCGACGTCGCGTCACTCATCATGTGTCTCCTGCCGGGCGACCCGCGGGCAGCACCGGGCATATGAAGGTCGGCTCATGGCTCTTGGCTCATGGTAGCTGCCATCAGCCATGAGCTATGAGCCATGAGCGCGCCGTGCCGGGTGGCCCAGGGCCGCAAGGAACATCACGCTCTTGCCGGCGGCGTGCGGCGAGAAGAAGGCCGTCACCTCATCGTCGTAGAACGTCAGGCCCGTGGCGCCGAGGCGCTCGGCGTAGGCGGCCAGGTAGAGCTTCCCGCCAAGGACCCCCCCTTCGAGCTGGGCCGCCCGGTAACCGCGATTGCCGAACCGGGCGAGGATCGCGGTGAGATCCGCCAGGCAATACACATTCACGCTGGCCTCGGCCGGCAGGTCCTGCTCCAGCCCGAGATACCCCGCCTCGCGCCGGAAATCCCCCCGGCGGAGCCGCTCCAACGCGCGGGCCCCCCGGTGGTAGACGTAGGCGCCGGGGGCGAGGCCCTCCACGGCGTGGACGATCACGTAAGGCGTGATCAGCGTCGCACCCGGGGGATCCAGGAAATCGGCCGGGATCCCCCGCGTGGCGCGATCCAGCATCGTCGAGAGCTGGGCCAGCGTCAATGGCTTTCGCGCGAAGCGACGGCTCGAGCCGCGGCGCAGGATTACCTCGCTCACAGAGTCGGCCGAGACATCCGATTCACCTGGCGGGTGAAGCGCGATCGCCGGCGACGCGGCCGCGGGAGGATCGCCCGAGGGTCCCGTCCCGGGTACCCGTCCGGGAGGCTGGGTGAAGGCCAGGACCTCGTCTTCGGAGGCAAGCGACGAGGCGGCGTGCATGGCCCGGATGGCGGGGTAGTCCACCTCGAAGCGGGAGAGGGGCTTGGTCTCCAGGCGAAGGGGTTCGACGGCAGGAGCCGCCTGCGGCGCGGAAGTGGCCGCCCTCCCCACCGGGACGAGAGCGAGACTGGCCTCGCGGTCGCCGTGCAGATCCAGGAGGCCATTCACGGCCGCATCCACGAACCCGAGGACGATCTGCGCCGGGAGGGCATGGCCGGCCGCGGCCGCCAGGAGGTTGGCCAAAATCGTGCCCGTGTCCCAGAAGGCGTGCCGGTAGGCGCGAGCCTGATACTTCCAGGCGTTCCGCCAATACGTGCTCGTGCAGACGATGACGGCGGGGGCCTCCGCGACGGACGGCTCGCCGGCCGTGGCGCGCACGAGGATCGCCCGGTAGTCCCCGCCGCGCAACCGCCGCAAGGCGAAGTCGTGCACGCCGAAGTGATAGACGCCGGCCGGGAGGCCGGGGAGGTCAGCGCACGCCAGATAGAGTTCGATGTGATAGAGCGCCCCGGTGCAAGCGGCGGCGCGAAACTGGAACTCCCAGCCGTCCAGTTGCCGGTGGCGGGTGATCCCTGCGCCGAGGTGGAGGATCTGCGCGATGGTCGGGAGATCGGGGATATGCTCTCCCCGCCCCGCCGTCGGCGGGGCAGGCGGCGCCGCGATGGCCGCCAGCGCAGGCAGCCTGAGCGGGGGAAAATCCTGAGGGAGGGGGATGGGCGGGAGCGTCGTGTAGATCTTGAAGGGCAGCGGCTGGTTGGAGAAGTCCAAGGAATGGGTGCCGGTCCGAACGCTCTGATAGGAGTGCCTGGTCCCGTTGTGATAGGTCCAGGCCGCTTCGACGTCCCGGTTCTCCGTCATCGCCAGCTCTCACGAGGCCGTTCTTCGGCCTCCATCACTCCGCCCGCTGCCTTCCGCCTTCTGCTTTCTGCCTTCGGTTCAGGGATCAGTTCAGCTTGGCGCGGAGCTCGTGCAGCATCTTGCGCATCTCCGGGTCCTTCGGGACGGCCCGCACGCCGGCCTCGAGTTCCCGCAGGGCCAGGGTCCACCGCCCCCGCCGAAGGTGGATCCGTGAGAGGTTCATGTACGGGAACTGCCGGGGCTCGTAGCGCCGGGCACGCTTGGCCTTCTCCAGCCAGGGGACGGCGCCGTCCAGGTCCCCCTTCTGCATCAGGTAGACCCCGATGTCGTTGTAGGGATTGCCGAAATCCGGATCCAGGGCGATGGCCCTGTGGCATTCCTCGATGGCCTCATCCAGCCGCCCGTGGAAGCTGAAGGTCCATCCCAGGAAAGTGTGCGCCTCGGCCGTGGGGTGGATCGTGATGGATTCCTGGTACAGGCGGATTGCCTCCTCGAGTTCCCCGCGCATCTGATGGGCGTGTGCCTCTTGCCAGACCTCAAGCGCGCGCCGGCGGCGATCCTCATCCGACATTGCGAGACACCTCATCCGAGGGCCCGTCGCCTAGAAGCTGCCGGAGGAGGCTCGACTCACGCTTGTAGAATCCCTCGGTGTGGAACGAGTCGGGCAGGCGCAGCAACTCGTAGTCCAGGTGATGACACAGCTCATGAAGGAGGGTCCGCAGGAACGTCCGGAACTTGACGACCTGACGGCGCTGGGCGGTCCGCATCCACACGGTCGCGCGAGAAGGCCGCCCTCCCTCCTCCGGGGTGTACAGGCCGTGCAGCTCGCCCGAGTCGCGCGACGGTCGAACCGCCAGGACCTGGGCGCGGAGCGGGGGCACGCCCAGGCGAGCCGTGACCGCGAGGAGCATCCGGTCGGCCGTCGCCTGGGTCGCCAGCCGGTCCCCCTTCATCAAGGCGTCCGCCAGCGCATCCACGAGCGGGCGCAGGTCTCGGGCTTCCGGCAGGCGGACGACCGCGACCTCATTGCTCCGATGGTACACACGCTGCTGCGCCCGCGTCAGGCGCTGGTAGTATGCGAAAGGCACGACGGCCCTCTCTCATGGTCCGGCGACGCCCGCACGCTAGCAGGGCAAGGGCCTCTCCGCAAGGGGGGAGTAAGAGGGGGAGCGAGCTGGTGCGGGTGGTTCGCCCGGCAAGGAACCGGGATGGAACCGGAGCCATCAGGAGGGTGCGGAGACCGGCGGGGCTTCCACCGGAGGGGCGACCCCGGCCGTCCGGCGACAGGATCGCCCCCTGGACCGTCGTCTATCGGCGTCCCTTGCCTCTTGGCCGGGCCGCCTTCTTTCGAGGGGCCGGCCTCTTCTTTGCCGAGGCCTTCGCCGCCGGCTGCTGCTTCTTCTTCGGCTGGGGCTTCTTCCCTGCGGCAGCGCTGGCCTTCAGCAAATCCCGGGCGGCCGCGGCGATATGTCGCGGCGTCAGTCCGTACTTCTCCAGCAGGGCGTCGTTGGGCCCGGATTCCAGGTAACAGTCGTTGAGCCCATGGATCTTCATGGGGACCGGGTGATGCTGCCCCAAGACCTCGGCCACCGCGCCGCCCAGGCCGCCGATGATGTTGTGCTCCTCGGTGGTGAGCACGCGTCCGGTCTGCTTCGCCGCGGCGACGATGCCGTTCGCGTCAATCGGCTTCAGCGTGTGGACGTGCACCACGTGGGCGCTGATCCCCTCTTTGGCCAAGAGATCACTCGCCTCGAGGGCGCGCACCGTCTGGACCCCGGTGCCGAAGATGGTGAGGTCCTTCCCTTCGCGCAGGGGGACCACCTTCCCCAAGACGAACTTGTACTCCTGGCCAAAGATCACCGGGCTCTCGTCGCGGGTCAGTCGCAGGTAGGCGGGGCCGGGCATGTCGGTCAGGGCGATGGTGGCCTGGCGGCACTCGACCGCATCCGCCGGCGCCACGACAGTCATGTTGGGAAGGGCCCGCAGGACGGCAATATCCCCTACGTCAATGTGGGTCTTCCCCGTCTTGCTTGCCAGGATCCCGCTGAAGTGGCCGGTCATCTTCACGTTCAACTTCGGCTGGGCCACGGTGACCCGCAGTTGATCCAGGTCCCGGTTGGCCAGGAAGCAGGCAAAGGTGCTGATCCAGGGGATCATCCCTACGCTCGCCATCCCGGCCGCCACCCCCATCAAGTTCTGCTCGGCGATCCCCATGTTCATGTAGAAATCCGGCGCATTATAGGCAACCGTCTGGGCCATGGTGGAGCTTCCCACGTCGCCATCCAGGACGATCAGATTCGGGTGGGTCTTGGTCAGCTCCAGCAAGGTCTCACCCCAGGCGACCCGCAACGCGATCATCTGTGCCATTCGAATCCTCCTCGAATATCCCCTCACGCCGGTGCAGGAGCACCGGGAGAATCCCCACCGGATCGTCAGGCCGACGGCTGGGCCGCGTCCAGCTCGGCGAAAGCCTTGGCCAGCTCCTCGTCACTCGGCACCCTGGCGTGCCAGTTATAGTCGCCTTCCATGAAGGACACGCCCTTTCCCTTGACCGTGTGGGCGATGATGCAGGTGGGTCGGCCCTTGGCCGTCTTCGCCTCCTCGCATGCAGCGATCAGCGAGTCGAAGTCGTGGCCGTCGCACTCGATGGCGTTCCAGCCGAAGGCCCGCCATTTTTCCGGGACCTGGACCAGGGGATTCACCCGGCGCCGGACGTTCCCGTCCTTGGGGAAGCCGAACTGCTGGACCTTGTTGTAATCCACGATGGCCGTCAGGTTGTCCACCTGGTAATGGCTGGCGACGAAGGCCATCTCCCACACCTGGCCCTCCTGGATCTCTCCGTCCCCCAGATGCAGCCACGTGTGGAAGCCCTTGCCGAGGCGCCGGGCTGCCAAAGCCATGCCGAGGGCGGGGCTGGCCCCGGTCCCCAGGGAGCCCGAGGCCATGTCAATGCCGGGGGTCTTGGTCATGTCCGGGTGCCCCTGCATCCGCGAGTTGATGGCGTCGTAGGTGAGCACCTCCTCCAGGGGGAAGTACCCCCGGAGGGCGAGGACGGCGTACAACGCGACGCAGGAGTGTCCTTTGGACAGGATGTAGCGATCCCGGTCGGGCCACTGAGGATTCCTGGGATCAATGCGCAGGATCTTGAAGTACAGGGCGAGGGCGATCTCGACCATGGACAGGGGGCCGCCGACATGACCGGCCCCGGCCTTCTTGACCGCCTGGAGGACGGTCTTCCGGACCTGCACCGCCTTGGCTTGCAGGTCCCGTTTCAACGCAAGATCAATCGGCATGGGGGCCTCCTGTGTAGGGTTAACAAGATGCTGGCAAACGCGTTTTCGCCCAGGCTGCTCAAAAAGGTCCGGATGCAAGACGGCGCACCCATTTTCCGGATGGGTGCCCGACGCGGGGTACCCACCGAAGGTGGATCGGAGGCGGACTCACTCCGTACGTCGCGGCGCCGCGCGAGCACAGGGGCACCCACCGAAGGCGGGTCTCCGCAGAAGGGCTCCTTTCGGCGGCTTCCTGGAGATGATAATGGAACACGGACGCCGATCCTCCACGGCTCCATGCGGGAGGGTGGCCGCCCACCACGTGCCCTCGGGCCCTGGATATATCGTCGAACCTCCCGTTCCAGACACTAGGCTAGCCGAACGCTCTGGGGGGCGCAAGGTCCCCGGGGGAATTGGTCAGGGTTTCAGGACCTGACCGTGCATGCCCGGCCCACGACTCACGGGGTTGAGCTGCCCGGCGGACGGTTGGCACGTCTCACCGGAGGGCGTCAGGTCGAGTGCCCAATTCCGCCGGCCGGCTCCGGGGACAAGTTTTCCTGGCGATTTTCCGGCTACTCTGTTAGCGTTAACGTTACATTCTCAACACAAAGTTCTCCACCCCCCAAAACGCCCTTGACAGCGGCTGCCCGCTCCACCCAGAGTATAGGGTGGAAGGGCGTATCCTCGGCCTGCTGCAGGGCGAACAAGAGGAACGAGCTACTGCGCAATGTCCGGGATTGCGATTGGCAATGGAGGATGGCATAAGGAGGTGTCGTATGCGTGGGCTCATGCTCGAAGCGAAGTGGCAGCCAAAAGCAGGGTATGTCGTCAGCGACTTCGAGAAGCGGACGGGGAAGGCCATTACCGGCAACAGCATCTGGAAGTCGCCCAGTCTCGTCGTCCGGGACGTTCCCACCCCCAAGATCGGACCCAAGGAGGTGTTGCTCAAGGTCAAGGCCTGCGGGGTGTGCGGGTCGGATATCCACTTCTACGAGACCGACTCTCAGGGGTACGTAATGTATCCCGGCCTGACCAAGTTCCCGTGCATCACGGGGCACGAGTTCTCGGGCGTGGTGCAGGAAGTGGGGAGCGAGGTCCACGACTTCAAAGAGGGGGACATGGTGACGGCCGAGGAGATGATCTGGTGCGGCGAGTGCAAACCGTGTCGCGCCGGCTTCTTCAACCACTGCAGCAACCTGGAAGAGATCGGCTTCACCATCAACGGCGCCTTCGCCGAGTACATCGCCATCGGCAGCAAGTACTGCTGGAAGCTGGATGCGCTGCTGGAGCGGTACCCGGACCCCAATACCGTGTACGAGCTGGGGGCCACGGTGGAGCCGACGTGCGTCGCCTACAACGGCATCTTCATCCGGGCGGGCGGCTTCAAGCCCGGGGCCTATGCGGTGGTGTACGGCGGGGGCCCCATCGGACTCACCGCCATCGGTCTGATCAAGGCGGCCGGCGCGGCCAAGGTCATCGCCTTCGAGACCGTGGCAGAGCGGCGCAAGCTCTGCACCCTCATGGGCGCCGATCACGTGTTTGATCCCGTCGCCTTGACGAAGCAGGGGAAGCCGCCGTCCCAGGTGGTCATGGATCTCACCCACGGTGAAGGCGCCGAGTTCCAGTTCGAAGCGGCAGGCGCCCCGGCCCTGACGATTCCGGAGATGGAGAAATCGCTGGCCATCAACGGCAAGATCGTCCAGGTCGGCCGGGCGGCCGAGCGCGTGCCGATGTACCTGGAGGCGTTCCAGGTCCGCCGCTCGCAGTTCTTCGGGTCCCAGGGCCATTCCGGCGACGAGATCTTCCCCAACGTGATCCGGCTGATGGCCAGTGGCGCCATCGACAACCGGAAGATCATCACGGCCCGCTACACGCTGGATCAGGCGGTGGACGCCATCAAGCGGTCGGGCAACCGCACCGACGGGAAGATCATGGTGAAGCCGAGCTGACCCCGCAGCCGCCCTGTCCCATCCATCTGAGGCGGAATGAATAGGAGAGAGGTTCACAATGAGCACCGAAACACTGAGCGGACTCCTGAAGACGAAGCAACCCGACCTGTGGTTCGAGGACAACACCGTTGGGCGCTTGAAGAAGGAGGTCTGGGAGGCCAGCGACGCCCAGATCGATGCCTGGTTGGCGGAATACGGCGTTCCTTCGCCCTGTGAATGGGCGAAGCCCGGGGCGTATATCCAGACCACGGTGCGACATCGCGTGGAGGCCAACCGGCGGAAGAACGACATCGTGCTGATCCCGGTGGGGTGCACCGAGAACCACGGCCAGCACATGGTGAGCGCGGCGGACACCCTGTACGTGAGCATGATCTGCGAGGGGGTGCGACGCTACACGGAAAAGCGCGGAGCCCCGGTCAACCTGGCCCTTCCCCCCTTGATGTATGGCGGGCATCCCTACCATCACATGGGCATGCCCGGGACCGTCATCCTGCGGGAAGAGGTGGTGCGGGAGCTCTTGATCGACGTGATGCTGGGCCTCTGGAACGACGGCTTCCGCAAACAGATCTTCATCAACAACCACGGGCAGCTCTGGATGCTGGAGACGGCGCTCCAGGAGTTCTGCAAACGCTATCAACTGCCGGGAATCTACCGGGTCATGGACTGGCACCGCGCGGTGCGGGAGTTCTTTCGGACCACGGAGAAGGGGGGGGAGTACGACACCCCCTTCATCCACGCCGACGAGTCGGAAACCTCGCTGTCGCTGTTTCTGTACCCGGAGATGGTGGACATGGCCTATGCGGTGGATACGGAATCGGTCCAGTTCCTCCCGGGCGGCCACTTCGACACCTCGGTGGACATGTATCAACGGCCGCATCGGTGGAGCGAGGGTGAGGGCCATTTCGCCATCGAGATCAAGGGCACCCCGGAAGGGGTGGTCGGCAAGGCCACCCACGCGAACCCACGCAAGGCCAAGCGGCCCCTGGTGGCCATCCTGCGCTACCTGACGCTGGTGCAGGAGGAGATCCTGGCCCGCTTCCCGGCCGGCACGGTGCCGCCCGTGGACAAGGTGACGCTGCGTGACCCGGCGGAATTGGCCCCCTACCTGAAGGAGCCCATGAGCCCCGGGTGGAAATCAGTCTACGGGCTGCCCATGGTCGGTCCGCGCTAGTCCTGAACCGGCCTCCTTACCCTGACCCTTTCTGGGGAAGCGGCGGCATCGGGCGGGATGAGGGCGCACTGCCACACAGGATTTTCCAGTCTTCACTGGCTGTTCTGGTGAATCAGTAGGCAGTAGGCACAAGGCAGTGGGCAGGTCGTCTGCCTGCGGCCTTCTGCCTACTGCTGACCGGACCTGCGCCCATGGGACGATACCGGTACTTCTTGTCCATCCAGACGCGGCTGCCGGAGGACTACACGCAAGATGCCGAGTTCCGCCGGGACCTGGAGACGCTAAGGCGGCTCGGGTTCGACGGGGTGGAACTGAACATCTGCGATCCGGAGGCCGTGGAGCCCGCCCGCCTCAAGGCTTATCTCGCGGAGTTCGGCCTGGTCCTCTCCATGTTCGCTTCCGGCCTCACGGCCAAAACCTACCAGCTTTCGCTGGTGACGGCGGATGAGGCGCGCCGCAAGGAGGCGATCCGCCGCACGGCGCGCTTCCTGGAGTTCGCTCGCGAATTCGGCGCGGGGGTGATCGCCGGCTACCTCAAGGGCGCCCCACAGGAAGCCGAGCCGGCGGCGCGGGAGCGGCTCGCCGCCGCCCTGCTGGAACTGGCGCCGGTCGCCGACCGGCTCGAGACCCCGCTGCTCATCGAGGCGGTGAACCGGTACGAGTCGCCCGTCGGCCACAGTCTGGCCGATACCTGGGATATCGCCCGCCGCGCCGGCAGCCCCTTTGTGCAGATCCTCCCGGACACCTTCCACATGAACATCGAAGAGGCGGACATGAAGCAGGCGCTCCGCACGCACCTGGCCTGTTTCAGCTCCCTTCACCTCTCGGACAACACCCGGCACTTCCCCGGCTTCGGGGCCATCGATTTCGCCGGTGTCGTCGCGATACTCGACGGGCTGAGTTACCAGGGCAAGCTGGCCATCGAGGGGAACGTGCGGACGAGCTTCGCTGCGGACGCGGAGGTGGCGATGCAACACCTGGGGCCGCTCCTGGCCCGAAAGGAGATCCGGTCGCCCCGCAGTGGAGGCTAGGCGCTTCGGTGGGGAGGCCCGGGCGATCAAGAATCGGGAGACCTCCTTCGCCTGTGGGTCCGGCAGGTCCGGCCGCTTGACTCCCTTGCTCTGGAACTCGAGTCAGCCGCGATTTCCCTTTTGACTTTGTGTCCGAGGCGCGGTACCTGGGTGTGGGCGCGCCGCCACTGGGGCGGTCGAACACTGTGTCCGCCACCATAGGGCGAGGGCGCGGGAGAGAGGCATTGTCGCTTGCGCTCATGTTCCTGGTGCTGGTCGGTGCGGCGCTCCACGCGACCTGGAACGTCATCATCAAGGCAGGCTCGGACACACTGCTGGATACGGTCCTGGTGGCGTGCGGCGCCGCGATCGTCGCCGCCCTCGCCCTTCCTTTCGTTCCCCTTCCCCAGCAGGCGAGCTGGCCGTACCTGGCGGGCTCCATGGCCATCCACCTCGCCTATTTCAACCTGGTGGCCCTGGCGTACCGGACGGGCGATCTCAGTTATGCGTATCCGATCATGCGGGGCTCGGCTCCGCCGCTCACCGCCATCGTGGCCGCCGTGACCGTTCGGGAGCCCCTGTCTTTCGGCGCCTGGCTGGGGATCGCGCTGATCTCGGCCGGCATCCTCGCCCTGACGGGGGATTCGTGGCGCTCGGGGCGGTTCCACGTCGCTACCTGCGGATTCGGCCTGCTCAACGCCGTCGTGATCGTCGCCTACACGCTGGTTGACGGGGTCGGCGTCCGCCTGTCGGGGAACCCGTGGAGCTACATCTTCTGGCTCTTTGTTCTGGTTCCCCTTCCCCTGCTCGTGCTGGTCCTCCTCACGCGGCCGCGGGCATTCGTCGCCCAGTGCGGCGCCCGCTGGAAGCCGGGATTCCTGGGGGGTCTCTGCACGACGGCCTCCTACGGGGTCGCCCTCTGGGCCATGACCATGGCGCCCATCGCCCTGGTGGCCGCGCTCCGCGAGACGTCGGTGATCTTCGGGACGATCTTCGCTTCCCTGTTCTTGCAGGAACGCTTCGGTGCGGTGCGCTACCTGGCCGCCAGCGCCGTGACGCTGGGAGCCATCGCCATCAAGCTCTGGTGACCGGAGGAGGGGACAGCAGCGGATGGGGCCGCCGACCTTCATCGGGAACGATTTCGGCGTGGTGAGTGAGGCGGCGACCGCAGAGGCGGCCTGCGACCAGGGAGTGGAGGAAGGTGACGATGAACTGCCGTGAACGGGCGCTGGCCGCCCTCGCCCACAGGGAGGCCGATCGGGTCCCCCTCGATTTCGGCGGGCGCCACACGACGCTGCACCTATACGCGCACGAAGCGCTGATGCGGCATCTCGGCCTCCGCGGGCCAAAGCCCTCCGTTCGCAGCTACCACACCTCCCTGGTGGAGCCTGATCCCCAGCTCTTGCAGCGTTTCGAACGGGTGAGCGCCCTGTTCTTCCCCAAGGCTCCGAGCGGGTACGTCTTCAAGATCGATCCGGAGACCAACACGTACGTGGACGAGTGGGGGACCACCTACTACATGCCCCCGAACGGCTACTACTTCGACATGCACAGGGTTCCCCTCCCCGACGCCGAGACGGAGGCGGACCTCACCAAGTACGGCTGGCCGGATCCCACGGACCCCTCCCGCATCGCAGGATTACCGGAGCAGATCCAGGCGACCCACGCGGCCGGCGAGAAGGTCATCATCATGTGCGGGGCCATGCCGGGCCTGTGGGAGCATTCCTGGTACATCTTCGGGCTGGAGCAGGCCTTCGTGAACCTCGTGAGCAACGCGCCGCTCATGGAGGCCTTCACCCAGCGCGTCCTGGAATGGCAGATCGCCTACTGGGACATGGTCCTTGACCGGGTGGGGGCGTATGTGGATCTCATCCAGCTCAACGAGGACCTGGGGACGCAGACCGGGCCGATGATGTCGCCCGTTGCATTCCGGCGCATCTACAAGCCTCGTCTGGGCGCCCTCATCGCCTCGATCAAGAAGAGGACGAAGGCCCGGATCTACCTCCACTCCTGCGGCTCCATCTACCGCGTGATCCCCGACCTCATCGAGATCGGGGTCGAGGTGCTGAATCCGGTCCAGGTCAACGCAGCGGAGATGGACTCGGCGCGCCTGAAGCGCGAGTTCGGCAAGGACCTGACGTTCTGGGGAGGCGGCTGCGATCCGGTGGTCCTGGGGACGGGCACGCCGCGGCAGGTCGTGGAGGACGTCAAGCGACGCATCCACGACCTGGCCCCGGGCGGGGGGTTCGTCTTCGGCTCGGTGCACAACATCCAGGCCAACGTCCCCCCGGAGAATATCGTGGCCATGTTCGACGCCGCCCGGGAGTTTGGCGGGTATCCCATCGGCGCATAGGCTCTTAGGCCCATCGCCGCTAGGTTAAGTGGCAAGTCTTTGATTATATAACGTCCAATACATTCCTGTTAAATTTGTAGTTGACAGACGTAGGCTCATGTTTTATAAATATTCATGGTCAGATCTTGAGGATCGACAGGAGAAACCAAGACAATGGCGGTCGGATAACCTCTGAGGAGATCATACGAGGGGCAGTCCGACTCAGCCGAAGGAGGAGGACGAAATGCTTCTGGAAAGATGGCAGCCGCGTGTCCAGACCCTTACCCCATGGGACCCGTTCACGGAGATGGTGGATCTGCGAAGGGAGATGGACCACATCTTCGGGGACTTCTTCGGTCGAACCCCGTCCAGCATGGCCGCGACGGAGGCGATCTGGAGCCCGCTGGTGGATATCCATGAGACCAAGGACGGTTACCGGCTCATGGTCGAGCTCCCCGGTGTCAAGCAGGAGGATATCCAGGTTTCCGTCGAGGGTGAGGCGCTGACTCTGAAGGGCGAGCGGAAGCACGAGGCCGAAGTGAAGGAGGACCAGTACCATCGCGTCGAGCGGAGCTATGGCCGCTTCGAGCGGAGCATCGTGCTGCCCTCGGTGGTGGATCCCAGTCGGGTGACGGCCACGTACCGGGACGGCGTCCTGGAGATCCAGCTTCCGAAGAAGGAGGAGGCGAAGCCAAAGGAGATCAAGGTCGAAGTGGCCTGACTTCCCACGCCTTGGCCGGAGGAAGCTGTTCACATATGGGGAAGGAGGTTCGCCTCCTTCCCCTTTTTATTTCGGAGTGGAGATTCCGTCGCCAGAGAGAAAGTCTACAGAAACACCGGGGCCTCCCTTGGCTTGGGCTCCGATTCACGCGTCGTCGATTAGGGTCCACTCTTGCGAGCCGGGCGACACGAATTCCGGCCCACCTGTTCCAGATGCGCGCTCAGGTGACGCCGGGCTGCCTCAGCGTCGGCAGCGTTGCGCCACTTGACCTGATCGAATCGGGACAGCGCATTGCACAAGTGCGGGATATCGATGTTCCCATCTGCATCGTGATGGGGGAGATGCCGCAACGTTTTCCCTTCGGGTGTGGTTTCGATCGCCGCGAAGGCGGAATCCGGAAGCTGCCGGATGTATTGGCGGCTCCACGTCGCGGCATGAGCGGACGTTCCAGCCAGGACCAGGAGGCCAATCAGCATTCCAAAGATCCATCGCGTTCTCATGGCTCCTCCTCGCTTCTTGCGGCCTCGCAGCTTTCTCCTTGCCTCAAGGCCACACGCCCCCCGCGCGATCCGTTGACGCCTCTCGCTTTCTCTGCTAGGGTTCCATGGCCTCAGTCAACTCCTTCTCCCGCCAGGAGCCCCGCATGGCTGCGTTGTCCTGGATCGGATTATCCACGAGGCGCCGGAATTTCTCAAGCCTCACGGCCGGTTCGTATTCACGCTCTTCGGCCTTCTGCGCGTGGAGCGCCCCCTGGAACGGTTACGGGGCCTCCGGTAGCCTGCGCGCCTCGTCCTCTGCGGGCAGAAAGGATAGTCAGTGCCGCCGTTCCTCATCGTCAATGCGGATGACTTCAATCTGACCGAGGGTGTCAGCCGGGGCATTTTGGACGCCCACCGGGATGGGATCGTGACCAGCACAACGGTCGTGGTCAATCTCCCCGGCCTGGAGCGGAGCCGGGACTTGGCGGGAGAGTTCCCGCACCTGGGGCTGGGGCTGCACCTCAACCTCACCTTCGGCCCGCCCGTCCTGCCCCCCGGACGTGTGCCTTCGCTCGTTGATGGTAGTGGCCGCTTCGTCCGGGACCCGGCCCGGCTCAGAACGGTGGGCGCCCCCGCGGAGATCCGGGCCGAGTGGGCCGCTCAGGTCGAGCGATTCAAGGACGTGTTCGGGAGTCGTCCCACCCATCTGGACAGCCACCATCATGTGCACCGGCATCCCCGAATTCTGGAGACGGCGCTCGATCTCGCCGAGACGCTGGACATCCCATTGCGGGCGCTGACCCCGGAGATGGCGCAGCGCATTCGAGCGAGCCGCCTGCCGGCCGTGGATGAGATGGCAGGAGACGTGGGGCCGGAAGCCTTCTGGCAGCCCGCACGCCTGGTGGATTTCCTCCGTGGACTCGCGGGCGGGGTGACTGAGCTGATGTGCCATCCGGGCTACGTTGACGACGCGCTCTCTGTCAGCAGCTACTGCGCGCAACGGGAGGTCGAGTTGCGCTCGCTTTGCGACCCCCGCGCCAAGGATGCGCTGGCGGCGGCCGGCGTCCGGTGCATTACCTACGGGGATCTTGCCGCCGTCCTGTTTCTGTGCGAGTGGAGCCGGGGTCGCTTCGGCTGATCCGCGCGACGGGAAGTGTGTCAGGGGGTGTAATGGCACAGTGGAGGATAGGAGCATGGGCAAAGCTTACGGGATGCTGATCGCTGGCAAGTGGGAGGCCGGGGCGGATACGATCCCGGTCATTGACAAGTTCAGCGGCGCGACCATCGGCACGATTCCCCGCGCCACCAAGACGGACGTGGATCGGGCGATCGGGGCGGCCCGGTCCGCCTTCGGCGGGTTTGCCGAAATGCCGGCACATCGGCGCTCCAAGATCCTGGAAAAGACGTCGGAGCTCTTGACCAAGTACCGGGACGACGTCGCGACGATCATCTGTCGCGAGGCGGGGAAGGCCTGGAAGTACTCCGTGGGCGAGGTCGCCCGCGCCGTGGAAACGTTCAAGTTCGCGGCCGAGGAGGCCAAGCGCATCCATGGCGAGACCGTCCCCATGGACGCCTCGGTCGGGGCGGAGAAGCGGTTCGGCTTCTACTTCCGGACGCCCGTGGGGGTGGTGGTGGCCATCTCGCCGTTCAACTTCCCGCTGAACCTCGTGGCCCACAAGGTGGCCCCGGCGATCGCCGCCGGCAACACCGTGGTGCTGAAGCCGGCTACGACCACGCCGATCACGGCCATCCGCCTGGGAGAGATCCTGATGGAGGCCGGGTTGCCCGGCGGGGTTTACAATCTCGTCTACGGCGAAGGTGGTACCGTCGGGGACTGGCTGGTGACCGACCCGCGCCCGGCCAAGGTGTCGTTCACGGGCAGCCCGCCGGTGGGGCAGCACATCATGGGCCGCGCCGGTCTCAAGAAGGTGACGCTGGAGCTGGGGAACAACTCGGGCACCATCATCGAGGCCGACGGGGACGTTGACGCGGCCGTGCCCCGGTGCGTCGTGTCCGCCTTTGCCAACTCGGGTCAGATCTGTATTAGCTTGCAGCGGCTGTATCTCCACCAGGCCATTGCCACAGAGTTCACCCGGAAATTCGTGGAGGCCACGGCCAAACTGAAAGTGGGGAACCCCCTGGACAAGGACTGTGACGTCGGCCCCATGATCGACGAGAAGGAGGCCACGCGGGCCGAGGCCTGGATCAACGAGGCGGTGGGCCAGGGGGCGAAGGTCCTGGTGGGGGGCAAACGCGACGGGCGCATCCTGTGGCCCACCGTCCTGGATAACGTCCGGCACGACATGAAGGTCATGTGCCAGGAGACCTTCGCGCCGCTGGTCTCGCTCGTGACCTACAAGGATTTCGACGAGGCGCTGGAGCTTCTGGCTGACAGCCCGTACGGTCTTCAGGCGGGCCTCTACACCAGGGACATCAGCAAGGCGTTCAAGGCGATCAAGCGGGTGGACGTGGGCGGCATGATGATCAACGACACGTCGCTGTTCCGCGTGGACCACATGCCCTACGGGGGCAACAAGATGAGCGGGATCGGCCGCGAGGGCGTGCGGTTCGCCATCGAGGAGATGACCAACCTTCGGATGGTCTGCTTCAACCTGGCGTAACATCCTGCAAGCGACGGGGTCGCGAGCGAGCCTCTACTGCAAGGAGGGCCTCCACAGGAATCCGACTGCCCTGCCTTTGCATCATCTCGGCCCCAGCCGCCGCTTTGCTACGGTGCCCTCCTGACTTGGAATATCCATCCGTCGGACCCGATATCTTGGGCTCCCATGAAGTATAGCCGCAAGATATTGTGAATCAGGTCCGAATATTGCATGTACTTTCCTTTGAGGGAAGAGAAGAAAGCAGTTGACATCCAAACTAATGTATGGTATTTGGGAGCTAACTCATGAAGCCGAAAGAGGAAGCAACACGTCGCAGGAAGAGAAAGGGGGGCGCCATGCCTGCACTCTTGAAGGCACCACGCGGTACGAATTGCAGCAATACAGGTGATAAGAGCGAGATGAGCCCAGAGTCCTTGGATGAACTTGTCGCTGCCATGGGCAAGCGCCTCCAGGTGGAGTATATCGACGGCGCCATCCCATACCTCCGCGAGCACGAGCCGGACCTGTGGGCCGAGCTCGAGGCGCTGGATCAATGCGAGTCCCTTGAGGCCCTTCTGGCGTACGAGCGGCTCTTCTTCGAAGGGCTTCGCCGGTATGTCTCCCACCTGGAGGAACTCCGCCAGGCAGCCTGATCCAGATCCTCGCCTCTCCAGGGGGCCATCGGGTTTCTCCGTTCTCTCGGTTTTCCACTGCCCGAGTCAACTCTGACCTCCCGCCGCTCCACTCCATGTCCTCCACGAGATCGCGTGCTCCATCCTTGTTGAGGCCTGCGCCCGGGCGCGGCGATTCGTACCCTGCGATTGCAGCGTCCTTCCCCGAAGTGCAAAAGCTCTCGACATGCCAACGGATAGAAGTGTACTCTCTAGCCCGAGTGGACCACAGGAGGATGGGCGGGAGATGATGGATGGCTGATCTACGACGTGACGTCGGTCCCCCGGCGTCGAGCGCCATGCCGGATGATTTCAGCTGCGTAAATCTGGAACGAGAACCCGCACGCGCCCTGTGGGCCGGGCGCATCCGCGAGCACCTGGGGCGCGGCCTCACGGTATTCGTGCTCGCCAACAACCGCTTCCAGGGACGCGGCCCTGCCACGACCAGAGCGCTTCTGGCCAAGGTGGCCGGGGTCGCCTCCGACCCATGAGCGAGGATTTCCTCTCCTTCGATCTGCCTCAGCCCGTGATGCGGGGCATTCAGGCCGCCGGTTTCACTGTCTGCACACCGATCCAAGAGGAGGTGCTTCCCATCGCCCTCCGGGGGAGGGATGTGGCCGGCCAGGCGCAGACCGGAACGGGGAAGACGGCGGCTTTCCTGATCTCCATCTTCACCCGGCTCCTGCGGGAACCCGACCGGCGGCCCAAGGGGCTCGCCGGCCCGCGCGCCCTGGTGGTCGCGCCCACGCGCGAACTGGCCGTGCAGATCCATCACGACGCGCTCTTGCTCGGCCAGGCGACGGGCCTGGACATGCAGGTGGTGTATGGCGGCGTGGACTATCTCAAGCAGCGGGAGACCCTCCGCAGCGGAGTGGACGTGCTCGTCGGGACGCCCGGTCGCCTCATCGATTACTTCCAGCAAGGCGTCTATACTCTGAAGGCAGTCGAGGTCCTGGTCATCGACGAGGCGGACCGGATGTTCGACATGGGGTTCATCAAGGACATCCGGTACCTGGTGTGCCAGTTGCCCCCGCCGGAGCGGCGGCAATCGTTCCTCTTCTCCGCCACGCTGGGAAACCGAGTGCTGGAGCTGGCCTACGAAAGCATGAACAATCCCACCATGGTGTCGGTAGCTCCGGAGCAGGTCACCGCCGAGAAGGTGGAGGAGGTCCTCTACCACGTCACGAGGGAAGAGAAGTTTCCCCTCCTCCTCGGGCTGCTGGCGCGGGAGAAGGGCAAGCGGATCCTGATGTTTGCCAACATGAAGCATGAGGCCGAGCGGCTGGCCGAGCGGCTGGTCCGCGTCGGCTACCACGCCCGGGCCATCACCGGTGACGTGGACCAGAAGAAGCGGCTGAAGATCATGCAGGCGTTCAAGGAGGGCGGCCTGCACATCCTGGTGGCCACCGACGTCGCCTCGCGCGGGCTTCACATCGAGGGGGTCACCCATGTGATCAACTACGACCTGCCGCAGGATGCGGAGGACTATGTCCACCGGATCGGCCGCACCGCCCGCGCCGGGGCCTCGGGCAAGGCGATCAGCCTGGCGGACGAGCAGTACGTCCTGTCCCTGGAGGCCATCGAGGAATTCATCGGCCACAAGATCCCCGTCGAATGGGCCGACGATGCCCTCTTCCTGAAACCGGTTCCGCGTCCGGCCGAGCCCCTGGCGGCTCGGCGGCGTTCCGGAGGCGGGCGTCCGCCCAAGGCGGAAGGGGACCGGTATCGCGCGCCCGCCGCGGCTGCGCGGCCTCCCGCCGGGGGTACCGAACCAGGGAGGAAGCGGCGCCGGCGAAGGCGGAAACCGCGGATGCCGGCCGGGACGCCGCTGCCACCGATCGGCGAACAGTGAGAGCGGATCCCAACCATCCGAGGGACCTGAGGAGACGAGGCATGGCGACGAAGGAAGAATGTTTCGGCAGGGGCCTGACCCTGTACGGCCAGAACAAGCATGAAGAGGCCGTGGCGGAACTGAAGAAAGCGCTGGAGTTGGACCCGTCTTTCGCCGATGCCCACCTGGCGATGGGGCACGCCCTGCACAAGCTCAAGCGGCTTCCCGAGGCGGCCGAGGCCATCCAGAAAGCGATCGCGATCAACCCCCAAGACCCCATGAATCACACCAGCCTCTCCACCGTGTACCGGGACATGGGGAGGATCCCCGACGCCGAGGAGGAGATGGCCATCTCCTTCCAGCTCCAGCGCGGGTACTGAGCGCCCCAAGGGGGACTTTGCGGCACGCCGGCTCTGCGGCAGCCGCCCGGTCGTCCCTTGTGCAATTGTGGCAGAGGCGGTAGCATTCGACTTGGTGAGGTCCTCGGCCCTCGTGACGTATGCGTAGGGACTGTCCATGGATCCGACATCCGCAAATCCCAAGGAGATCACCGTCAGCCGAGAGAAGCGGGAAGTGCGCATCCGCTGGCGGGACGGACACGAGAGCGTGTACGGCTTCGATCTCCTCCGCCGGGAGTGTCCGTGCGCTCTGTGCAGCGACCAGCGGGCCAAGCAGTCCGCGGCCGGCGGGCCGAGTCTCACGGTCCTGAGCGGGCCGGTCTTCAAGGCGGGGGAGATCCAGGTGACGGAGGTCAAGACGGTCGGACGCTATGCCATCAACTTCGTGTGGAGTGATGGCCACGACATCGGGATCTATTCCTACGGCTTTCTGCGACAGGCGTGCCCGTGCCCGACCTGTCGCGGGGACGCGTGAGACGACGATCTGAAGCGCCGTGGAGTGCGCATTGACGGGAGACCGGGCGGCCCCCGGGGGGACCCTGCCTCAGACGCCGCTCTTATTCAGGAGGGGAGCGCCCAGTTCTGAAGTGGGGGGGCGAAGGTGGAGGCAGGACAACTGGACGAGTGAGGTGAGCATGAGTCAACCAGGCGGGGGAGGAAGCGAGCCGGGGCACCGGCATCGGCGGCGACGGGACCGTCGGCACCAGAAGCCGCGGCCGCGGGTCGAGCCCACGAGCCCGCGCTGGAGCAAGGAGTCGCGTCGCAAGGTCTGCCGGAAATGCGGCGGGCGGATGTATCCGGCGGATTGGATCTGGCAGCAGTACGGCCTGTGTCTGGGGTGGCGCTGCTCCCAGTGCAAAGAGAAGGTGATGGCGCGGTCGCTCCCGTTCAAGGGGCTGCGCAAGCGCAAGCCTGACCCCGACGAGGTTCGGGACAGGTCCGAGGCCACGGGGCGGGACGTGAAGCCCGAGCATCGGCCTCGAGCCTCCGGCGGGAAGCAGAAGGCTGAGCCGGACGGTAGAAGCCAGAAAGCATGAGGCACGGGAATGCGCAGCGAGACGAGGCGTAGGGGATGTGACGGGCGATGAAAGCGATCCTGGCGCGCCCTTCGGGCGGCTTCGGCTTGTGCGAGGTCGAGCCGCCCGCGATCGGGCCCGGCGAGATCCTGGTGGAGATGCGGGCCTGCGGCCTCTGCGGAACGGACCTGGCGAAGCTGGCCAAGCCGCAAAATTCCGCGCATGTTTCCCTCGGCCACGAGCTGGCCGGCGTGGTCCGCGAGGTCGGCCCGGGGGTGATCCGCTTCGCGCCGGGGGACCGCGTCACGGCCGCCCATCACGTTCCCTGCGGAGAGTGCTGGGCCTGCCGGCATGGCAACGAGTCCATGTGCCCGCAGTTCAAGGCAACGAACATCGATCCCTGCGGCTTTGCCGAGCTGATCCGCATCCCCCGGCTGCACGTGGAGCGGGTGACCATTCCGCTGCCGGCAGAGATGCCGTTCGACGTGGCGTCGTTCACCGAGCCGCTGGCCTGCGCCGTCCGCGCCGTAGAGCGGTCGCACGTCCTGCCCGGCGACCGCATCGCCGTGGTTGGCGGCGGCGGCATGGGCTTGCTCATCGCCCAGACCCTGGCCGCCCGGGGCGCAGTTCCCATCGTCCTGGATGTGTCCGAGGCGCGGATCGCGTTGGCGCGCGCCCTTGGGGTGAAGGCCACGATCAATCCCACGCGCAAGGACGTCAAGGAGGCCGTGGCCGAGACGACGGGCGGCGTGGGCCTGGAGGGCGCGATCCTCACGGTCTTGAGCGAGGCGATCCTGGCCGAGATGCAGCAGGTCCTCCGGCCAGGCGGCCGCATCAACATCTTCGCCGGGCCGTCGGATGGAGCGCGCCTTTCCCTGGACTTCGCCGATCTGTATCAGCGCGAGCTGTCCGTCTTCTCCACCTATTCCTCGACGCCCGCCGCGTTGGCCGAGGCGTTCGACCTGCTGGCGGGCAACCGGGTCCGGGTCGTGCCCCTGATCAGCCACCGGCTCCCCCTCACGGCTTTCGAGGAGGGGGTCGAGCTTCAGAAGAGCGGCCGGGCCACCAAGGTGATCTTCCACCCATGACTTCCTCGATCGGTTTCGGCTCCCATCGCCTGATGCGGGCGGCCGTCCTGCACGGCGCCGAGGACGTGCGCATGCAGGACGTCCCCATCCCGGTCCCCGGCCCGGGCGAGGTCCTGGCCCGCGTGGACGTCGCGTCCATAGACTTCACGGACCACAAGGTGTATCTCCGCGGCCAGCACCCGATGATCAAGATCCCGGGGCTGTTCGGTCACGAGTGGGCGGGAACGATCGTCGAGGTTGGCCCCGGGGCCGAGGCGCGCTGGCGGGCCGGCCAACGGGTGGTGGCCGCCAACTCGGCTCCCTGTCTTCCGGACGAGAATCCCGTCTGTCGCCAGTGCCGGCGCGGCCGGCCGAGCATGTGCGAGAACATCCAGTACAACAATGGCGCTTTTGCGCCATACATCCTGGTGCCCTCCCGGCTGGTCCGGATCAACATGCACGAGATCCCTGCGGACGTCCCGGCCGAGCGGGTCGTCTTGACCGAACCGTTGGCCTGCGTGATCCACGCCGCGCGGCGCGTCCCCCTTCAGCCGCTCGACGCCGTCGTCATCCTGGGGGCGGGGCCCATGGGCCTCTTCTGGGTCAACACCCTTCGCCGGCGATACGGCCCAGAGCTCGTCATCGTCTCGCTGGATTACCAGGACGATCGTCTGGCGGTGGCCAAGATCATGGGGGCCAGTCACGGACTGAACTCGAAGGGGGGCAACGCGCGCGAGTTGCTCCGGGCGGCCATCGGCCGGCCGGATGCCGACGTGGTCATCGAGTCGGTCGGCTCGCTCGCGGCGCACCGCGAGGCGCTGGGGCTCACCGGGCGCGGCGGGACCCTCGTCTCGTTCGGGGGCGTGGCCGCGGGGCAGACTTTGCCGGTGGACATCGGCCGGGTGCACTACGAGGAGATCAGCATCCTGCCGATCTACCACCACACCCCGCCCGACGTGGCGGAGGCGGTGCGGCAGCTCGTGGCAGGCGAGGTCCCGGTCGAGCGCCTGATCACCGCGCGCCTTCCACTCTCCGAATTGCGCAGGGCGCTCCAGATGGTCGGCGAGAGGACGACGCTGCGGAGCGTCCTCATCCCGGACCACTGAGGGTCTCGGTCGGTGTCGGGGTGAGTTGAGAGGTAGGTGCCGGGGCCCCGGAACGGCGTTCGTACGCGCCTGAGTGGTGCGTGGCGGGATAGGGCGCCAGTCTTATTACGCTGAAGCGACAGCATCCGGTCGATTCCACTTGGGCGGAGGGGGAGAGGGACCAGATCATGCCTGATACGTCGCTCGGCTTCATCGGGCTTGGGGTCATGGGCGGGCCCATGGCCCGGAATCTGATCAAGGCGGGGTATGCAGTCACCGGCTTCGACACGGATCGCGGGCGGTTGGGCCGGTTCGCGGCCGCCGGGGGGAAGGCAGCGTCCTCGGCGGCCGAGGTCGGCAAGGCCAGCGAGATCGCATTCCTGTCTCTCCCCACCGGAGACGTGGTCCGGCAGGTGGTGGCGGGGGAGGGCGGCCTCACCGCAGTCATGAAATCCGGGACGGTCATCGTGGATCTCAGCACGACGGAGGCCAGGGTGGCCCAGGACGCGGCCGCCGTGTGTGCGCCGCGCGGCATCGCCTTCCTGGATGCGCCCGTGAGCGGCGGCGAGCAGGGGGCCATCGACGCCAGCCTGTCCATCATGGCGGGGGGGGATGCCGCGGCCTTCGCGCGCTGCCAGCCGATCCTCGCGGTCATGGGACGGTCGGTCGTCCACATGGGCGGCAGCGGCATGGGGCAGGCGGCCAAGCTCGTCAACAATCTGATCGTCGCGGCCGGCTTCGCCGCCGTCTGCGAGGGCTGGGCCCTGGCGGTCAAGGCCGGCCTGGACCCCGCTATGCTGCACGAGGCGATCAAAGGGGGCTGGGCCGGCTCGCGCGTGATGGAGGAGACGATCCCTCGCCTCCTCAAGCGGAACTTCGTACCCGGCGGCACCGTGGACATCATGACCAAGGATGTGGGCTACGCCTTGAACATGGCCAGGACGCTGGATCTGCCGGTCCCCATGACGGCGCTGGTCCACGAGCTCTTCCGCATGGCCAAGGCCCAGGGAAAGGGGCCGAAGGCCCAGCCGGTGCTCATTACGTTGTGGGAGGAATGGACCGGAATCCAGGTGGGCGGCGAGAGGGCCTGAAGACTATTTCGAATTTCGAAATGGGGGAACCGGGGTGGAAAAAACGCGACGGCAGGAAATCCGCGAGCTACTCTCCGAGGGCACGTGGACCCTGGATGGGCTGGTGGCACGGTACGTCGTGGCCAAGAAGATCATCGTCGAGGACCTGGAGCATATCGCGCGCTCCGTGGCGCCGCGCCAGCGGCTGGAGATCCTCCCGCCGGTGTGCGGGGAATGCGGGTTCCGATTCAAGGGCCGCGCGCGATTCTCCGATCCGTCCCGTTGCCCCCGGTGCAAGAACGAGCACCTGAGTCCGCAGCGTTTCCGCATCACGTGAGGGGTGACGACGCGAGAGCATTCGAAATGCGGCGGGGGGAGAAGGCCCCTCATCCCCGGCGACCGGCGGCCCGCTCGCCGGGGATGAGGAGATACTCCTTTCCAAGGAGGGATGCCATGCGGGTGTGGATCAGCCTGGCGTACCTGAGTTTGGTGGCGTCACTGGTCAGCCTGGGCATCGCCAATGCCTCGTGGCTGCTGCAGTCGCCGACCGCCGGATTGAGCCCCCGCGCCTATGCCGGCGGTGCCGCCATCGCCCTCCTGTATGCCATCACTTTTCTGCTGTTCGATCTGGCCCAGCGCCGCTGAGGCGAGGCGCCATCCCCGGGTCGCCCTGCGATTCCTCCGTCGCCCGGGTCGATACGACAGCCGGGATCGCTCAAGCGCTCTGACCCTCGGGCCGCTGAGCCGGCTTCTGAGTCCGCGCCGGCGTGCGGGCTGGCGCCGGCTTCGCCCGGCGCGGCCTCCGCTTCGGTTTCGGTTGCGCGGTCACCTTGCGATAGCCGCCGGCAGGATCCCTGGCCAGCAGCCTCTCCTTCTTCCATCTTGAGAGGATCGCGTACAGGTGAGCCTTGGGCCGTCGGCCCGCCACGGGATGGCGGGTCAGCGTCTTCAGGGTGAAGCGCGCCGGGAGCGACCGGAACACCTCCTTCCAGTTGATCTGCCGGGACCGTCTGGCCCGGCGCCGGACGCGGGCGGGTCCGGGACGTGCCCGCCCACGGAGGAGACCCTCGCCCTTCGCGTACTCCGCCTTCAGGCCGGTCAACTCCTCTTCCCGCTTGGCGATCTCCCGCTTCAGACTGCGTAGCACCTTCAGCACTTCCCGCCGGATGATCCCCAGCTTCCCCTCCAGGTCCGCCAGGTTCTTGCCCCTGCTCCGTCGCGCCATGGCTCCTCCTCTCGTGGTTGGAAGATGAGACCCATCGTCCGCCGGCAGGCCAGCCCGAGGAAGAGGGACGTCGTGGCCTCTCCGCCCGGGGACCGAGGACGAACGGGCCCGCTACCGCTTTCCGGACTCCTTGACGCGCTCCAGATACTTTCCGGTGGGCACCTCGATCCGAATCAGTTCTTCTTTCTTCGACAGGACTCGGTACAGCTGGCCCTCGGCCTCCACGATCATTCCGGTCAAGAGATCCGATGCAATCACCATAGCCGGGGCTCCCCTCCTGTTTCCCGCGCGAAAAGGGGCGCGCGGCGGGATGCTATCACAGACGAAGACGTGGCGGAACACCTCTGTCTTTGTCCGACGGGATGAGTGTCCTGCCCTGAACCGGACCCCGGGGACGGATGTGCCGAGGCGCGGGCCGACTCAATTTCGCATGGCCCGCACCTGCGCCTCGAACTTGGGGTCGCGCTCCAGCCGGAAATCGCCACCACACTTGCTGCATTTCCCGGCCCAGGACTCGTCCTCCTGCTGCGCCAGGACGACGACCCCGCAGACTTCTTTCCGGGGAATGCGGTGCAGGGTGATGGCGATGAATTGGCTGCCTGTTGTCATGGCCAATCCCTAGCGGCCTTGTCCTAAGTCTCTCGGCATTTGGTTTCCGACATGCCGGACAGTCTTGGCTGGCCGCTGACAGGATGCCACTGTTCGGGCATGGAGGTCAAGAGGAGTGCGATTCTACCCATCCCATGCACCAAACGGGAGGGGGCGGACGACGGCCGCGTAGAGATTTGGATATTTGTGCTCGCCGGTTCCCCCTGTCCAGAGATCCCGGAAGGAGGAAATTCCCTCGCCTGGCGGGAGGTTAGCAGCGGGCGGACGGATCGACAGCCCATTGGCCCTTGGATTGCTTTAATCATGTGAGAGGGCATCATCCGAGCGGCCCAATCCCGTAATCTGTCGTCAAGGAGGGCATTGTCATGGCATTCGCATTCGAAGGGCTGAACGTGTACCAGCGAGCGCTGAAGGTTGCGGAAACGGTCAGCGGCATGGCTGCGGCATTCGGCCGGGGGCATTACCTTCTGGCCGACGAACTCCGCCGAGGCGGCTACCGCATCTGCCAGCAGATCGCAGAGGGGACCGGACGTTGGCCACGCGCGGAGCAGCGCGGGGCTTACTCGGCGGCCCGGGGGATCGTCCTCGAGATGGTCCCGCTGCTGGAACTCGCGCGGCGCGCCAGTCTGCTCCCCGTCGAGATGCACGAGTCGCTCAAGGGCGAGTTGGAGGTGCTTTCCAAGATGTTGACTGGCCTGATCCGGGGAAGCGAAGACAAGACTGCTGTGAGCAGCGAGAAGTAATCGAGGCCCCGAAGGTCCAGGGCTGGGTTGGGGATACTCAGGGACTCTGCTGCCTCCAAGCGCTAGCGGCCTGGTTTCGCGTCACGGCTTTTCGGGCGACAACTTGGTCAAGCAGCGCGACCCGTTGATTCTAGAAGTTCGGCCGAAGCGGCCAATTCATCTCGTTGGAGGTAAGGCGCTGAGACGGCTTCGGCGACAATGGATCACGTGCGGCCGTTAGAAAACCTTCTGGGCTTAGCATGGCAGTTTCTGTGAACCCCCATATCTTGGGGACTTTCGCGGAAAGACCACCAGATTTTGTTTTTTTCTTGACCGCTAAACGCCCGATGGGATATAGATTGTCATCAACTGGAGGCGCTGCGATGAAGTCGTTCAGGTTGGCCGACCAGTTCTCGCCGGCCGCTGATGTTGTGCTGAACCACGGCGATTGCCTTGAATTCCTCCATACGCTGCCTGACGGCCTTGCCCGTCTGATCGTTACATCACCCCCCTACAACATCGGCAAGCGGTACGAGCGGCGGGTCAAGCTCGATGAATATCTCGAAGGCCAGGCGAGGGTCATCAAAGAGTGCGTCCGTGTGCTCGCGGACGACGGATCAATCTGCTGGCAAGTCGGTAACTTCGTGGACGGCAGCGAGATCGTCCCCCTCGACATTGCGCTATGGCCGACCTTCCACGGTCTCGGCCTGAAGATGCGAAACCGGATCATCTGGCACTTCGAACACGGCCTCCATTGTTCCCGCCGCTTCTCGGGTCGGTATGAGACCATTGTGTGGTTCACAAAATCAGATGGTTACGTTTTCAATCTTGATGCCGTGCGCGTGCCACAGAAGTACCCCGGCAAAAAATATTTCAAGGGACCGAAAGCGGGCCAGTTCTCCTGTAACCCGCTGGGCAAGAACCCCGGCGATCTTTGGGTCATCCCGAACGTCAAACACAACCACGTCGAGAAGACCATCCACCCCTGCCAGTTTCCTGTTGAACTCATCGAGCGGCTGGTCCTCGCGATGACCAATCCCCGAGACTGGGTGCTCGACCCCTATATGGGAGTCGGCACGACTGCGGTCGCTGCTGTGCGCCAGAACCGCAAGGCACTGGGGGCGGAAATCGTTGAGGACTACGTCCGTGTCGCCCGCGAGCGGGTGATGTCGGCGCGCAACGGTCTGTTAAGGACTCGGCCGATGGACAGGCCAGTATACAGACCGAGCGGTAAGGAGAAGGTTACTCAGAACCCATTCGCCAGACAGCCTTCGCTGTGGGGAGGCGCGGATTGAAAATCGCCGCAATGTACTCCCACGGGAAGGGTATAAGCGGCTTCAGGTTCAGGAACGGGGAATCCGGCAGGAAATAGAGGGAGCAATAAGAGCTATCGACGCTGGCATGTACAAGACGCAGCGCCCGGCAGCGCGATGAAGAAAGTCTACGAGTATTCCCACCTTGGCGGCGCAGAAATACTCCAGGTCCAGTTTCCCCACCTTGCGGCAGAGATTGATGCTTGCATCGCGGAGGTTCGCGCCAAGCGGACGAAGATTAGCAAGGAGAAGGACAAGAAGGGCCGAATGCTTTACGATCCGAAGGCAATGAACCGCGATTTCAAGACGGCCTTCGCCGACCGAGGCTGGGCAGAGATCAAAGATCGGTACATAATCGAGATCCCAAGTTACCCTGTTAAGATCAGAGGTTCGTTCAAGCAAATCGACTTCTGCAAGGAGAGGGTCCTGGTTGAGGTGCAGTTGGGCAAGTACTTCTCGATGTTCTACGACCTTGCAAAGTTCCAGTATTTTTTCAACAAGAGCCAGGCCAAGCTCGGCGTGGAGGTTGTTCCAGCCAACGCGCTCAAGCGAAAGATGTCCTCCGGCGTTTCCTATGGCGAACAACTGGTGTACGACATTGAACGGCTAGAGCGTCACTTCCCCGCTGTCCCCATCAAGATCATCCTCATTGACGTGGATGATGCTCCGCCGCTGCAACCCGCAGTAGTGCATGAAAATTAGCC